>PJQE01000044.1_pt1 | contig 14666 bp, 13 predicted proteins | sample 1503751 | NCBI WGS metagenome assembly PJQE01 (sample SAMN07775948, study PRJNA414020) | Biofilm metagenome, whole genome shotgun sequencing project. | reverse complement strand
TGGGCGGCGCCGGACGCGCCCACGTGAAGTATTTTAAGGACAGCGGTCAGGCGGAGATCGCCGCCGTTCTCGACCCGAAGGGCGAAGGCCGCCGCGAGGAATTGGCCGCCACCGGAGCGCCGCACGTCCCGATCTATACGGACTTCGATCAGTTACTGAATAGCGCCGAGTTGGACGCGGTCTCAATCTGCTCGCCGGACGATAGCCACTATGAGTATGCGGTGAAGTCGCTGGAGGCCGGCAAGCACGTGCTGTGTGAGAAGCCAGTCGTGACGACCGTGAGCCAGGGCGAGGGTCTGATCAGCGCGGTAGCCGCGGCGGGGAAGGTGTTCGCTTCGTTCCACCAACTGCGCTTTCACAAAACTTATGAGCTGGCCAAACAGATCATCGCTTCGGGCGAGCTGGGCGACATCTTCTGCGTGGAAGGTGACTATGTCCATTCGCTTCGGGAACGGGCCGGAATGTTCGATGACTGGCGTTTGAGCAAGCCCTTCGGACAGCCGCCGCAACTCGGAGGCGGCGTCCATTTCACCGATCTGTTCCTTTGGTTTTTGGAAGACGATGTGGACGAGTGCCACAGCTACGCGAACAACATCAGTTTCCCGGCCTACCCGGAGTGCGATTGCGTGATGTCTACCATGCGGTTCAAACGTGGCTGCATCGGTCGCGTGCTCACCGCCTTTGGGGTTGCCATGCCGCAGAACTTCAAGATCAGGGTCTACGGCGCCAAAGGCTCAATCATCGAGAATATGGTCTTCATCGGCGAAAGATTCGACCGCTTCACGACGATGCCGCCCAAGGCCGGGGTCAAGCAGACTGTGGTCACGGAAATCATCCGGCGCTGGCCGTTGCCGACGCTCAGAGATTTCCCGTTTTATCACTACGACCACGTGTCAGCCTGCATGGGCATCGTGCGCGACTTTATCCACTCCATCCACACCGGCGCCGCGCCGCGCTGTGATGTGGTCGGGGGCGTCAAAGCCTCACTCGCCAGTATCTACCAGACAGAGTCTTACCGGACGGGCAGTCCGGTGCGCGGTTATACCAACGGGGTATAGGTCGTATGGAATGGGCAGGCTTCAGGGATATTAACTACCGCGACAATTTCGGCGTCTACGAAGCTGGCGACGCGCTGGAAGTGGAGGCGTGGTTCGATGTCCGGCGCGCCGAGTGGCGATTGTTCAGGCTCGATTGGAATCCCTCATCCGCCAACCCGAACTTTGTCGAGGTAGCAATTGAGCAGCAACCGGTTGGTGACCACCGAATCAACATCAAGCTTCCTGACGACGCGCCGTCTTCAGCCTGGTTGCTAGTCGCCGATCAGGCCGCGCAACGATTCGCACAGGTGATCATCGTCAATGGAGCGGACGCGAAGACCAACCCTGAGGTCGTCGTCGTCAGGCCGGTCTTTACTGAGTGGGGCTATCATCGCCACGGGTTCTACTGGAACGAGCAGCGGCGGCTACCGGACAAGCTCCTGGGACAGGTCGCTGAAGTAGTGCCGGGAAGCGGCCGCGTTCTCTTTCCACTACGTAAGGTGTGGCCGACGCTGCTCAAATACCCTTACAGAAATCCGGCCCACCCCGACATCTCGCTTGATGGGTACTACGAGACCAATCCGCGCTGGCTGCCGGCGGGAAATTGGGCGGCCTGCGATTTTTATTTCGACCATTCGCCGCTAAATTTGGGGAAGTATTATGGCACCTGGCCCGGAATGTGGACTGAAGATATTAAATCCACCCTGCCCACCTATGCCTTGTTACAAAAGGCGGGAATTCGCTTTCGCACGCGCACGGATGTGGACGTTCACCTGGGTAGTAAAGAGATCACCTCGGCCAAGGTCCTGCTCTTTTACGCGCAGGAGTTAATGACTGCGGAATATTTGTCCAATCTCGAAGGAATTATTGATTCGCCGCAGCGCCGCGTAATCTTTTTCGGCGTGCAGGGGATCGGGTACAAGGAAGTCAGGTACGATTCGCAAGCCGGTCTGCTCTCCTTTGTTGGGGAGCGGACGAAGAAGATTGGCTTGAGCGGGGAGGTAACAAATGGAGTTCAGCCCTCGTGGGGACGGCGGGATTCCGAAATATTCGGGTTCGAATTTCCCGACCCTTATCCCAATTGGCGACGGATGGCGCGCCAGCTAAAAGTTATTTATCCCGACCACTGGTTAGTGCGCGGACTCCCCACCGAATTTACCTATGAAGTCCGCGACCCGGATGGCAACCTGACGGCGGGACTGACACGAGCCGGCGGTGAGTACTTTGTAAAAACCCGCGCGGACGCCGAGGTAATTGCCACATTGGATGAAACCGAGATCGTAGGCTTTGGCGTCTGCGGTAACCTCGTCATTCTCTCGCCTACCTACTGGCCGTCCTTCGGGTTCTACCAGAAAGACGCGCACCCGGAAGTATTGGAGGTCTTACGTCGCGCCGTCCAGTGCAACGGACAGCTAAAACGGTAATCGCCATGAGAGTACTTGTCACCGGCGCGGCAGGATTCATCGGCAGTCACGTCACGGAACTGTTCCTGCGCGAGGGCCATCACGTGCGGGCGCTCGCGCGCTACAACAGTGGTGGGAGTTGGGGACATTTGCGTTACCTGCCGGAAGAGTTGCGCGAACGCTGTGAAATCAGGCTCGGTGATGTAACCGACCCGGCGCTGATGCGTGACCTGGTTGATGGCTGTGACGTAGCGCTGCACCTGGCCGCGCTGATCGGCATTCCTTACTCCTACGTCGCTCCGGCGTCTTACCTCGCGACGAACGTCAACGGCACGCTCAACGTGCTTGAGGCCTGCCGTCAGGCGCAAACACGCCGCGTAGTTATCACCTCCACGAGCGAAGTTTATGGCACGGCCCGCTACACGCCGATTAACGAAGAGCACCCGTTGCAAGGTCAGTCGCCGTATTCGGCGAGCAAGATAGCCGCCGACAAACTAGCCGAATCTTACTTCCACAGCTTCGGCCTGCCGGTCGTCACCCTGCGCCCGTTCAACACCTTCGGCCCGCGGCAATCGGCCCGCGCCGTGATCCCGACGATTATGGTTCAGGCGCTGAGCGGCGCTTCGGAGATTCGGCTCGGCAATCTCAACCCCGAACGCGATCTGACCTTCGTCGAGGATACGGCGCGCGCGTTTCTGCGCGCCGCCGAAGCCGAGGGTGTCGAGGGGCAGACCATCCATTTCGGACGCGGAGATGCGGTCTCCGTCGCCGAGTTGGCGCGGCTGTGCCTCAAAGTGGTCGGCGGCGGCGCCCGCGTGGTCACGGTGGCCGAACGTCAGCGGCCAACGGGGAGCGAAGTAAATCTCCTGCTTTGTAATCCGAGCAAAGCCCAGCGACTGCTTGGCTGGAAGCACGAGGTAACACTCGAAGAAGGATTACGGCGGACGGCTGAATATTTACGCGCCCATCTGAGCGACTACCGCGCGCACAGTTACCAGATATGAATAGGCAACCATCACCACCGAAGACAAACGGCGCCGCAGCGGGTCTGCGGACGGTAATTTTGGCCGGGGGAAAAGGTGTCCGCCTGAAACCTTTCACCGTCAATTTCCCCAAACCGCTCGTCCCGCTCGGCGACAGACCCGTGCTGGAATTACTCATCGAACGCTTAATTCAGTTCGGCATTATAGATATAACTTTAACACTAGGGCATTTGGCCGCCTTGGTAAGATCCTATTTTCATCATCGTCCTCAATTAATCGAAAAAATAAAAATGAATTATGTCGAGGAGGAGCAGCCAACCGGCACGGCCGGGTCTTTATCGCTGGTTAATGGCTTGAATGATACATTTCTGGTGATGAACGGCGACCTGCTAACAGACCTTGACCTGAATGCGCTGGTATCGTTTCACCGCGAACGACGCGCCGCCTTGACCATTGCCACGCACAGGCGGCAAGTAAAGATAGACCTCGGCGTGTTGGAGTTCGACCGCGATCACCGCATCACAGCCTATTTGGAAAAGCCCGAGCAGAACTATCACGTGAGTATGGGCATCTATGTTTACGAGCCGCGCGTATTGAAGCACATCGAGCGGGGTAAGTACCTGGATTTTCCGGACCTGGCGCTGCGGCTCTTGAGCCGCGGCGAAGAGGTCTGCGCATTCCCCGCCGACTGCCTGTGGCTCGACATCGGGCGACCCGACGATTATGCGAGGGCGCAAAAACTGTTTGATGAACGGCGCGAGGAGTTCGAACGTGTCTGACTGGCGGATACCTTTAAGCGATCTGGGTTACGGACGGGAGGAGGAGGAAGCGGTTCTGCGCATCCTCAACTCCGGCTGGCTCTCGATGGGGCCGGAGGTACAAGCTTTTGAACAGGAGTTCAGTGAGTTTATCGGGGTAAAACATGCCGTTGCGGTCGCGAACGGAACGGCGGCGCTGCATCTGGCCTATCTGGCCCTGGAACTCGGGCCGGGGGACGAGATCATTCAGCCGGCAATCAATTTCGTCGCGGCTGCCAACACGAGCGTCGCAGTAGGCGCCACTCCCGTCTTCGCTGATATTGTTGGACTGCGCGAGCCGACCATTAATCCGGCTGAGATAGAACATAAAATTACCCCGCGTACAAAAGCTGTTGCGGTCATGCATTACGGCGGCTACCTCTGCCGGATGGCGGACATCGCGGAAATTTGCCGGCGGCATAACCTGGCGTTAATTGAAGACGCCTGTCACGCGGTCGGGGCGCGTTACCACGATTCTGACCGGCGGCTACCTCACCAGCGGAAGGCCGGTAACTTAGGCGATATCGGCTGCTTCTCTTTCTTTAGTAACAAGAACCTCGCCACCGGCGAAGGCGGGATGGTGGTAACAGACCGCGATGAACTGGCAGCAAGGCTACGCTTGCTGCGGTCGCACGGAATGACCACGCTCACCTGGGATCGCCATAAAGGTCACGCCGCAAGTTATGACGTTACGTTGCACGGCTTCAATTACAGACTTGACGAGATGCGCGCCGCCCTGGGCAGGGTGCAACTGCAGAAGCTGGAGCGCAACAATCAACTGCGCGGGCAGCTTGTCGCAGTCTACAGGAGAAACTTGGCCGCCCTGCCCGGGTGGATCGTCCCGTTTGACGATGACCCCGGCGGCGGCTCATACCACTTGATGGTAGTGATCGCCCCGGATGGCGAGGCGCGGGGCAGCGTTACCCGGAAGCTCAGGGAGGCCGGCATACAGACCAGTATGCACTACCCTTGCCTGGCTAATTTCACCGCCTTCCAGCGGTTCGCCGCCCGCGGCCTGAAGAATAGCGACTCGTTCACCAAGCGCGCTATGACACTGCCTTTATTCCCCACAATGGCGGCGGCGCAGGTCGAGGAGGTTTGTTCCCTTATCTCCCGCGCTGCGGCGGATAATGGATGAGCGGGGGACGGGGTGAAAATTCTTATGTTAGCCCCCGGAGGGTGGATTCATTCCCAGCGCACTTTGAACTGCTTACTGGAAAACGAGCAGGAGGTAACGCTTGTGGATAGCGTCAATCCGTACCCGGATGGCCGCAAGGGATACCGGTTCATCAGGTATCCAAGAACGGGGGTGCGACACTATCGCAAGTTTATCGGCCCAAGAATATCCGACCAATTGTCACTGCGGTTGGCCAGGTTGCAATTAAATTTGCTGTGGCGATACCTTAAGCCGGACGTGGTCCACGTTTGCTGGTTGGATGTTCGCGCGTTCCAGTGTATGGGGGCTGGGTTGAGACCCTTGGTCCTATCAGTTTGGGGGAGTGATGTAAACGCCAATTTGGCGCCCGGCGCCGATCCGGAGCAGCTGAGGTTAGCCAGTCAAACCCTGGCCGGGGTCGATTTGACTATTGTAGATGCGCCGGACATGAGGGAAAAGTGCGCGGTCCTGGCAGGGAAGGAGATAACAACGGAGCATTTACATTTAGGTGTTGACACCAACCTGTTTCGTCCGGGCTATTTCGAGGCGGGGATGAAATGGCGCCGGCGGCTCGGAATCCCGCCGGGCGCCAAGGTTTTAGTCTCCATCCGCGCCCTCAGAGTCATCCATAACCACCACCTCATCTTAGATGCCTTTGCCCGGGCCCTGGCGCGGGTTCAAACCGATGTTTTCCTGGTCTTTAAGACATATGATGTCTGGGACCCCTCCTATGAGGCGGCGCTGCGGCGCCGGGCCGAAAAGCTCGGGGTTGAGAGTTTCGTCCGCTGGATGGCAGACGTCCCCCACGCCCGCTTACCCGAGATATATGCTCTCGCCGATGTCATAGTTAATTACCCTCGCATGGATGCGTTCCCAGTTACACTCATGGAGGCGGCAGCCTGCGAGCGGCCCGTGATCACCTGCCGTTTGCCGAGTTACGCAGGCGCCTTCACGGAGCGGTATTTCCGGATGGTCCAACCTGAAGATACAGGGGCATTGGCCGATGCCATCGTTGAATTCATCCGTGAAACCCCTGCCGAAAGAGAGCGCGCCAATGCCCGCCTGGCGAAGGCGCGGCGTGAGGTGGAAAGGGAGTATGACGAGGCGTGTTATGCGAGACGGTTGATCAGGATCTACGAGGGACTTTCTCAGCGTGTGAGATGAAAGCGGACGGGGAGAATCGCCGATTAAAAGGGGGCGTTCGCCATGTCATTGAATTATCTGCGCACTGTCAAGAGACGATCTTTATTGCTGTCATACAGGCTTGGAAATTTGGGGAAGGAGAAGTTCGAGTGCCCGATTTGTCACTACAGTGGTCCTTTTGAAGACGTTGCTCCCCCGACCGGCCTGAGAAGACACGCCAAATGCCCGCAATGCTCCGCGCTGGAGAGGCACCGCCATCAGTATCTTGTAATTCAGTCGGTCTTGGAGGGCTTGAACACCTCACCAATGAAAATGCTTCATTTCGCCCCCGAAGAATGCCTCAAAAGCCTCTTCTTAGAGCGCTTCGGCGTTTACGAAACTGCCGACCTGTATATGAGTAACGTGGATCATAATGTCGACCTGCAGAACCTTCCTTTCTCTGACTCGAGTTATGAATTTATCTTTGCCTCCCACGTGCTGGTGTGTATTCCGAACGACGGGAAGGCGATCCAGGAAATACGCCGGGCGCTCAAGCCCGGCGGGATAGCCATTCTCCACGACCCGGTAGCGTCGGAAGTAACGATCGAATACCCGGAGCCGAATCCGTATGAAGGCTACAGCGTGCGCGCGCCCGGTCTGGATTATTCCGACCGGTGCATACCTTACTTCTCCAGGGTAGAAAAATACTCATCCGGCTCCTGGCCGGAGAGGTATCAGTTGTTTGAGTATGAGGACAGAAGTATGTTTCCAACGGCCGAATGCCCACTGCGACCGCGCATGACGGGTGAGAAACACGCGGATGTAGTTACGGTGTGTTATGCATAGTCACCCTGTAGCAGCCGGAGTTTAGTCATGTTGTTCGCCAGCGACAAGCCCGTGATCCACATCGTGCGGTATGACGATTTCTCCGCCGCCAGCCACACCGGGGTCGAGGAGGCGCTGTTCGACATTTTCCTCCGGCGCCGGATTCCCTGCACAGTCGCAGTTATCCCCTTCACCTGCGACCCGGAATACCTGTTGAAGTTCGGAGAAGTGAAGCTGGCGCCTTTTCCCAGGGAGAAAGCGCAGTTGCTCGACCCCCTGTTGAAAGGGAGGCTGGCCGAGGTCGCGCTGCATGGTTACACGCACCTGGCTCTGGCTCCGATGCGCGAGTACCAGGAATTTTCCGACGCCATGCCGGTGGAGACGCAACGCGCGCTGATCCGCCGTGGCCGGCAATACCTGGAAGACGTCTTCGGTGTAAAAGTGCGACTGTTTGTTCCTCCGTGGAATAGGCTGGGTATCTCCACTGCCGCCGTGCTGCGCGAAGAAGGCTTGATGATTTCGGGGGAGACGCGCGCCGATGCCGGCCAGGATTTCGATCTGGCCCAGGCGCCCTGCGCCACGATCATTCAGAAGACCGAACGGGCGTTACTGGCGGCGCAACGGTTCGCCAGACTTTTCTCTTGTGGATGCGGCAACGTGGTCGGAACGATGATTCACGACTACGACTTCGTCGAGAGCGGCTACAAAGTTGGTAGCTTGAAAATCGCTGAGTTTGAAACCCTCGTGAGCGCCTGGTCGAAGATGCGTAATGTGCGGCGGATGCTGGTCACCGACGCCATCCTCGGTAACGACGAGCCGGCGGCGGAGCGGGCGCGAGCTAACACGAGGCTTCATCAGCGCCTGGGGGCGAGCTTCTTAGGCCGGCGCTTGCTGGCGAACGCCGGCGCCGTCTATTGGAACACCCGGCAGGCGCGTCGCCTCGCGGGTCTGGCCGGGTTTCTTCCCTGAGTTTTGCGGATGGCAGAGTTGAGTAAGTTAGTCAGCGTCATAATCCCTTGTTACAACGCCGAGCGCTGGGTCGGCGAGGCTGTTACTTCCTGTCTGCAACAGACCTATCAGCCAATGGAAATAATTGTTGTTGACGACGGATCAACCGATGGCAGTCGGGATGTTTTGCGGTCGTTCGGCGCGAGGATTCGCTGGGAGGCAATGGAGCATCGTGGCGGCTCTCAGGCGCGGAACCGGGGCTTTTCGCTCTCCGCGGGAAGTTACATTCAGTTCCTGGACGCGGATGATTACCTGCTGCCGGAGAAGATCGAGCGGCAGGTCTCCTGCCTGGAGGAGACTGGGGCCGAGGTCGTTTACGGCGATTGGCGGCATCAGTATCACGAGCCGGACGGCGGCGTCGTGTCAGGGAAGGTTCAGGTCTCCGGCGCTCAAGCCGACGCGCTGGAATCGCTTCTCGGCGGCTGGTGGACAGCCAACCTGACGTTGCTCATGCGCCGCGAGGCCGTTCTCCGGTGCGGCGGTTGGGATGAATCGCTGAGCGCGGGGCAGGACCGGGACTTCTTCATCTCGCTCGCTCTGTCGGGCGCCCGCATACTTTATCAATCGGGTTGTTACTCGGTCTACCGCCGTTACGGGAACGTCACGGTCTCCACGGCCAGCCTCCAGCGCTGGCTGGATAATCAATGGCGTTTGTTAGCCAAGGTCGAAGGCCAGCTGGCGGACGCCGGCCGGCTCTCGGCCGCGCGCCGCCAGGCTCTGGCACATTCGTATTTTTACCTCGCGCGGAATTATTACGGCATTGATCGGGAGCAATACGAGCAGGCCCTGAAAAAGACTCTGTCGCTGCATCCGGGCTTCCGCCCCGGCGGCTCCCCATGTTATCGCTCCGTTCAACGAATATTCGGGTTCGAGTTAGCGGATAAGTTAGCCGGGCATAAAAGAAAGATTCTGGGAGCATTCCGTAGACCAAGCGAGGTCCAGGTCGAATCATGATACTTCTCTACCACCATGTGGCGCCGAACTGTAATGGCTCAGCTCAATCCCCCGCGGCCAATGAGCGACAATTCACCATCTCCCCCGAGAGGCTTCAGCAGCGCCTCAGGATGTTCGCCGAGCGGCGCTATAAGTTTGTCTTGCTCGGAGAAATAGTCCGGAGGATCCTGGAGGCGGGGAAGGAGCCGGACGACGTCGTCGCGGTTACCTTTGATGACGGTTGGCTGGACAATTACGAATTCGCGCTTCCCGTCCTGAAACATTTGAACGTCCCTGCGAGCTTCTTTGTTACAACTGCTCATCTGAGGCAGGGGGCCGCGGCTGAGCGAAAGATGTCGGCGCGGCAGTTGCGGGAATTGTTAGACGAAGGCATGGAGATCGGCTCCCATAGCCGCAATCATCCGAACCTCAGGAAGCTGTCGGAGCGGGAGGCCAGGTCCGAGATCCTCGGTTCCAAGTTGGACCTGGAAAGTCTGTTGGGGCGTTCGGTAGACCTGTTCGCTTACCCCGGGGGGGAGTTTAATCAGGGTGTGGTTCGGATGGTCAGGGAAGCAGGCTATGCTGCGGCCTGCTCGGTCATCAGCCCCGCCGCCAACGACAGGTCTTCACTCTTCTGGATGTACCGGAACAGTTTTAACGAAAGCCTGCATAGCCTGGGCGACTATTACCGGTTATCACCCGTGCTGACAAAGTTACTGGAGTTTCGAGTCAGACGGCGTCTGTCCCGCGCGTTAACAGTAGGGGGCTACTAAATTTACCAGCAAAAACAACCAGGTATAGACAGGATTAACAAGATTTCCCGGGGTTGCCGGGAGTGATTGTTCCTGTGATGCCGGAAGGCGTTGAGCACATGCGGAGAGTGTTGTTTATCCAGTACACAAACTCGGCGGCCTTCCCTCCACTCGAGCATATCTCTCGCATCCTCGCCGATGCCCGCGGGCAAGTCTTGTTCTTGAGCGTCAGCGCGCCAGGGATAGAATCGCTGCGCTTCCCGCCTCACGACCGGATCGAGGTTCGGCAGATGGCTTATTGTCCGCCCGGATGGAGACAGAAGGCGCATTATGTGCGGTTCATTCTGTGGTCGCTGTGGTGGACGTTGCGCTGGCGCCCCCATTGGGTCTATGCCTCCGACCTGCTGTCGTGTCCGGCGGCGTTGTGGTTGAGCTTCCTGCCGGGCGGGCGTGTGATCTATCACGAACACGACTCTCCAGCTTCCACGAACGGAAGCCTGTTCCTGAGATTGAGCCTGGCCGCGCGGCTGAGGCTGGGGAGTCGCGCCAAGATGTGCGTGCTGCCGAACCAGAGGCGCGCCGAACGGTTCGACGCGGAGGTCCATAATTCGTCGCCGAGCGGCCATCGGCCAAGTCTGGTCGTCTGGAACTGTCCTTCGCGTGAAGAAGTCTCCGCGCCGCGCCCGGCGCACGACGGGAGCGATCTGTGGGTTCTCTACCACGGCTCGATCGTGCCGCCGCGGCTGCCACTCACCGTGGTTGAGGCGCTCGCCGGGTTGCCGGAACGAGTCAAGCTGTGCGTCATCGGTTACGAAACCATCGGGCACCGAGGTTACGTGAGCGAATTGCGCGAGACGGCCGAGCGGCTCGGCCTCGACAGCCGGGTCGCCTTCGCTGGCGCGCTGCCCTCGCGGAAAGAGCTTCTCGCCTGGTGCCGAAAATGCGACGTGGGTCTGGCCTTCATGCCGCGGGCGAGCGAGGACATCAACATGCAGGCGATGGTCGGCGCGTCGAATAAGCCTTTCGATTACCTCTCCTGCGGCTTGGCATTGCTGGTCTCCGACCTGCCGGATTGGCGAGCGACATACGTCGAAACCGGGTACGGGCTGGCCTGTAACCCAAACGACCCGGAGAGCATCGCCGCCGCCCTCGGCTGGTTCCTGGATCATCCCGTCGAGATGCGGGCGATGGGCGAGAGCGGGCGGCGGAAAATCGCGGAAGAGTGGAATTACGAGCGCCAGTTCTCGCCAGTCCTTGCGCGAATGGACGCTGTTTTGAAATGAAGTCGAATTCCCGCAGACTTGAGCGCACGGTCAAAGCGCTCCGCTGGATTCCGGCGGAGACGCCGGGCAAGGCTCGGCTGGCAAGACGCTTGCTGGGATCATGCCTTGAAGAGCAGGACGTGAGGATTGACGGACGGTATGGGGTAAAACTCGTTACTCCCAGCTTGCGCGAGCCAGTCGGCTTCTCCCTTCTGGTAGATGGCGTTTATGAATCTGAAGTCCTCGATTTCGCGTTCGGGCGGCTGAGGCCGGGAGCAGTGGTAGTTGATGTCGGGGCGAATATCGGAGCCTTTACACTCCCGGTGGCGAAAGAGGTAGGCGCCGCGGGTTGTGTCATCGCCATTGAGGCTTCGCCGCGTGTCTTCCCCTACCTGGAGCGAAACGTGATCCTGAATGAGTTGTCAAACGTTCGCCTGGTTCACTGCGCCGCCTTCAATCGTGACTGGCAAACAGTTTCGTTCTACGAGACCTCGATTGATCGTTTCGGCAAGGGGTCATTGGGGGCGCACTTCCAGGCCGACCCGATTGCAGTCGCGGCCCGAACGCTCGACAGCATCCTCGGCGAGCAACAGGTCGAACGAGTTGATCTGATCAAGCTGGATGTCGAAGGCGCCGAGGCGGTGGTGTTTGAAGGCGCGGAGAAGCTGCTGACCGGAGATCAGCCGCCCATCGTTGTTTTTGAGTTTTGTGATTGGGCGGAGAAGAGTGTTTCAGGCGGGCGGGCGGGCTATGCCCAAAGATTGCTCAGAGACTGGGGCTATCACATCTGGCGGCTCAAGGATCTCGTGAGAGGCAAGACGCCGCTCACCCGTATTCTGACGAGCGGCTTTGACATGCTGGTAGCGGAGAGAAATCCATGTTAGCCGTCATCGGGACACACCCGGTCCAATATCACGCCCCGGTGTATCGCGCGTTGCAAACCACATTCGGCGTCCCCGTGACCGCCATCTACGGTTCGGATTTCAGCGTCGCCGGTTACCGGGACCGCGAGTTCGGGGCGGAGTTCGCCTGGGACACAGACCTGCTGTCAGGCTATCAGCAGGTGTTTCTCTCGCGGGTTTCGGAAGGCGGCGCGCGCGCCTGCGAGGAGGCGTCGGCGCGCGGTCTCGGCAAAACGCTGCGGGCGGTTGCGCCGCGGGCCGTGCTCGCGCTGGGTTACAGCACGCGCTTCGACCAGGCGGCGCTCTACGGAGCGTGGAGGAGTAACTTCCCCGTCCTCTTCCGCGGGGAGACGGCGGATCATAACCGGAACCGGACGCGGCTTAAGTCCCTGGCGCGCGACGGCGTCTTACGCTTGTGTTACCGGCATTCGGCCAGGCTGCTTTATATCGGCCAGCGTTCTTATCAGCATTACCGAAGGTTGAACTGTCCGGATGAAAAGCTGGTCTTCTCGCCCTACTGCGTGGACATCTCTCCGTTCGAGGTTGATGAACAGGCGCGCGCGCGGCTGCGCCCGACGATGCGCGAAGACCTGGGCATCAGCGGGGAGCAGGTGGTCTTGCTATTTTCGGGGAAACTCAGCCGTCGCAAGGGGCCGGAGTTGATCTTGCAAGCCGTCAAGCAATTGCCTTCGGAGCTGGGCGAGAGGGTCGTGGTGGTGTTCCTGGGAAGCGGACAGTTAGCCGAAGAGTTGAGGAGACTGGCGCGGGAGCAGCCTCCGGTGAAAGTTTTTTTCCCAGGCTTTCAGAACCAGACTCGGTTGAGCCGGTACTACCACGCGGCGGACTTGCTGATCCTGCCCAGCCGCGAAGGTGAAACCTGGGGACTGGTGGTCAACGAGGCGCTGCATCACGGCTTGCCGTGCGTGGTCTCGGACGCCGTTGGCTGCGCGCCGGATTTGATCGAGAGTGGAATTACCGGCCACGCCTTCGAGTCCGGGTCGCCTCATCATCTTGCTTCGGTTTTGCCGCGGGCGTTTGAGCTGATTGGCCGCGATGAGGTGAGGCAAAGTTGCAGGCAAAAAGTCAGCGGCTACGGCATAGAGGACGCGGCCAGGGGAATCGCCGAGGCTTATCGCCAGGTGATCTGACCTGAAGTCGGGACACCTTCCCCAGATCAATCATTCGCGGCAATGAGATCGGTCCAGCCAATAAAGTAAAAAGATCAGACAGAAAAATGTGAGACAGAAAAATACAGAACGGCCAGCTCTTTTTCTTATTTTTCTGTCTCACATTTTTCTGTCTGGTTACGCCGACACCACTGGCGGTCTCTGGTTGCGGAAAAGTGTCCCGACATCAGTGATCTGACGGATGAATAACCTGACTAACGAAATCATGCTGGTGGGCCATTTCGGCATTGGCGCTCTGGCGCAATCGTATCGGGTCGCCTTCGAGGAGTTGGGCTGCGAAGTCTCCTGCTTCGACATCGGCGCTTCCGTCGAACAGCATTGCCGTTTCGGAGCGCTGGGGCGCAGGCTCAATTTTTATCTGCCAATCGTCGCCTGGGCGCGGAAGGCCAATCGCGAAATGGTCGTCACAGCCAGACGGCTCGCGCCACGGCTGGTTATCGTGGTGGGAAGTTGCCCGGTGAGCGCTGGCGCTTTAGCCCAGGTGAAAGCGTCGCGAGCAGTTACTCTGGTTCACATCTGGCCCGATACGCTGCTGAATCTGGATGCGTCGCTGATCGAATGCCTGCCGCTGTATGACCTGGAATGCGTTTACAGCCGGGGCGCGGTGGAGTTGATGAGGAGACTGGGCGCGGGCCGCCCGGTCTGGACGCCGCTGGCGGGCGATCCTTCCCTGCACGGCGCGCCGAACTGCGCGGTCGAAGAGGCGGTCGAGTACGGCGCGGAGGTGACTTTCATCGGAGGCTGGCGGCCCGAAAGAGAGGCGGTGTTGTCATCGCTGGCTCGGTTCGATCTGAAAATCTGGGGGCCTGATTGGGGCCGGCGCTGCCGGCGCAACCCGGTGATTATGAAAGCCTGGCAGGGGCGCGCGTTGCGTGGAGGCGAGTTCGCCAGGGCGACGGCCAGCTCGAAGGTCAACCTCAATCTCATTGACGAGACAAACTACCCGGCGGCGAACATGAGGTTCTTCGAGATACCTTGCGCCGGCGGCCTGCAGCTCTGCTCCCCTTGCCCGGAGATGGAGCCTGAGTTCAAACACGGGGAGACCATTTTTTATTATCGGGATGAGCGCGAGCTTGCGGGCCAGGTCCAGGAGCTGCTGGGCGACGGTGAATTGCGCGACCGAGTGAAGCTCGCCGCTCACGGAAAAATCATGGAGCGGCATACCTACCTCCACCGGGCAAAACACATTTTGAGTCTGACGGTTAATCAGCGCGCGGCGGCAAACGCCGATTGAGGTTGTGTCAGGACAGGGGGAAGGGGGGACAGGGGGAAGGGGGGACAGGGGGAAGGGGGGACAGG
>PJQE01000043.1_pt1 | contig 14669 bp, 15 predicted proteins | sample 1503751 | NCBI WGS metagenome assembly PJQE01 (sample SAMN07775948, study PRJNA414020) | Biofilm metagenome, whole genome shotgun sequencing project. | reverse complement strand
CGCTCTCCGAAGACCCGATAGACCTTGCCGTCGCCGGGAAGGTCTTTCTGTCCGTGTGTATCGTTATAGGCATATCGCTCGTCATAGGGCTTCTGGTGATACGGGCGCTGAAGCTGCCGGTAAAGGTTTACCTGCCCCCGGTCCTGTTCGGGAACACCGGCAACATGGGCCTTCCGCTCGTTCTTTTCGCATTCGGGGAGACAGGGTTCGCTGTCGCCATACTGTTCATGGTTTCGACGACTGTGCTCCACTATACCGTCGGCATATACATTCTCAGCTACGACGAGAGTCCGTTCGAGGTATTCAGGCTGCCGCTCGTTTACTCGGCCGTGGCGGGGGTGCTTCTCAGCGTTTCGGGATGGGAGATGCCTGTCGCCGTATTCAGGTCGCTCGACCTTTTGGGGGAGTCGAGCATTCCGACGATGATATTCGCCCTCGGCTACAAGCTGTCGGAGGTTGCGATAAAGGACGTCGGGAAGTCGTTCCTCTTCGGGGGGATGAGGATATTCCTCGGCCTTCTTTTCGGCGTTCTTTCGGTGCAGCTTCTTGACCTGGGCGGCGTCGAGGCCAGTGTCGTGATACTCCTCTCCGCCATGCCTCCGGCGGTGTTTAACTTCGTTCTCGCCGAGAAGTACAATCAGGACTCGGAGACCGTTGCCTCTATAATACTCGCGGGAACGCTCATATCCATCGTCTCGACCCCGCTCATAATAGCATTTCTCCTGAATTGAGCTACATGCCTGCTTCGGCGCCCACACAATCGACGCGCATTATCGGGACCTCGAAGAGATGATGCTCCGTGTCGTATATGAATCCCGTGCCGCCTTCGACGTATGCGACGCTTTCCTGCTGCGGGAGGGACGTAATCTCTACGACGCGGTAGTCCTTGCCCTCCGTCATTTTCGCCGCAGGTTTCAGCTTTCCCGCCGAGAGGTCTGTGCCGAACTCGACGGCGTCTTCGTATGTGAGGACAAGGAACTTCTTACCGTCTGGCGCGATGTCTAAAGAGGTTACGACCTGCCCTAGAGGAGAGGCATTCGGCAAAAGCGAAGGAAGGTCTATTTTGCCCATGGATTCGAGGGTTATCACCTCCTCCTCCGCATTTTTCCATTTATCTTTCGGCAGCCTGTAAAGATGCGCGGGGTAGGCTTTTGTGAGATCCTTCTCCTCTTCCTTCGTGAGTATGAATATGTCGCCCCCGGGGTGAATGGCGAGCCCTTCGGCGTTGTGAGGGCCGTCGGGGTAGGCGATTTTTATTCTTTTTAGCGGTGCGGTCATGCTGCCGAAATCCTGGAGCTCCTCGATTACTATGATCTCGGCGTACTCCCTTCTCTTCCGGTTGTCGCCGATGTCGCCGATGAATATGCAGGACTTGCCCGGCGAGCACTCTCCGAGCGTCATGTCCTCGAAGTCGGACCTCCGGGATTCGTAGCCGCTTATGCGGACAGGCTTCGCGCCTCTGGCCTCCATGCCCGACACGTAAAAGTACGGCCCTCCGCCCGAATCGTTCACATGATAGAGCCTCCCGGGGAATCTGCGAGAGACGGCGATGCCGCTGGCTTCGTTTATCTGGAGATGGTCGAGCGTTCCCACCTTTTTTGCGTCGCCCCACTTACCACATATCTCCGCGGCTGCCGGGGGCGGACCGTAGAACAGCTGGACAGCGAACAGAAGGAATAAAAGAAGTATTGGAGCTGGTGGCGAAAACTCCGGCCTCATGTGTAAATCTCCGTGCTTCCGAATATTTTCTTTACAATTTAACCTACGGTATTATTCAGGCAAAATAGTTTCGGGTCTGAGCCATGTCGAAGGAAGTAGTCAAGGGAAGCGCAAAACCGTTCAGGGGCGAAGTTACGCCCCCGGGGGACAAGTCCATATCGCACAGGTCGCTCATGCTGGGCGCGCTCGCAAGGGGGAAGACCGCCGTTTCGGGATTTCTCAACTGCGAGGATACGATATCGACGGCGAACGCCATGCGCAGCATGGGCGCAGGGATTTCCATAAACGGGACGGACGTCGCCGTAGAGGGGAACGGCCTCCGGGGCTTGAAGGAGCCCGGAGACGTTATAGACGCCGGCAATTCCGGGACGACTACGAGGCTTCTCACGGGTATACTCGGCGCGCAGGATTTCTTCACGGTCATGACGGGAGACAAGTACCTCCGTGCGAGGCCCATGAAGAGGGTCACTGACCCACTCCGCCTGATGGGCGCGCGGATAACGGGCAGAGAAGGCGGCAACAAGCTCCCCCTCGCCATAGACGGCGGAGGGCTGAAGGGTATCTCCTACAGGCTCCCCGTCGCGAGCGCGCAGGTGAAGTCCGCGCTTCTCCTCGCCGGCCTCTACGCCTCGGGGGAGACAGAGGTAATAGAGCCCGAGCCGACGAGGGACCATACCGAGAGGATGCTAAAGTACATGGGCGTCGCGCTCCGGAGAAACGGCGATAGCATAACGATCTCGCCGCAGGAGAAGGACTTCGGAGGAAGGGAGATTTCCGTGCCCGCCGATATTTCGTCTGCCGCGTTTTTCATGGTTGCGGCGCTGATAAATCCCGGCTCGGAAGTGCTCATAAAAAACGTCGGAGTGAATCCGCTCAGGACAGGTGTCGTAGATATACTCAAGGAAATGGGCGGTGATATCTCTTTGCTTAACCAGAGGGACGTATCCGGGGAGCCGGTCGCCGATATATTCGTAAAATCGAGCGCCCTCAGGGGCGTAACTATCGGCGGCGGGCTGATACCGAGGGCCATAGACGAGCTGCCTGTCATTGCCGCGGCGGCCGCATACGCCGAGGGGACAACGGTGATTAAGGACGCTGCCGAGCTCAGGGTTAAGGAGACCGACCGCATAAAGTCCATAGCCGCCGAGCTCGGAAAGATGGGCGCCGACATAGAGGAATTCGAGGACGGGATGGCGGTTACGGGGAAAGGGAGTCTTCACGGGGCCAGGTGCGACAGCTGGGGCGATCACCGCATAGCGATGGCGGTGGCGGTGGCGGCGAGCAGGGCCGAGGGGGAGACGGAGATAGGCGACGCCGAAGCGGTCGCCGTATCTTTCCCCGAATTCTTCGAGGTGCTTAAAGTGCTCAGGGCTTAGTTTTTTTACGCTGAAAATACTCGGGGCGAAACCCTTTTCAACCGGAAAATCATGATCATAACGATAGATGGCCCCTCGGGCGTCGGAAAAAGCACTGTGTCGAAGGCTGTCGCCGAGAAGACAGGCTGCATCTATCTAGACACCGGCGCCATGTACAGGGCAATAGCCCTCAAGGCCGTGACTACAGGGATCGATATACAGAACGGTGCCGAGCTGCTTCGGATGCTCGATAGCACTTCTATAGGATTCAAAAAGAATGCAGACGGCAGCCTTTCGATACTCCTCGACGGTGAGGACGTCGCGGGCAGGATAAGGACTCCCGAAATCTCTCGGCTTTCCTCGGACGTGGCGACAAAAAAGCCCGTGAGGGAGAAGCTGGTTTCGATTCAGCGCGAGGCGGGGCGCATGGGGAGCATCGTGGCCGAGGGTAGGGATATGGGCACATACGTATTCCCGGGCGCCGACTTCAAGTTCTATCTTACCGCCACCACGGAAGAAAGGGCCAGGAGAAGATGGGCACAGCTCAGGGAATCGGGGAAGGAAGCGGACCTTTCGGATGTGGAAAAAGAGCTCGTCGGGAGGGACAGACAGGACAGCGAGCGGGCAGAATCTCCCTTGCATCCCTCCCCGAATGCGGTCATAATAGATACTACAAATCTATTGACCGACGAAGTAATAAACAAAATAATATCGGCAGTTCAAGGATAGCTTAAGAAGTCAACACTACCCCATTCTACTTCTAATAGTGAACTCGGGCAGTTAGCTTAGACGGACAATACTCGACAAAGAAGGCAGGTATATGGCAGAAGAAAAAGATTTTGCAGATATGGTCGACGAAAGCATGGCCATCCCCGACAGGGGAGTGGCGATAAAGGGCATCGTCGTCAGGGTCGACCAGGAAGACGTATTCATAGACTTCGGCTCGAAATCCGAGGGAGCGGTTTCGATAAGGGAATTCTACAACAAGAAGGGCGAGCTAGAGGTCAAGGCTGGCGACGAGGTAGAGGTCATATTCGACAACTGGGTAAGCGAAGGCCTCCCGAGGCTTTCGAAGGCAAAGGCCGACCTCCTCAAGGAAAACAAGGTCGTACAAGAGAATTTCGAGCAGGGAAATCTCGTAAAGGCCGTAATCCTGCAGAAGGTGAAGGGCGGGCTCATAGCCGACATCGGCGAGAAGATTAACGTCAGGGCCTTCATCCCGGCCTCCCAGATCGACATCGTCCCCAGGCAGGACCTCGACAGCCTCATCGGCGAAACCATCGAGGCCAGGATAATAAAGCTCAACCAGGGTGATGTGGTTCTTTCGAGAAGGGTTCACCTCGAGGAAGTGCGCGAGAGCCTGAGGCAGGAAACGCTCGCGGCGATCGAGGTCGGTAAAGAGGTGACGGGAAGGGTACTCAACATCATAAACCAGGGCGCGTTCGTCGACATCGGCGGCGTCGAGGGCTTCATACCCGTAAGCGAGGTCGCGTGGGGAAGGGTCGCCCATCCCGGGGACGTCGTTTCGAGGGACCAGCAGGTAACCACGAAAATCATAAAAATAGACGAAGGCGAGAAGATAACCCTCAGCCTGAAGGACACGACTCCAGACCCGTGGGAATCCGTAAAAGGGAAGTACGTGCCGTGGACGAACGTCCGCGGAAAGGCCGTATCGCTCACGGACTTCGGCATATTCGTCGAGCTCGAGCCCGGGGTAGAGGGCCTCGTTCACATATCCGAAATCACCTGGACAAAGAAATTCCGCCATCCGAAAGAAGTAGTTCAGCCGGGAACGGAGCTCGAGGCGGTCGTGCTCGACGTCGATACCGCCAGCAGGCGCATATCCTTAAGCCTTAAACAGATAGAGCAGAGCCCATGGGAGCAGTTCAAGGAAACGCACCCGTCAGGCACGAGGATAAAGGGCATTATCAGGAACGTCACGGACAAGGGCGTATTCGTCGAAGTGGCCGAGAATATAGTCGGCCTCGTCAGACCAGACAACATAACCTGGAAGGGCCGCGTCAATCCCGAAGAAGAGTCTTTCGAGAAGGGCAGCGAGATAGAGGTCGTCGTCCTCAACGTCGACGACAAGAACCAGAGGATAGGCCTCGGTATTAAGCAGCTCGGCTCAGACCCGTGGGAGAGCGCCCAGAAGAAGTACAGGTCGGGCGAGACGGTCGTAACTGGAAAAATTAAGGAAGTCAGGGACAGGGGCGTTACTGTCGAGCTCGAAAACGACATCGAGGGCTGGATAAGGGCCAGCGAGCTCAGCCAGGATAAAGAAAATAGGGACGTCCCCCGTAATATCAGCGCTGGCGACGAGATAACCGCTCTCGTGACGGGTTTCGACAAGATAAAGCGCCAGGTAAACCTCAGCAAGAGAAGGCACGACGACAAGCTCGAAAAAGAAAGGGTTTCCAACTTCATGTCTTCCCAGGGCGAGCCTTCGGTGAAGCTCGGAGACGTGCTCAGGGAAAAGCTTAAAGACATCAACAACGGCGAGGTAGTCTGAGCTTGAGGGGAGTCGTCTTCGCCATAGTGGCGGTCATCTTCCTCTTTTTCACTTTCATAGCCGGCGTCGGGTGCGGCCTCCTTATCTCGGGGGACAACACGCTTTCGTCCGGGGACAAGGTGGCCGTGCTCAAGGTCGAGGATGTGATACTCGACGACCAGACCTATCTCGACAGCATCACCGCTATTAAAAACGATTCCCAGATAAAGGCCGTCGTACTGAGGATAGAATCCCCGGGCGGGGCCGTGGGCCCGTCGCAGGAGCTTTACAGCGAATTAAAGCAGCTTAGAGAGAAGAAGCCCGTCGTCGCCAGCATAGGGAACGTCGGGGCTTCGGGCGGCTACTACATCGCCTGCGCCGCCGAGAAAATTTATGCCAACCCCGGAAGCATAACGGGAAGCATAGGCGTCGTCGCCCAGTTCGTGAGCTACGAAAAGCTCCTCGCATGGGCGATGGTGGATGTCGAGGTCATTAAGAGCGGTGAGTTCAAGGACATCGGTTCCCCGTTCAGGGAAATGACCGATGCCGACCGCCAATATATACAGGAGCTCATCGACAACGTTTACACCCAGTTCAAGGACGCCGTCGGGGAGTCGAGGGGGCTCGACGCAGCCCAGATGGATAAGGTAGCCGAGGGCAAGATCTACACCGGCGCCCAGGCCAGGGAGCTCGGCCTCGTGGACGAGCTCGGCACCATCAACGACGCCGTCGACTATGTCGCCGAGTCGGTCGGTATAACCGGAGAACCGAGCCTCGTTTACTATCCCAAGAAAAAATCGCAGCTCATGGAGCTTTTGCAATCCAAAGTCGAAATCCCCGGCGTCACGAGCCTGCCAACTAAAGCGAGCTTTGGACTTTTCTACCTCGTCGATATAATTAACTGAAATGAAGCTGCTCTGGGCTCCTTGGAGAATCGAATATATAACCGGGGAAAAGGAACAGGGATGCATTTTCTGCCGCAAGCCCGGTGATGGAAATGACAAAAAGAACCTCATATTATATAATGGTCAGACGAGCTTCATAATCATGAACCGGTACCCGTATGCGAACGGACACCTTATGGCCGTCCCGTACAAACATACGAGCAATCTTTCGGAGCTGAGCCCGGAAGAGAGGCTTGAGCTGATGGACCTGACTATAAAATGCACGGAAATACTGAAAGTGATGAGGCCCGACGGGTTTAACATCGGCACGAACCTCGGCAAGACAGGCGGGGCGGGTATAGACGACCACCTTCATTTTCACGTGGTCCCCAGGTGGAGCGGCGACAACAACTTCATGCCGGTGATAGCCGACGTCAGGATCATGCCGGAGTACCTTGAAGACACATATGAAACGCTTAGCCGGCAATTAAATACGTTGGAGAGAGGTGAAAGATGAAATTTATAAAGATCCTGTTCATAGTCCTCATAATCTTACTGTTCGCAATCGTCTACACGCAGAACCTGGACGTCTTCACCTACGATTTTCAGCTTAAGCTCGACCTCAAGACCTTCATAATCGGCCCTTACGTAACGAAAAACGTAGTAATAATCCTCGGCGCGTTTCTCGTCGGCGCGCTCGTGACGATATTCTTCGGCGCGCTTCAGTCCTTGTCCGCGAGCGCGGATTCCCGTGACAAGTCGAGGAGAGTAAAGGAGCTCGAAGCCCGGAACAAGCAGCTGTCCGAGGAAAACCAGAAGCTCGCGAGGGAAAAGGAAAGGGCCACCGTTGCCGCCGCTCCGGCAACGTCCAGAACGACAGCAGCGGACAAGTCGCCTTTTTCGTCTCCGACGGTTATAGACGAGGGGAATAAGCCGCACGGCAGTTGATTTCTAGGGCTTCCGGAGGGGCCCGCTTCTTAAACCGGGCCCGATCGATTAAACTTACAGTTATGCGAAATACAGGAAAGCCGAGCTGGATAAAGGCCCAGATACCCCAGGGCCCGAATTACACGCACCTTAAAAGCCTCATGAGGGGGCTCAACCTCCACACTGTATGCGAGGAGGCCAGGTGCCCCAATATCGGCGAATGCTGGGGCGCGGGGACGCTCACTTTCATGATACTCGGCGACGTTTGCACGAGGAGCTGCGGTTTTTGCCACGTGAAGACAGGGCGCGGCGGAGAGCTCGACTGGGAGGAGCCGCAGAGGGTCGCGGAAGCCGTCGGAAAGCTCGCCGAGAATAACGCGCATGTAAAGCACGTCGTTATCACTTCTGTCAACAGGGACGACAGGAACTACGAAAGCGCGTGCATATTCGCCGAAACAATCAGAAAAGTCAGGGAATATAATCCGAAGGTGAAGATAGAGGTCCTGATACCGGACTTTAAGGGCGAGAGCAGCGCGTGGGAGCAGATACTCGAAGCCCGGCCCGACGTCCTCAACCACAACATAGAAACCGTGCCGAGGCTCTACCGCCTTCCGCAGTTAACGCCATCGGGAAAGAAGAGGTCCGTGAGGCCGCAGGCGAGCTACGAAGGCTCGCTGAGGCTTCTGGAAGAGAGCGGGCGGTACGGGAACGAGGGGATGCTGACGAAGTCCGGGATAATGGTCGGCCTCGGGGAAGAGGAAGGAGAGCTCCTCGAAACACTGAAGGACCTTAAGAGTGTCGGCTGCGATATCGTTACCATCGGGCAGTACCTTCAGCCGACGCAGGACCACCTGCCCGTTACGAAGTACTACCATCCGATGGAGTTCGAATCGCTCAAGACCTACGGCGAGAACGTCATAGGTATACCTCACATAGAAGCCGGCGCGCTCGTCAGGAGCTCTTACCACGCCGAGAAGCAGGTCGTGAAGCTCGAAGGCGCTAATTGAATTAACGCGCTTCCTTTCTGATTCCCGCAGTTATAAAAAAGGGTTAACGATTGTAATGCTCTGGATCTTTTGACCGTTCTGAAAATCCTCCGAGTAAAGCAGCGAGCATTCCGCGTTGATTGCCGCCGCGATAATCAATGAATCGTAAAACGAATACTGCCACCGCTCCGAAATTTCCAATGCCTGGTAACAAAGTCCCCCGCTCGCATACACTTCACAAAGCGGCTCCAGAACGGTGCTCAGGTATCTTTGACAATCGGAGATTGAAAGAGGTTTAACGAATTTCCGCCTTGCGACGTTAAGAAGCTCCTGCACCACCTGATAGCTTATACAGCCATAATGGTTTGTCAGAGCGTTGGAAATCAACTCTAGAGAAATTCGCCGCTTGTTACTATCCTCTGAATTGAAAGAATGAACGAAGATATTGGTATCGATGAAATACTTATCTCTCATTCATTTCGTCCCGGCTATACGATCCGCCGCCCGAGTCCGCATAGCGGAGAGATTCCATAAAGCTATCGAAATTGACCAGGTGCTTATCGGCGCCGATGTATCGCTTTAACCACTCGCGGAATTCGGCGTTAAGCGTAGTGTTCTCTTTTTGAGCCTTCTTCCTGGCTTTCTTTATCAGCTCTTCCTCTGCGCTAAAAGTAATATTCCTTTGCACATTCGGCCCTCCATTTATTCTCGTGTTATAGTGTACACTATTCTCGTGTAATTTAAAACAGCCATTTTTACATAGTTCATTTCTTGATTCTTCCCGAAAAGTATTTAACATCTTACTCTCATGAAATACGTGATACTACAGGGCGACGGAATGCCCGACCACCCGGTTCCAGAGCTCGGCGGAAAAACCCCGCTCGAATTCGCAAGAACTCCTAATTTAGACAAGATAGCCAGGTGCGCGACAACCTTCGGCATGGTGAAGACCATACCGGACCCGCTTCCCCCTGGAAGCGACGTCGGGAACCTCACAGTGCTGGGTTATGACCCAATGGTCTATTACACCGGGAGGTCGCCCCTAGAAGCGGCGAGCATAGGCGTCCCGCTGGGGGAGAAGGATGTTACCCTGAGATGTAACCTCGTCACGTTGGCCGAAAACGGCGGCCAGACGGTCATGGAAGACTACAGCGCCGGGCATATAACGACCGAAGAGGCCCGCGAGATCATTCTCGACCTCAAGAATGAGCTGGAAGAGGAAAATTTCACGTTCTACCCCGGAGTCAGCTACAGGCACTTGCTTGTATGGTCGGGCGGCAACAAGGACATTCACACGACCCCCCCTCACGACATATCGGGAAAGGCAATCGGGGCCTATATCCCGACAGGCGCGGGGACGGAAATCCTTAACCGAATGATCGAAAGATCGAGAGAATTACTGAAAGACCATCCCGTGAATAAAAAGAGGATGGCCGAGGGTAAGAACCCCGCGACGAGCATATGGCTTTGGGGACAGGGCACTGCGCCGAAGATGCCGTCCTTCGAGCAGCTTTACGGGCTCACCGGTTCTGTTATTTCTGCCGTCGACCTGGTTAAGGGAATAGGGCACTGCGCGAAGCTCCGCGTGATTGACGTCCCCGGGGCGACGGGGTATCTCGATACGAATTACGAAGGGAAGGTCGACTACGCCCTCGATTCGCTCGAAGAGGTCGACCTCACCATGATACACATCGAATCGACAGACGAGACAGGCCACGTCGGGAAGGCCGAGCTCAAGGTGCAGGCGGTGGAGGACTTCGACGGCCGCGTCGTGGGCCGCGTGCTCGAAGGAATAAAGAGGTTCGGCGACTACAAAATACTCGTGATGTCGGACCATCCGACGCCGATAGACCTCCGGACGCACGTGAACGAGCCCGTGCCGTTCGCTATTTACAGCTCGGAAGACACGAGCGTCAAAAACGATAAATTCGTCTACACGGAAAAATCGGCCGCGACTTCGGACGTATTTATCACCGAGGGTTGGAAGCTCCTCGGGATGCTGACAGGGAAAGTAATCTGAAACCTTCGCCTTAAGCCCGCTCCTGTTTCACCTCTTCCCAAAGCTCGTTCATTTCTTCGGTCGTGAGCTCCGCGAGCTGTTTCCCATTCGCCTCGGCCTTATCCTCTATAAAGCCGAACCGCTCGATGAAATTGTCTATTGCTTTATGAGCCGTACCCTCGGAGTCGAGCTTCAAGTGCCTTCCGAGATTGACGAGCGAGAAAACGAGGTCGCCCCACTCTTTTTCGACCCCGCTTTCGTTCCCGGTTTTTATCTCAGCTTCGAGCTCCGATAGCTCCTCGCGCACCTTTTCCAGCACCTCGCCGGCGCTCTGCCAGTCGAAGCCCACCTGTGAGGCCTTCTCGCCCACGCGCTGCGCCCGGAGGAGCGACGGCATGGTGCGCGGGATGTGAAGGAGCCTTCTCTTCCGCGATTTCTCCTTTAGTTTCTGGGCGTGCCATCTCTTCACCGCCTCTTCGGCGTTGGCCGCCTTTTCCTCGCCGAATACGTGCGGGTGCCTGCTGACGAGCTTTTTATGGAGCCTGTCGATGACGTCGCCGATGTCGAACTCGCCCTCGTCCTCGGCTATCTGCGAGGCGAAGAGCACTTCGTAGAAAAGGTCGCCGAGCTCCTCTATGAGCTCGTCCCTGTCGCGCTGCTCTATGGCCTGCACGACCTCGTACGCTTCCTCGATGATATAGGGCCTCAGCGTATCGAGAGTCTGCTCCTTGTCCCAGGGGCATCCCTCCGGCCCTCTAAGGTGCTTTGACAACTCCAGAAGGTCTTCGAAAGTCTTCTTCATGTTTTCTCCGTTGTATTTATTCATAGCCGGTGAAAAGCTTCACAATTGGTGCTAATATTTATCTGAAGAATAGTACCCGGATTCGGAATGAATCCGTCAATTCTACAGTAATCTATATGGACACGAAAATCGGAAGGGCGAAGGGATCGATATTCCTGAATTCGAGGGATTACATATTTAATTCCCTGGGGGACAGCGTCTGGAAACTGATCCTCGCGAACCTGCCCGAGGGCGATTCCGGGTTCTTCGAAAATAATCTCGTAAAAACCGAGTGGTACCCGGTTCCTTACGTTAACCGCCTCATAAATACATACGACCTGGTCGCTGGGAACGGCGATTTTCTGTCGATCGTTCCGATAGCCGAATACATCGCGAAAAAGGACCTCGGCCCCGTTTTCGAGGTTTTCATCGATCTTAAAAACCCGCAGGTAGTGCTCAACAGCGCGCCTTCGCTCTGGAGCAGATACTTCGACACGGGCAGGATAGATGTCGGGAGCGTGAATATGGACGCGAAGACCTCGACGCTCAGGCTCTACGAGCTCGCCGACGAAACGAAGGCTTCCGGTGTCGCCATTTGCACTTTCGCAGTGCCCGAATGGTTCAAGACAGGCCTCCTTATGTCGGGGACTGAGTCCGTTTCGATAACGCAGACAGAGTGCAGGTATAAGGGCGCCGAGGCCTGTAAATACGAGATAACGTGGGAATGAGGCGGCAGGCGGCCGGTAATCGGAGGCCGCTTAAACCCTGAATTTTTTGGGGTACCTGGTGAGGTTCGTACACCCCTTCTTTTCGACCACAACGACGTCTTCTATTCTTATGCCGCCGGTTCTCGAATAATAGAGACCGGGCTCGACCGTGACGACGTTTCCCGTTTCGAGAATCTCGTCTCCCATGCCGACCCTCGGCGGCTCGTGGATCTCGAGCCCTAGCCCGTGCCCCGTCGAATGAATGAAGCCTTCCGTTTTGCCGTCTACCGTTCCTGTTTTGTAGCCCCTGCTGTCGAAGTAACCGACGACAGCCTTGTGAACGTCCTTAACCGCCACCCCCGGCCCGATCATCCCTATTGCCAGCTTCTGGCCCTTGAGGACTGTGTCGTACATATCCAGAAGCTCGCGCGAGGGCTCGCCCTTTACGACTGTCCTCGTCATGTCGCCGAAGTAGCCGGTCTTTTGCGACCTCGGGAATATGTCTATGACTATGGGCTTGCCAGCGAATATTGGACCTTCGCCGGAATGGTGGGGCATCGAGGAATGTATGCCGCAGGCGACTATCGTATGGGACGCCGAAAATCCCACTCTCGAAAGGAAGGAGTTTATCTCGCCTTTGACCCTCTCCGAGGTAAGCGGCTTTCCGCCATGGTAGAGCCTGTTCTTCCGGATTTCGGATGCCGCTATCATCTTTATGGCCGCGTCCATCGCCTGGGCCGTTTTGACGAGGGCGTCCTTTAAAAGCCGGACCTCTTCCGGGGTTTTCCTGAGCCTTTCGGCAAAGAGCGGCTCCCCGGTTGCGGGCGTAACCTTGAACCCCTCGTTCCTCAGCTCGTCCGCGTACTTTAGCCCGAACCGCCCGGGCACCGTAACCTTTTTAATCTTCCTGTCCTTGAGCAGAAGTGCGGCTGCGTCCACGAGCCTGACGCGCTTCTTTTCGGCGAGGAGCCTCCGCTGCAAATCGGACAGCGATATGACGCTGTCTACCGTCGCAACTTTCTTGCCCCTGTCGATTTCGAGGTCGCTCAGGACGAGTATCTTCTTGCCCTTGTGCTCGAGGTAAATGACGGGGTCCGGAACGAAGAATCCCGTTTTGTAGTAAAGGTCGGCGTTTTCTTCGCTCGTATCGATTATGAGGCAGGCGTCCTTGTTCATAAAATGACACTATACCGGAAGGCCCCTCCATATCAAGCCCGCGGTTTCCGGCGAGCGAAACGGCGAGTATTCGTTTATAAGAACCGGCTTCGGTGTTATAATGTTGTGGCTCATAAAATCACGTTTAAAGAGGCTCTTATGACTAAATTTCTCAGGCTCGCAATAATCACGGCATTCGTTTTCTCCATCGGCGCGGCCGCTTCGACGACGGCGCAGGAGACTGTAAACCTGGAGCAGGTATGCGGCAGCAATATGGATTCCCCAATGGCAGCCGACTTCCCCGACAGGTATACGAACAAGCAGGTGAAAATAACTATAGAAGTCGATCTTATAAGAAAGATCCCCTCTGTATGCGGCGAAGGGCCCGAGGGAAGCTTCACCATGGAAGTGATAGACAATAGAGGGACCATACTCGAATGCTTCTGCGCCGACCCGCAGTATAAGAGCGTCCTCGACAGCTCGCCCAAGGGGAGTAAGCTCACCGCCATCGGGACATTCAGGTCACTTACCGGCTCTTACGACGAGAGCGAAAGCGAGGAATGCAAAATCACACTGGATCAATGCAGCTTCGGTAACTGATTATGCAGACGGCCCTTAAATTCCTGTACACGCTCTCGATCTCGATCTGGGTGGGAAGCATTTTCTTTTTCTCCTTCATGGCGGCCCCGAGCATATTTAAAGTGCTCCCGAGGGAGACAGCGGGCAACGTCGTTTCGGACATATTCCCGAAGTATTACATGCTGTCCTACGTATGCGGCGCGCTCGCGATAATCGCGGCGCTGGCGCTATGGTTCGTTTATAGCAGCCGGGGCGGTATCGTGAATTATCTGAGAATCGGCGGGCTCGTCCTCATGCTGGGCCTTTCCGTTTACGCCGGAGAGGTCGTCCGGCCGGTGGCCGCGGAGACGCGGGCCGAGCTGAGAACGCTAACCGAATCCTCGCCTAACTACCTGGCAGTGCAGGAAAAATTCGGCATCCTTCACGCGCGTTCCGCCATATTCAACGCGAGCGTGTTCGTCCTCGGAATTGCCATATTGGTAATTAACGCCTATACTAATAGGGAGTAAGGATTATATTGAGGGAGGCGGTTCAGAATGTTTACAGTAACGAATAAAGCGGCCGAAGAGATAAAAAGGCTTTTAACCGATGAAGATATACCCAACGCCGTTCTCAGGGTCAGGGTGGTTCCGGGCGGCTGCTCGGGATTTTCTTACGAGATGGGCTTCGACGACGAAACGGAAGAGTCGGACAAGATCATAGAGAACGAAGGCGTAATGGTGGCCATAGACGAGCTCAGCTTCCCGTATCTTGAGGGAGCGGTGCTCGACTACAAAGACGGGCTTAACGGCACGGGCTTTTCCATCAACAACCCTAACGCCAAGGGCTCCTGCGGCTGCGGCTCTTCTTTCACAGCCTAAAAGCAAAACAATATAAGAAACTGAAACAAACAGCCTGTCCCGGCACGACCGCGACGGGCTGTTTTCGTTTGTTTTGAATTTACCTTTCAGGTTATAATAGTCCTGCCCGCATCCGCGGATGTTCGGAATAATCTCACGACAACACCAAGCACCAGCTAAAGGAGGAGAAATATGAAATTCGGAGTTGGATACTACAGCCTTCAGTCGCCCCCTCACAACCCGAGGC
>PJQE01000042.1_pt1 | contig 14939 bp, 15 predicted proteins | sample 1503751 | NCBI WGS metagenome assembly PJQE01 (sample SAMN07775948, study PRJNA414020) | Biofilm metagenome, whole genome shotgun sequencing project. | reverse complement strand
GTGATCACGCCTGCGGATGTCACGATGACGGCGTCAGAGATCGGCGTGGCTTCCGGCGAGGCGTAGACGCTGCCTCCCCTCAGGACCAGCGTCTGGGCGACCGCGCCCGAAGAGACAGCAAGGACGCAGGCGAGAAGCGCGGCACCGAACCAATGGCGGGTCATGGACATGGCCTTTCCGATCAATTCCGTCGTGCAGGCTAGCGGAACTGTACGCCGCTGCTTTGATCGTTATTGCTGCGCGCGCGAGCGATGAAGGCTCGCCCTACTCTTCCGGCGCGTTCTCGATCGGATCGAAGCGGTCGGCCTCCAGCCCCAGCAGATTCCAGGATTGCAGCATATGCGGCGGCAGCGGTGCGCTGACGTCGATCACGCCCCCGCGCGGATGCGGGATCACGAGCCGCCGCGCCAGCAGATGCAGCCGGTTCTGCAGGCCGCCCGGCAGGTCCCAGTTCTCCTTGTTGAAATATTTGGGATCGCCGATGATGGCATGATCGATATGCGCCATGTGCGCGCGCAGTTGATGGGTGCGCCCGGTGACCGGTTTCAGCGACACCCAGGCGAGCTTCTGCGCCGAGGTCTCGACCACGGCATAATACGTCACCGCGTGGCTGGCGCCCTCGTCGCCGTGCTTGGCGATCCGCATGATGCTGTCTTCCTCGCTCTCCTCCTTGGCGAGGTAAGTCGAGATGCGGCCCTGCTTCGGCTTCGGCACGCCGGCCACCAGCGCCCAGTAGATCTTTCGCGCCGAGCGATGGCGGAACGAGCCGGTCAAAGCGGTGGCGGCAAAGCGGGTCTTTGCGACCAGGAGACAGCCGGACGTTTCGCGGTCCAGCCGGTGCACCAGGCGCGGCTTCTGCCCCTTCGCGTCGCGCATCACCTCCAGCATCTGGTCGACGTTGCGCGTGATGCCGGAGCCGCCCTGCACCGCGAGCCCGGCCGGCTTGTTCAGCACCAGCACGTCGGCATCCTCGAAGATCGTCATCTCCTTCAGCGCCTGCAGCGTCTTCGTGGCGGCTTCCGAGAGCGGGCCCGCCCCCTTCGGCGTATCGAGCCGCAGCGGCGGAATGCGGACGCTTTGGCCTTCCTCGAGCCGGTCCTTGCTGTCGGCCCGCTTGCCATTGACCCGCAGTTCGCCCTTCCGGACGATGCGCTGGATGTGTGAGAAAGACAGGCCGGGAAAACGCGCCTCGAGGAAGCGATCGACGCGCATGTTGTTCTCGTCGGCGGTGACTACAACGGTCTGAACCTTGGTAGGCAGCGGCTGTTCGGCTGCGACCTTTTCCTGCGCAGGCGCAATGAGCTGCGCCGCACGCGGCGGCGAAGCCGGAAATCGCGCCGGCGGCTTTCCGCCCAGGCGGTGTGCCGGCGTTCGCTCGGCTGACGAGCCTCGATAAGGACGCGCGCCCTTCGGGCGATCGCCCGCGGGGCGAAGAGGTCTCTTGACGCGTCGGCTCATGATGGTTCTGGCTCCGAAAGTTAACCGGTTGCGTAGCGCAAAAGCAGCGAATCGTCACGGCGAATTCAGTACAAATCAGCCGCCGGATCGGCCATGTTAGGCCAAACAACCAAGAAACGTGGGGCAGTCTGGATGAAATTATCAAGGTCGGCTTTGACCGTTCTGGCGGCAATGATCGCGAGCACGGCGTGGTCACAGCAAAGCCCGATGCCCGAAGATCTGGCCTGGAAGCTCCTGGAACTTGGCCGCGTCATCGACCCGCCCAAGACGGTCGAGCTCTACGCGCCGCTGCAGGAGAAAGAACCGTATTCGGGCGTCAAGGTTGACCGCGACGTTAAATACGGTCCGGCCGACCGCAACCTGCTCGACGTGTTTGTGCCGGAGGCGACGACATCAGCCCGGCCGGTGCTGATCTTTGTCCACGGCGGCGCCTTCGTCGGCGGCAACAAGCGGACCACACCGACCAGCCCGTTCTACGACAACATCATGCTGTGGGCGGCAAAGAACGGCTTTGTCGGCGTCAACGTCACCTACCGCCTCGCACCCCTGGCGCCCTGGCCGGCGGGCGCCGAGGACATGGCCACCGCGGTTCGGTGGGTCACAGACAAGATCGCCGAGCGTGGCGGCGATCCCGCGCGCATCTATCTGATGGGGCATTCCGCGGGCGCGGTTCACGTCGCAAACTATGTATCGCATCCCGAATTTCACAAGGTGAAAGGCGGTGGGTTGGCAGGCGCGATCATGCTCTCGGGCATCTACGATCTGACCGCGACGCCGCTCGCCGAGACCCAGCGTGCCTATTTCGGCACCGATCCCGAACGCTACGCCGAACAATCCTCGTTGAAGGGTTTGTCGACAACCGAAATCCCCCTGATGCTTGCCGCCGCCGAACTTGATCCGGAGGGCTTCGTGCTGCAATTCGATCTCGCGAAGCAGGCAAGTTGCAAGCGGACCAACGGATGCGCCCGCGCCTTGCTGCTGCCGCAGCACAGCCACATGTCGGAAGTGTACGCGATCAACACTGCCGACACGCGGCTGACCGATGAAATCCTTGATTTCGTTAAGGCGGGCAAATAGCCGACGGTTCTCGAACGCGTGTAGAGGACCGGCGACACACGTTGACAGCGTCGCAGGCACCGTGCATATTTTTGTCGGGTGGATACGACCCGCTGCTTGCACCCTTTGGGTTTGGCGAACGTATCAAGCCGCTCCCGGCCTCCTTTGCCCGGCGAACGAGTCAGTAACGCAAGCATCTGACCCAACTCTCGTTCGCCTGAAGCAGAGGTTATCCATGCGTGATTTCCGCGATGCCAAGGCCATGGCGCAGACGCTGCGCGAGGCACTGAAAGTCAAATCGATCTCCGTTAGCCATAGCGAAAGCCTCGAACTCGTCGCGAGGACCTTGGGCTTTCACGATTGGAACGTGCTGTCGGCGGCCATTCAGTCGAGCCAACCCGTTTCCGTTCAAGCCGCAAAAATGCGGGCCCGGTCGCGCAGCGCCGGAACCGTGGTTCCGGTAGCGCCGATGCGGGACGTCGTGTTCTTTCCGCAACTGATTACGCCGATCTTTGTCGGGCGTGAGAAGACGCGACGCGCGATCGAGAGCGCCGCCGCCAATGGCGGACGAATTCTGGTCGTCACCCAGAAGCGGCCGGACAACGATGACCCGGACTTCGCTGCGCTTCATTCGGTCGGCGTCCTCGCCGAGATCATCCATCGCGCGGAGATGCCGCGCGGAGACCTTCGCGTCAAGGTTTCCTGTTCCGAACGGGCCGCCGTCGTGCGACCGGTCGACGGTGATTTTCTGGCGGCCGAAGTTGCGCCGATCGAAGAGACGCACGGTCTGGACCCAGAAGCGTTCATGCTCACGCGCGAAATCTTCGACGCGTATCGGGGCTTCGCCAATACCAAGCCGCCGCAGTCGCTGTACCGTTATGCTGGCGAACCGGGCGTGCTCGCCGACGTCGTGGTCCAGCTGATGGAAGTCGGGATCGACAGGATGCAGCAAGTCCTGGAAACCAGCGATGTGGTCGCAAGGCTCCAAACCATCCTCGGCTGGATGCGCGAGGGCTCACCGGCCAAAGCGAACTGATGGCTCGGAGCGGGGCCGCCCTGCCTGGCGCCCCGCTTGCATCGCACTGCGTGGCCTTTCTCACCGTAGCCAGAATCATCGCCGGATTGTTGGATGGACGCCGCTTGGAGAACGCCGACACGCCGGGCGGTCGGCGCAAAGCCACACCTTGCCTCAGGCGAATTGCGCAAGGCCGTGGCCGACGGACCAGTTCTCTTTCGCTGAATCGAGAACGTTCACGAACACGTCTTCCGGCCGGATGCCGGGCTTGTCGCCGAGCAATTGCGCGATCCGCCGGAACAGCGCCTTCTTCTGTTCGGCGGTGCGCGTATCGAACACGGTGATCTGGATGTACACGAGATCGTCGCTGCGGGCGACGCCAAAGGCATTTCCGTAGCGGAAGTTCGCCGCGTCATGCTCGCTGATGGTCATGAACTGGTCGTCTTCGGGCACGCCCAGCGCCTCGCGCATGGCGCGGTAGAGGCTGTCGAAGATCGCTTGCCGGTAGGCTTCCGGCTTGCCAGTGCGCATCGAGACGTGAATGAGGGGCATCGCGAGATCCTTATCACATCCGGTGCGGCGGCTGCCGTGTGGATGTTCACTTCATGGGCGAAATGCGCTATCTCTGGTTTTTGACACGGTATCAAAAACATGTTTTTGACGTCGCGTCAAATATTATCTGAGCGCATCTTGATCCGGAGACCTGGGAGCGACATTTGAGACCGCGCGAGTTTGACAACGACGACGTCCTGCGCATCGCGTTCGAGCAGTTCTGGCGCAAGGGCGTGCGCGGCACCTCGCTCTCGGACATCGCGCGCGATGCCGGCGTCCAGCGCGGCAGTCTCTACAACGCGTTCGGCAGCAAGGAGGCGCTGTTTCTCTGCGCCTATGAGCGCTATGCGAGCAAGTATCTCGCCACGCTGCAAAAGGCGCTCGGTTCCGGCACGCTGCGCGAGCGGCTCTCGGCATTCTTCGATGTCACGATCAAGAACTTCCGCTCCGGCTCCCCGCCCCGGGGCTGCCCGACCACGCGCGGGCTGATGGAACTCGGATCAGGCGAAGGCGACGGGCTGGACGAGAACGCGCGCCGGGCGTTTGCCGATCTGGTGGCGCGCGCCACCGGGCTCATCGCGGAAGCATTTTCTGATGCCAGGAAGCGCGGCGAGTTCGCGGGCGTGCCCGAGGTCGCTGCCCTCCACGTCGCGACCGTCACCCGGGGCTTGGCCGTGCTGGAACGCGCGTTCGGGGACGAGGCCCAGCTCAGGAAGATCGCTGCTCACACGATCGATCTGGTGCTCGGCCAGCAGGAACGTTAGGGCTGCCTCGGCGCTATTTGCACTGCGCGAGGTTCTTCACCGTCATCAGGTCCTGGCTGGAATTGTTGGTCGGACGGCGCTTGAGCGCCTCCCCCACCGCCGCGCAGGCAGCGGTCGCATTGCCGTTCTGGAAGCGCGCCACGGCGAGGTTGGTCCAGGCATCGCCGAATTCGGGCGCATCCTTGACCGCCTGCTCCAGCACCGGCTCGGCGTCGCGCGGACGCTTGGCAATCAGGAGCATTCGGCCGTAGTCGGCGCGTAGCGCCTTCACCGGATCGGGCTGCTTGAGCGCGATCTTGAACAGCTCGTCTGACGCTTCGAAGTCGTTGAAGCGGAATTGCGCGACCACGGCAAAGCCGTGATAGACCGCGCTCTCTTCCGGCGAAATCAGGAACGCCTGATTGAACCGCAGCGCGGCCTCGTGGATCTTGCCGGTGTTGAGCGCCCGCCAGGCGCGCTTGGTGATTTCCTCGAAGGCTTTTTCGCGCGTGCCGGTCGCGGCGACGATGGCTTTGACGAACTTCTCGTCGCCGGCCTTCTCTTCGGGATTCTTCTCCGCGAATCCGAAGAACGGCTGCTCGTTGATCGGAGCCTTGTAGCTCCGCTTGGTCACCTGCACGCCCGGCGCCACCTCGACGGATTCAGCCGCGGCCGGCAGCGCCATCGCGACGATGATGGCCGCGCCGATGATCCCTGCAATATGCTTCGCGACACATTTCATACTCACTGGCCTCGTTCCCTGCGCAGCTTCGCCCAATAGTCCAGCCGCTTGCGGATTTCGCGCTCGAAACCGCGGTCCGGCGGATCGTAGAAGGTCTGCCGCCCCAGCGCCTCCGGAAAGTAGTCCTGTCCGGAGAAGGCGTCCGGCGCGTCGTGGTCGTATGCGTAGCCGGCGCCATAGCCTTCCGACTTCATCAGCTTGGTCGGCGAATTCAGAATATGCTTTGGCGGCAGCAGCGAACCGCCCTCCTTCGCCGTGCGCATCGCGGCGCCAAAGGCCATGTAGGCGGCGTTCGATTTCGGCGCGGTGGCAAGGTAGATCACGGCCTGCGCGATCGCGAGTTCGCCCTCGGGATGGCCGAGGAAGTCGAAGGCATCCTTGGCGGCGTTGCAGATCACCAGCGCCTGCGGATCGGCAAGCCCGATGTCCTCGACCGCCATCCGCACCACGCGCCGCGCCAGGAACAGTGGGTCCTCGCCGGCATCCAGCATGCGCGCGAGATAGTACAGCGCCGCATCGGGATCGGAGCCGCGCACCGATTTATGCAGCGCCGAGATCAGGTTGTAGTGGCCATCGGCGGATTTGTCGTAGATCGGCGCGCGGCGCTGCAGGATCTCCTGCAACTGCGCGGCGTTGAAGATCTCGTCCTTGCGCGCGGCGCGCCAGACTTCCTCGGCCAGCGTCAGCGCCGCGCGGCCGTCGCCGTCGGCCATGCGCACCAGCACGGCGCGTGCTTCGGCATCGAGCGGCAACTTTCGGCCCTCGACCTTCTCGGCATGGGCATAGAGCTCTTCGATCGCGGCAGCATCGAGCGAATGAAACACCAGCACGCGCGCGCGCGACAGCAGCGCCGCGTTGAGCTCGAAGGACGGGTTTTCCGTGGTGGCGCCGACCAGCACCACCGTGCCGTCTTCCATCACGGGCAAAAAGGAATCCTGCTGGGCGCGGTTGAATCGGTGCACCTCGTCCACGAACAGCAGCGTGCCCTTGCCCATCTCGCGCCGGGCCCGCGCCGCGTCGAACACCTTCTTGAGGTCGGCGACGCCGGAAAACACCGCGGAAATCTGCTCGAAATGCAGCTCGGTGGCGTCGGCCAGCAGCCGCGCCACCGTGGTCTTGCCGGTGCCGGGCGGCCCCCAGAACACCAGCGAGCCCAGCGTGCGCGTCTCCAGCATCCGCGTCAGCGCGCCGTCGGGACCGAGGATATGATCCTGTCCGACGACGTCGGTGAGCGCGCGCGGGCGCAACCTGTCGGGCAGCGGACGCGGCGCGTCCTCTTCCATCCCTGCCGCGGCAAAGAGGTTCGGCGCTTCGCGGGGTCGCTTCGGGCTCATCCGCCCAGCGTCACGTTGATCTGCTGGCCGCCGCGCACCACGACGATGCGCCACAGCCTGGAGCCGGCCCTGGTCGCCTTGTCGAGGTCGCTGGTCTTGGCGATCTTCTGGTTGTTGACCGCAAGGATGATGTCGCCCTTCTGGAAACCGACGCTGGCCGCGGTGCCGCCGTCGGCGAGGTCGATCACCACGACGCCCTCGGTCTGCGAATCCAGGCGCAGCTCGTCCGCAACCGCCGGAGAGATGTTGGCGACCTTGGCGCCCTGGAACGGCGAGCGCGCGGTGAGCACGATCTCCTCGCGGTTGGTGTCGGGCGCGGTCTCCAGCGGTACCGTCAGCTTGACGGTCTTGCCGCTGCGCTGCACGTCGATCTGGGCGGAGCCGCCGAGCGGCCGGGTCGCGAAGCGGTAATCGAACGCGTTGGGATCGTCGATCGTCTGGTTTTCGATCGCGACGATCAGGTCCGAGGGCTTCAGGCCGGCGCGCGCCGCCGGGCTGTTCGGCGCGACGTTGGCGACCAGGGCGCCGTTCGGCAGCTTCAGCCCGAGCGTCTCGGCGATCTCAGGCGTCACCGCCTGCAGCTTGGCGCCAAGCCACGGCCGCTTGACGGCCTTGCCGCCGCCCTTCGCCGAGGCCACGACGACGCGCACCATGTTGGCCGGGATCGCAAAGCCGATGCCCTGCGAGCCGCCGGAACGCGAGAAGATCGCGGTGTTGATGCCGACGAGCTTGCCAGTCATGTCGACCAGCGCGCCGCCGGAATTGCCGGGATTGATCGCCGCATCGGTCTGGATGAAGAACTGGTAGTCGGTGATGCCGACCTGGGTGCGCGCCAGCGCCGAGACGATGCCGTGCGTCACGGTCTGGCCGACGCCAAAGGGATTGCCGATCGCGAGCACGACGTCCCCGACCAGGAGTTCATCCGAGTTGGCGAAGTCGAGGGTGGCGAACTTCTCCCGGCCGTCCTTGACGCGCAGCACGGCGAGATCGGTCCGGCTGTCCTTGAGCACGATCTCGGCCTCGAACTCGCGCTTGTCGGCGAGCGATATCTTGACCTGGTCGGCGCCTTCGATGACGTGGTTGTTGGTGACCACGAGCCCGGCCGCATCGACCATCACGCCGGAGCCGAGCGAGCGCTGCATCTGCTCGGGCTGCTGGCCGGGCACGCCGAAGAAGCGACGGAAGATCGGATCGTCCAGCAGCGGATTGCGGTTCTGCACGGTCTTCGCCGCATAGACGTTGACCACCGCCGGCTGCACGCGCTGCACGATCGGCGCATAGGACAGACGGAGCTCGGCGCCCGAGGACGGCACGCGGCGGTCCTGCGCCAGCGCGGGTGTTGCAACGACCGCTGAGACCAGCAGCAGGGCGACGGAACGGATCAAATTCATCTTGGAAACCCTGGATTTCAGCGCCCCACATATAGATGCGGGGCGACAACGATAGAAGATAAAGCGGCACACAAAACGGCGGCTATGCGGCGCGATCGGATGCCTTTTCGGCGTCCGGCGCCGGAGCGCAGGAGAGCCGTTCCTGATGGCCCTCGCCCCAGGCCCGGAGCGTCTCGATCACGGGACGCAGGCTCTCGCCGATCTCCGACAGCGTGTATTCCACCCGCGGCGGCACCTCGGCATAGACCTTGCGAACGACGAGCTTGTCCTCCTCGAGCGCGCGGAGCTGCTTGGTCAGCATGCGCTGGGTAATCCCGGGCATCCGCCGCCGCAACTCCCCGAAGCGCTGGGTGCCGGCCAGAAGATGAAACAGGATCACGCCCTTCCATTTGCCGTCGATCAGGTCGAGCGTGGCTTCCACCGCGCAGCCCGGCCGCCGGGCAAAATCTCGCCGCTTCATGGGGTTTTCCCGGAGTTTTCTCAATAGTATCCAAACAGGGACTAGTTCCCCGAATTTACAGTACTTGCCAATCCTATGCCAGCGCGACAGGTAGGAAACCAACTCATCCACATGGAGGCACGCACATGAAGGCCGTCGGATACCGCAAATCGCTCCCCATCGAGGATGCCAATGCGCTGCTCGATTTCGAGGCCGCCAAACCGGATCCGGCCGGCCGCGACATCCGCGTCGCCGTCAAGGCGATCTCCGCCAACCCGGTCGATTACAAGGTCCGCAAGCGCGCCGCCCCGCCCGAGGGCGAGACCAAGATTTTGGGCTATGACGCTGCCGGCATCGTCGATGCCGTCGGCCCCGACGTCTCGCTGTTCAAGCCGGGCGACGAAGTGTTTTACGCCGGCTCGATCCTGCGTCAGGGCACCAACGCGGAATTTCATCTGGTCGACGAACGGATCGTCGGCCGGAAACCGAAATCGCTCTCTTTCGCGCAGGCTGCCGCGCTGCCGCTAACCTCGATCACCGCCTGGGAATTACTGTTCGACCGGCTCGGCGCCGTACCGGGCAAGAGCCTCGATGCGCGCACGCTGCTGATCACCGGCGGCGCAGGCGGCGTCGGCTCGATCCTGATCCAGTTGGCGCGCCGCCTCACCGGCCTGACGGTGGTCGCCACAGCCACGCGTCCTGAATCGCAACAATGGTGCCTTGATCTCGGCGCGCACGCCGTGATCGATCACGGCAAGCCGATGAAGGAGCAGATCGAGAAGCTGAAAGTACCGCCGGTCGCCCTCGTCGCCAGCCTCACCTTCACCGACCAGCACTACAAGGCGATCGCGGATTTAATGGCGCCGCAGGGCAAATTCGGCCTGATCGACGATCCCCCGGAATTCACCATGAGCGTATTCAAGGGCAAGGCGATCTCGGTGCACTGGGAATCGATGTTTACGCGCTCCTCGTTCCAGACGCCTGACATGATCGCCCAGCATCATTTGCTCAACGATGTGGCAGACCTGATCGACAAGGGCGTGCTTCGGACCACCCTCGATCAGACCTTTGGCACCATCAACGCGGCTAACCTCAAGCGCGCGCATGCACTTTTGGAAAGCGGCAAGTCGCGCGGCAAGATCGTGCTGGAAGGCTGGTAACGTTGAACACCAGGGGATTGACCACGAAGTCGATTCAAGAGCCTTGATCCTTCGCTGTGTCGCAGCCCTCGTGGGTGCCCGTGAGACAGGGCCTTGCGCCGATTTCGGCTCTGGCAAATTGAACGCAAACCGCTTCCGATGAGTCCAACGGCAGGTATAGCGGCACCTGCCGTTGGCACATATTGGAGGACGGGCTTGGCGGAATATCTGCTGCCGATGGCGGAAGCGTTCAAACGATGCCTGCCCGGCGTGACCGACAGCGCGGCGCGGACCATGACCTATGCCGGGCGGGACAAGCTCAAGGCCGGAGTGGTCGAAGGCGATCTCGTCATCGAGCGCGAGGGGCAGGTGCTCACCAGCGAGATGGTGCCGGCGTTCGCGGACGCCCCCCTCGGCGCACTCTTCATCACGGGATCGCTGCGGGCGCCGAAGGCGACGATTGCCGAGCCCGACATCGACTGGTCGCCGCTGCTCAAGATCAAGGGCAATGTCGTCGCCAAGAACCTCTGCCTCGGCGGCAGCGCCTCGGAAATCGACGGGGACGTGACGCTCACCGGCGCCCTCGTCGGCTACTACAATCACGGACAGATGCGCATTCGCGGCAAGACGCGCGCGCCGCTGGTGCTGGTTTCCGACTACGAGTTCATCTTCGAAGGCGCGGTCGAGCGAAAATATGTCGTGAGCTGGGACGGCCGGCTGAACGTCCCGGTCGACTATGACCGCGATCGCCTCCACCTCATTCTCACCCACGAAGTCATCGACGAGACCAACTTCATCAGCGATGGCGTGGTCCTCGACCGCCTGTCGCGGGGCCTGCCGATCCTCCGGCCCGAAAGCGAGATCGGCACCCCGCCACCTCCGCGACTGTCCGACAAGGGCGCAGAGCGCTTTGCCGAATTGCGGGCGCGCAAAGCCCGCGGCGAAACGATCGAGCAGGTCAACCTCAAGGATTGCGAGCTGCGCTTCGTTCCCGACGAACTGCGCGAGTTCAGCGAGATGCGGGAGCTGGTGCTGTCAAATAACCGGGTCAAAACCCTGCCGGCATGGATCGGCGAATTCCAGGCGCTGGAGAAACTCACGCTGAATGATTGCGGCCTCAGCACCCTGCCACACGAGATCGCCACCTTGCCTCGCCTGCGGGAGCTCGATCTCGGTGACAACCCGATCACGTCGCTGCCGTTCGGCTCGGAAAGCTTTCGCACGCTCGAAATCCTGAGCATCGGCCAGGGTTCTTCGAGCGAATCGGCTGGCTTCACCGGCGGTCTCGACCTGTCGCAGTTTCCGTGGCTGCGGGTCATCGAGCAACGCTACAAGATCGACGAGCTTGCCTATCGCGACAGCCAGAATCTTTGGGACAATCCGCATCTGGAGATCCTGGACATCGGCTGGCCGGCGCTGAAGCACGGAATTCCAGCCGGCCTGTTGCGCGCACGCAATTTGCGGGCGCTGGCGACGCGAGTGAACGCCGTCCAGCTCGGCTCCTTCCTCTGGCGCGGACCGGCCTTCGAGCGGCTGGAATATCTCTCGATCGGCTATACCGATCTCAGCCGGACCCAGCTCTTGCGGCTCTACGACGGCTTGCCGCGCGCCTTCATCAGTTGCGAAAACGTCGACGACAAGAGCCAATTCGACTTTCCGGAATATGAGAGATTGCGGACTGCGGATGGCCATTTCGGCCAGCGGCGGTTCACCGAGGCGCTCGCCGAGCTCGACGACATGGCCGCGGCGCGCAATCTGCGCCGGCCGCTGCTGCCGCTGGACCTGCATGCCAAGCTGATGACGCTTGCGGTGGAGGTGCGCCGGGTCGCCGCCGAGGACCAAGAAGATCGCGGCCGCCGCGAGGCGATGGCCGCGGCGGCGCTCGCCTGGACGGATCGCGTGCTGTCCATTCTGCCCGAAAATGCCGAGGCATGCTGGTATCTGGATTATCACAAGCTCTGGCTGGTGCGGCTGCAATGCCTGTATGCCCGCGCCACCGGGCTCATGCTCCGCGCCGCCCCCGATCCCGCCGGCGCGCGCGCCGCGCTCGATCTGGCCCAACGCGAGCTCGACCGCTTTCTGCTCCCCGTGAACTCACACTGGCACGCCAAGGAGAGCGCCATCGTCCGCCAGCTCCGCATCCGGGTGCCCGTCTAGCAAAGCGACCGCGCGGGCGATTACGACTAAAGGCGCGCCCGGCGAGAAGGCCGCAGCCCGACGCCGCCCCGGCTCACGCAGCCTTGAGTTCCAAACTGCGCAAAATTTGACGATCCTCATCAGCAGGACGGCCAGTGCCATCCTGAACACCTGTTCATCAAAGTTAAATTTGTCGGTGACGCATTTGGCGGCGAGCGCCCCAAGAAACGAACTTCACCCGAAACTGTTTAGCGACTGTCTGACTACGGAAAGGAGCAGTTCATGAGGAAGGCACCCTTGGTTTTGGCCGCAGCGGCGGTCTTTGGCTTGACGGCGGTAGCGGCACCTTCGCCGGCGGAAGCGCACTGGCGCGGCGGCGGCTGGGGCTGGGGCGGAGCCTTGGCTGGTGGTTTGATCGCGGGCGCGGTGATCGGTGGGCTGGCATCCAACGCCTATGCCTACGGCCCCGGCTACGGATATTACGGCGGTTACGCGCCGGCGTATTACGGCGGCGGGTACTACCCGGGCTATTACGGCGGCTATGCGCCAGCCTACTACGGCGGATATTACGGCGGCGGTTATCCCGTCGTCCGCTATCGCCGCGTCGTGCGGCCGGCCTACGCCTACTGGGGCGGACCGCGATACTATGGCTACGGCGGCCGGTACTACCACCGCCACTACCGCCGCTGGTGATCCAGTAAATTGAAAAGGGCCGCCGATCCGGCGGCCCTTTTGCATGAAGCGACGACACGGCCTCAGTCGATCTCATGCACCACGGCACGCGTGGCGGGATCTACCAGCATCACGCGGTTGTTCGAATAGACGTAGCGATACTTCGTCACCGACGGGCCCCAATCCGAAGGCACTGCCGTCAACTCGACGTCGGTCGGCACCTTGGTGCCCACCACGATCCGTTCACGGGTTTCGACCGGGCGGACCTTGTGCTCGGTGACGTAGCTCTTGATCCGCGTGCGGTACTCCGGCTCGATGCGGACCGTGGCGCCCGCAACACCAGTCGTGGTTTCGGTGGTGATGGTCGTCTGCGCGTTGGCCGTCGTCGCGACCAGCGCCGCCGCCGCCGCTATCATGAACAGCTTCTTCATCTGGTTTCTCCTCAAACCGCATCAGCGCGGCTGCAGGAAAAACTGTTTCTGCAGGCACATGTTCCGGCGCGGCCACTTCGTTTCGATGCGGAGTTCCCCAAAAGGCGAAGTGCGTCGTGCGTCTTCCGGAACATGACGAGCGGATGGCTGCGGCCAAAATGAAAACGGCGCCCGAGGGCGCCGCTTGATTCGATCCGAAAAGGCTCATGCCGCCTGTTCGGTCTTTTCCTGCACCGGGCCGGAATCCTGGCCCTTGGCGTCGACGTCGCGATCGACGAATTCGATCACCGCCATCGGGGCGTTGTCGCCGTAGCGGAAGCCCGCCTTGATGATGCGGGTGTAGCCGCCCTGGCGGTCCTTGTAGCGGGGCGCCAGCGTGTCGAACAGCTTCTTGACCTGGTCCTTGTCGCGCATCTCGGAGATCGCCTGGCGGCGCAGGGCCAGCCCACCCTTCTTGCCGAGCGTGACGAGCTTCTCCACGATCGGGCGGAGCTCCTTGGCCTTCGGCAGCGTGGTGACGATCTGCTCGTGCTTGATCAGCGCGGCGCACATGTTGGCGAACATCGCGCGGCGATGCTCGGCGGTGCGGTTGAGCTTGCGGTGAACCTTGCCGTGACGCATTGGACTATTCCTTCTTCAATTCTGTCGCGGTGGTTCAGCGACAAGTTGCAGGTGGGCTTCCTGCGTTCGCCCTTGGGGAGCGAGTAGCAAATAGTTCTTCCCTATTCGCCATTCGCCACTCCCTATTCGCTCAGTAATGATCCTCGAAGCGCTTGGCGAGCTCGTCGATGTTCTCCGGCGGCCAGCCCGGCACTTCCATGCCGAGATGCAGACCCATCTGGGCCAGCACTTCCTTGATCTCGTTCAGCGACTTGCGGCCGAAGTTCGGGGTGCGGAGCATTTCCGCTTCGCTCTTCTGCACGAGGTCGCCGATATAGACGATGTTGTCGTTCTTCAGGCAGTTGGCCGAGCGCACCGACAGTTCGAGTTCGTCCACCTTCTTGAGGAAGGCCGGGTTGAAGGCGAGATCCGGGATGATCTCCTGCGCGACTTCCTTGCGCGGCTCTTCGAAGTTCACGAACACGTTGAGCTGGTCCTGCAGGATGCGGGCGGCATAGGCCACCGCGTCCTCCGGCGTGATCGCGCCGTTGGTCTCGATCGTCATGGTCAGCTTGTCGTAGTCGAGGATCTGGCCCTCGCGGGTGTTCTCGACCTTGTAGGAGACCTTGCGCACCGGCGAGAACAGGCTGTCGACCGGGATCAGGCCGATCGGCGCGTCCTCGGGACGGTTACGCTCGGCGGCGACGTAGCCCTTGCCGGCGGCGACCGTGAACTCCATGCGGATTTCAGCGCCCTCGTCCAGCGTGCAGAGCTGCAATTCGGGATTCAGCACGACGATGTCGCCGACGGTCTGGATGTCGCCGGCGGTGACGACGCCCGGACCCGACTTCTTCACGACCATGCGCTTGGGGCCTTCGCCCTGCATCTTGATCGAGATGTCCTTGATGTTGAGCACGATGTCGGTGACGTCCTCACGGACGCCCGCGATCGAGGAGAACTCGTGCAGCACGCCGTCGATGTGCACCGACTGCACGGCGGCGCCCTGCAGCGACGACAGCAGGATACGGCGCAGCGCGTTGCCGAGCGTCTGGCCGAAGCCGCGCTCGAGCGGCTCGGCGACCACGGTCGCAAAACGGGTCGCGTCGGAGCCCGGCGTGACCTGCAGCTTGTTCGGTCGAATGAGTTCTTGCCAATTTTTCTGGATCGTCACTTTGTCACCCCATCGGGTAAGTGGATTCGGGCCAGTCGATGGTTATTTCCGATCACTGGC
>PJQE01000041.1_pt1 | contig 15060 bp, 25 predicted proteins | sample 1503751 | NCBI WGS metagenome assembly PJQE01 (sample SAMN07775948, study PRJNA414020) | Biofilm metagenome, whole genome shotgun sequencing project. | reverse complement strand
CTGAGTTGTTGAAAATTATTGAGATTGTGAACGAGAAAGCGGAATGGATTCTTTCCCCTCCACACCACCCCCACGTTACGTTTCATATTTCCCATTTTGGTAACATTTTGTGTAATACACGAAACACTTGTTCCCACTTTGGTAACATCCCGATCCCACTTCGATCCCATCCTGGCGCCACTTGTTCCCATTCTGGTAACACACCCGATCCCCGGTCAACTACATTTGTAGTTAGCTCTGGCGCGGCCTCGATTGGTCAGACCAATTGACCGAGTGGCTTTGTGGTCTGACCAATTGACCTATTTTCTACAACCTTTACACAAACCGCGAAAAATAGGACAATAGCCCCCGGATTGAATTTTGAGTTCGGGGGGAATCTATGATCTCCGTAAGTTTGGATGTCGAGAATTGTAGAGCGATCATCAGTCTGGCGAAAGGTTCGTATTACGCCAAAATTGATCTGCGTCGCTGCAAAGATCATTACGAATATGATCGGAAGTTTTTTATGATAGAAGAAAGTTATTACAAGTTACTTTCGCACGAAACTAAAATCATTCATTCTCCGTTTGAAATAACGCCATCTTCGGGAATTGAAATTTCAGATAACTCATCGGAATTCAGAATTGTTTCGTGGGTTATCAGAGGTTTAGCAGGAATGCCGGAGGTTGTGTTATGAAAGCTTGTGTTTACTGCAAAATAGTTGTTGCAACACATTGCTATCGCGGAATTAGAATGTGCGATTATTGTTTGCTTGATAACACAGAACATCAGGATTGGATTCCTGATGAAGCGTTGCCGCATACTCTGTCTTGCTCTCAGACTCTCGCCGATATTATGAATCTTCCAGATTTAGATGTCGGTGATGTTGATCGCTTGACAGATCAACTCTACGTAAGGAGGTACAATCAATAGTGCGAATAACAATTGAATACGACTATCTCTACCTTAACCAGTTGAAGTCTATTTCGTTTGATAGCGAGAGTCGCGACGATATAGACAAATTGTTATGGATCATCGGCGAAACTGTGATGACGAATTTTCGTCGTTACGTTTTAGAACGAATCGAGTTAGACAAAAAACAATTGGAGGAAAACGAAGATGACTGATACCAAACGTGACCGAATCTTTCTTGGCTGTCTCACGAGTGTCCTTGCACTCGCGGGTACGGTGCTCACAATTGCTAATCACTACGAAACCTCGCTGGTAATAGCTGTTTCGCTTGGCGCGTCGTTCTCTGCTTGTGAATTGGCGTTTCTGTGGGGACACAAAAAAGTAGCTGCAGTCAATCGCTTGTGGAAACGCATTACCGTCAATGTCTCGCTCGTCGCTGTTGTGCTGGCAATGAGTTACGCAGTCTCAACGGAATTGCCATTGGTGTTTGGCAAATTCCAGCAACGGCAAAACGTTGAAGCCACGAAACAAGTGCTTAACACTGCGCTGGTCAACGCAACGCAAAAAGAGCGATCTACTCTCAGCAAGGCCGCGATGCAACAAGTCCTGGTCACAACCAAAGTCGAGACACATCCATATGTCCTCTGTTACGCGATAGCCGGGTTGGTGTCCATACTGCTTCTCGCAGTAACGGGTCGGCAACAAACCCGCCGTCGCGGGCTGGGCAATCAGATGACAGACAATCCTGCGTTGCAACAGCACGTCAGACAAATTGGCTTCTCGCCAGACGAAGTAAAGGCGTATCGCGATCCTCGCGGATACGCCTTGTGGCGGAATGGCCGCTACCTGGGATTCGTTAAAGACGGCTTTGACTCTCAAAGTGAGTCAAAGTAATTCAAAGTATCTCAAAGTATCTCAAAGTGACCATACTTTGAGATACTTTGAGATACTTAGAGGGGATTTGAGATGGACAAGAACTACTGCCTAAGTGTGGTGCTGGTCTGCGAGAATAAGGAATGGGCCTTGAACGCCTTGTACGGGTTGCTGGTAAAGCTGACCCAACAAGACGAACTTTGCGCTCGCTTGCAGATCGGGAGCGGCTACGGAGAGGCTTGTGCGGGCTACGGCTTAGACCTGGAAGCCTTGAAAGTCTTGGAGGATTTATGCCAAAACAAGAATCGTTGATTGAGGAAATTCTCAAGCTACACCTGCAAATTAAAGTCCTGAACGACTTGAATTCCAATTACTTGGAGCGAGCGGGAAGGCTAGGTGAGTTAATCAAACAATTGTTGATCGCGCTGGATAAATTCGCGGCAACACAAAAATCATAAATAGCCGCATCAGACGGCAACAGATTCAAGATGCAAATTCTATGGCCATTCAAATACGACCTATCGCGCGTTATAGCGCGAAGAAAATTTTGCGCGCGAATTCTTACGAGAAGCATTCTTCTGGCAAATATCGCGATCCTGTTACCAGACGACTGGTATCGGAAAAAACCGCTTTAGATCGCTCTGCCGTAAAAAGCGGGTTTAAAAATATTCAGGATTACAAAAAAGCCCGAAAAGATAAGACATATCGGTATTTCGAGGATTGGGCTAAGAAGAAAGGGTTTGATCCTGTGTTAGGCGAGAAGTTTTCAAAACTCTACGCCGCTTGGCGCAAAGTCAAGTTCGAGCGCAAATCGCCCGAAATGCGCGACATTCTTCAGCAGTTCGATTGGCTGGACGACGATAACTATCACCGGTATACAGACTAATGCCACAACCTAAAAAACATTCCAGCAACGCGGAACGACAACGAGCATATCGCCAGCGTAACCAGATCAATGATTTTGATCGGTTGCTTGACTGGAAGATTGCCAACCGGTCAACAGAGAAACAACGCGCTAAGTTGCGCGACAAGCGTAAGAGGATACAGAAAAAGATGGATATTCCATTTATCGGTTTTGATGGAGAGGGCGTGACGACCGATAAGGTCGTTTACATAAAAAAAGGCAAGCCGGTCTACGAACATAGATACACTCTACTGTCTTCGTCGCTTGGTGAATACATCGAAGATTACAATGGCTTGACAACCGAAGCCTGTCTCGACTTCTTGCTGCGACATTCGGGGATGGGCGTGGGCGTGGGCTTCGGATTCAGTTACGACATCACAATGATTTTAAAGGATTTGGATGTTGCCAGTCTTAAGCAACTCTGGAAACACGGCGAAGTCTATTACAAGTGTTGGTGGATCAAATGGATTCCGGGCAAAATCTTTCAGGTAGGGAAAGTTAATGAGAGTCATAAGATCGAAAAGACTATCATTATCTATGACGTTTTTGCGTTTTTTCAGAAGTCGTTTGTGAAGTCTTTGACCGATTGGGGTTTTGAAGTTCCCGCCGAAATTTCGGCGGGAAAGGAGAATCGCGGAACCTTCAACAAGAAAGATAAAGAAAAGATTCGATCCTACAACCACCTGGAATGTGACTTACTTGTGCAGCTGATGAACAAGCTCAGACACGCGATGTTCAGCTGCAATTTTCTCCCAGGCCAATGGCACGGCGCGGGCGCAATCGCGTCTATGATGATGGAAGCGCACGGAACGAAATATGAGAATGCCAGCCCACTCGCAATGATTGATTTTTTCCTCAAGGCGTACTACGGAGGGCGCAATCAGACGTTGCAGCTGGGAGAGTTTGATGAAGTCTATCTACACGACGTAAATTCTGCATATCCCGCTGCAATGGTAGAGCTACCAACAGCAATCGGTGAGTGGTATGAATGCGAGCCTGCGTTTTCGGAACATCCATATCAGTTATATGAAGTTAGCTGGAAGCTGCCAAAGTCAACTGTTGTTACGCCGTTTCCTGTGCGTAACAACTCGCGCATCTTCTGGCCGCTGGAAGGCAGGGGCTGGTATTGGCAGCCGGAGGTAGCGGCGGCGATTGATGCGTATGGCAGTAAAATCAAAATCGAAAGGTGTTTTGCGTTCCAACCCGCGCACGAAAACAAACCATTTGAATTTCTGCGAATGTACTACGAGCGTCGCAAAGAGCTGATCAAAACAGGCTCTGACGCGGAGAAGTGTTTGAAACTGGGAATCAACGCCTGTTATGGGAAAGTGGCGCAGTCAATCGGCAAGCGCGACAAAGCTCCGCCTTACCAGAATTTTTTTTGGGCTGGTTACACTACTAGCGTCACGCGATCCCAGGTGTTTCGATTGGCGATGCGCGACCCCAGGAGTATCGTGGCTTTTTCGACAGACGGAGTTGTTTCCACGAAACAGCTTGAACCTTTTTCGACGAATGGAAAGCAACTAGGTTGCTGGGACGTTAAACAGGTCAGCAACTATTTTATCGTGCAGTCTGGTGTGTATTGTTACGACGAACAGAACGACACGCGATACAAATCGCGCGGATTCTCATATCGCAGTGTAGACTACGACGTACTGAGACAGTTGTGGAGAGATTACGGAGTTTTAGCGGCGCACAAATACACAGAGACACGCTTTATTGGGCTGGGCACGGGACTGAGAACAGATTGCAGAGACATTGGAACGTGGCAGCAACAGGAACGAGAGATTGTCTTTATGCCCAGTTCAATGGAGATTCCCCGCCACAACCTGCCTACCGGTCGGTCAATTCGGCTGCAAGCCCCCGGAACTGTGGGAGTCAGCGAGCCTTATCGGATGAAAGTTGACTGGCGTGAAAGCGCTGCTGATTTTGAAAAAATGCAGGAAGAGGAAAATTTATAATGGTTATCTGGTCAGACTAATATGAAAATTGCATATTTGTGAAAAGCAGCATTTGCCCTGACAGGCGCAATATGACATAATTTTCGGCGTCGGAAGATTTTTGAAAACAAGGAGATACATCTATGGCTGTCAATCTGGAAGAAGTTCTCAAAGCTCTTAACTCAGGCGAGATTACCTTTGAGGCATTGTTACAACAAACAGCAAACAAACGCTGTTACGTTCAATTCGGCAAAGACAGCTTTGCCGAAGTCGTCATTGATCACCCAGGTACGGTGGGCGGCGAGCTGGTGGCAATCTGCTCGCTGGGGCGAAAGGTCAATCGTGACGGGTCGCCGCGTGTTGCGAAAAAGCGCAACAACACAAAAGAACCGCAGAAAGCTACCGCAACTCGCAAATAACAACACAACGCAGCTAACAAGGAAACATCACAAGGAAACATCACAATGCAGAAAAAACCAACAAAAGCGCAGTCAACCGCAGCGGTAAAAGTGCAAGTTCCAACCACAACCGCTCAACCCACAACATCAATCGCGGTCGCGCCGAAGCCAATTCCGCTTGCAACCGCCGACGCATTTCAATCGCTTGCCGCGCGAGCGCAATCGCTGGAAGTTCTCAAGTCCGAGATAGATACTTCCAGCACATACATTCAGAATTGCGAGTTGTTCGCCGGTGTGGAGATTGGTGTGGGAGACGAATCAGAACCATTCGTCATTCTACGCGCGTGGGAGTACACGAGCGAACAGCTCGGTGAGAGAATCGGGTTTGAATTCGCCCGCGTAGACGGTTCGATTTGCTGGACATCGCTGCCGCGCAGTGGTGACAGAATGCGCAGCGCAATTCTGGAGCATTTCGCGATGTCTACCGAACCCATTGGCCCGTGCATCCTGAAGGGGGTCAAGAGCAACTACGCGCGTCCGTTGATCGGACTCGCGCCTTACGTCGCTCCGCGCCCTGTTACGAGTGACGAAGACATTCCATTCTAATTGCGAATTCCCGGAGAGGTGGCTATACTCTTCGGGAATTTGCATTTTGAATCTGGCTGGCCGCGCGCGTCGCAAGACACGCGCGGCTTTTTTATTTAGAACGTCCAATACTGGCTGTTTCTCTGCACCAGCCTCAAGCTGCCATAGTTAGTCGCAATCGTTGCGCTCGCTGCGCCGTCAATGTTGCGCCCACCCGTGGTATTCACCGTAATATTATTGAGCGCAGCATTGCCGCTTTCATCTTTCACGACAATTACTCTGCCAATTGGACACTCGGTAGAAGCCGGATCAAGCAGCGTGATCGTGCGCGCGCCAGCGTTTTGTGAGCCGATATAATTCGTGGTTGCGCGAGTTTCGGTGAAGTTTCCCGAAACCTGCAGCGCCGCAAAACGCTGATGACTGTTAGCCAAAGGCTCTGCCCGCGCATTATCCGAATTCCAAAAGGTAGTGATTCTTGTCGCCCCCACCGGATTGATATTCGACGGGCAATCAACAAATCGGCTGAAGATTTTTATCGGTAGATTACCGGCATTGTTGTACGTAGCTCCACCGGAGACAAACGTTGTCAGGCTGTCAATCGTAGTGCGGCCCGTAGATTGAACCATATCAAGTGGCTGTACAACACCTATAGATGGCGCAACAAAAGTACAGGCAAACAATTGTACGTCGCTGCCAGCGCCTGCCAGGATTCCCTGATTTGTGAAAGATTCAATATTGCAGTGTCGCAGCGTCGCCTGCGCTACTCCAATAGAATCGTTGCCACAGAGCATCCAATTCTGACCAGAATCTATTCCGTTACAATTATTAAGAACGACATTTCCTCTTTCAATTCTATATCCGTATTTCGATGCGGCAACGATTCCCGCGTAACAGTTATCAAGCTCAACGCACGGCGAGTTGGCCGCGTCAATCCAAAACGAATTTTCGAGATGATTGCTCGAATAGATATCTTTGAGTTTGTAAGAGAAATTTCCTGAGATAATGTGAATTCCATCTCCGCCACAGTTTTGAATAATCAGTTTCTCAAGAAAGAATAAGCTACTGCCGGTAGCGGTAAACGAGATTCCGTGCTGCGAACTTCCCGCGCTTGTTCCCAAAATGCGAACATTCGAGATAGTGACGTTGCGGGTAAAGTTATTGCTGAAAAGAATAATTGCAGAATTTGCTCCATTACTTTGAATCGTTGAAATCGGTGAGCCGCCTGCGCCAGATTGCCCCCAAATTTGCACTCCTGCAACTGGAATAGTTACTTGAGAAACGGTAACTGTAAATGGTGGTAATAAGAGAATTTTTCCCTGCAAACTGGCGGCGTTGATAGCGTTTTGAAGTTTCGTTGTTTCGTCGCCGACACCGGCTATTCCGTAATCGGTTGCAACAATAAATCCGGGATTAAGCGGAGAAACATAACCAACACTATTGTTGTCTCCGGTTTTGATATACAGTCTACCGTCCGACTGAATAGCAAGAGAACCGGCATTTGCTACAACACTACCTTCGGGAGTTGATATAACCTTGAAAATTGCAACGCCATCGTCCAGGTAATAGATGGATGGCTGTTGTTCGCTCAGAACGTCAATATTTGGATTTGATGTAATTGCAGGCATTAAGTAATTGAGAACGAATAGAATTTTGCTACAGATTCATATGTAGCGTTATTTGTATTGACGTAGAATCCGATTCTATCGGGCGTCAAAAAATCTGTTCTGCCTACCGCGGTGAATTGAATAAAATTTTTGCCGTCGTTGCTGAACCACGTTCGTCTTGTTACGCCGTCATCTGTAAATCGAACCCATAACAGAGAGCTTGTTTGCGCGTAACTAAGTGGCGTAACATAATCGCTGTTAAACGATGTCGGAGAATTGAATTTGATGTTGTTTGCAATGAACGTTGCGCCAGAATTTCCGTGACCGCAGGTTACAATTCGCCCTGTGCCAGACTCTCGCATACACAATCCAGTGTGAAAAAAATTGGTCAGAAAAAAAGTTGGTACAAAGCCAAGCGTAATGGTGCAAGGTGTTGTTGGATAAGCGCGATCAAGAATGCGCATATTATCGCCCGCGCTCGCCGGTGCGCGAATTACAATCGCGTTATCCTCGTTGCTAAATGACGCGCCTCCGGGATTTACTTGCGAAAAATCGCCAACAATTCCCGGCAACACGATTGGTTCGTTGACAACATTGATCCAACCGGCTGCGCCAGTTGACGTTTTTCGATAAACATTACCGCTGGCATCTACCGCTAACGAACCGGGGTTTGCTGCCACCACCCCAGCTGGATCACCAATAGTTTTAAATACAGCAACGCCGTCATCTAAATAATAGATTGATGGCTGTTGTTCTGTTGCTAAATCAATTGTGGGATTTTGTGTTATCAGGCTCATCGCAGTTCAAAATCGCCAAACTTGTAATCTTCTACTTTCTCAAATCTCCCCATTGCGGTCAAAAACGCTCGCTGATTCGCGAACAATCCGCCACCTGCATCAATCGCTGGCGCGACAATGATCGCAACATCCGCACCGGGTGAGCATTCGATAGGCGTCGCGAAATCAATTACAGTCGAGCCGTAAACATTGGTGGCACTGAAATAAACGTAAGCAGCATCACCCTCAAACGAATTAACTCCGCGAGCGCTGAAATTCGTGATCTCAATGGTTTCGCGCGCAAGACGTTCAATCACGTGAATTGCGCCCGAACCCACCGCAGCAGGTGCGCCCAACGTTTCATTATATCCATAATTCAGGTGCGTAATGACTAAACGCTTACTGGTATCGCCATTAGTCACAAGCACAAAAAGTTTTTCTGTTGCCGCAGTCAGCAATCCGCTAAAACTTTCGTTGAGTCTACCTTGTCTTGTAGCCATAGTTATTTTTTGAACAGTAGAACCAGAAGCACTAGAACGATCACACCGACCAGCAACAAGCTGCCGCCTTTAAGAAAATCCATCAATTCCGCAGATTTCGCGGCTTCTTTTCCTTTTTGAATAATTCCGCCAAGTTGCGGATTTTTCTTTGGATCAATTTCCACGTCAGGCAGTTCCTTATCCTTATCATAATAAGGATTTTCTCCCGACGGAATAACTTCCACTTTGTCGTTCGGATTGATAGGTGGCGTGCCGATCCCGTACTTTCGTCGTTTGCGCCGCGAGACTTCGGGCGGATCAATTTCGATACGCGGACTTCGAGGAATTGGCTGTTGCTGGAAGAAAGTCAGTAACCGATCCAGCGAATCAAGAGAATAGCTGATTGGTGTATTCGCGTTAAAATCTGCTGTAGCGCCAAGTTCTTCCGCGAACAAATCGCTAACCCCATCAAGATTTCCCAGAAAAAAATCAGCCGAAATATTTGATGGCAAAAACATCATAGCTACTTACCTCGAATGAAGAACCAGTAAATTGCGAATCCAACGATTCCAAGCACAACAACCACGCCCGCCGTGTTGCTGCCGCCAACCGATTCTATTATCGTGCGCTGCGTTTCCTGCGGCCCGGATTGTGCGCTTGACGCGCCAAATCCACGCAAAAACAAATCGCTCAGAATCGCAAACGGACTTCCCACGCCATAAATCGGCAGCGTCCCCGCTCCTGTTGGATCATTTGCCTGTACGTTAGTTCCGGGCGGCGGAATCAATCCAGCCCCTGGCGGAACGTGCGGCGGCGGCGGAATAACCGTGGGCGCGGGTTGATCTGTAATGCCGCGATTACCAATGTCACGCAAAGACGCCGGGCGATTGCCGACTTCTCTCCGTCCCACAGTTCTTGGCGGAGTGTACTCAATGCTGCGCGGATCAGTAGTTCTTACGATGTTTTGCCCGGAAACTGTGCGATCACTCATAACTAAAATCCGAAGATACCGCCAAGAATTTTGGTGGCAGTTCCGAAAATACTGTTCAAGATATTCGTTTGTCTTTGTCCACTTACTCTGCGTTCTTCCAGACTAAACGCTCTGTCAATTGCGGCTTGTTGAAAACGTCTATCGTTTTCTCTTTCGGCAGCGACAATCTGCAACTCCCGTTCACGAGCTTGCTGAAAAAACTGCTCCTGGCGAAATTGTTCGCCCTGAAGAAACTTCAACGTTTCTTCTCGCAGTCTGCCGAGTGTTGATTGCACTTCCAACCCGGCCAATCCCAGTTCGCGCTGAGCGCCAATCCCCGCAAACCCTAAATCGCGCTGCACACTAAACCCGGTAAGTCCCAGAGTCTTCTGTAAGTCCAACTGAGCGAAGCCAAGCTGCTGCGCCTGGGTAGACTTGGCGAGATCGAACTGCTGCGCGCTGCGCGCCGTCTCGCCTTCAATCTGAGATTGCGCAACCCCCGCCAATCGCTCGAACGCTCCGGCGCGAAACGGCGCGTTCGGGTCGGTGTACGTCTGACCTGCGGGTGTCAGAGGAATGACGCTGCGAATTGATTGAGGAAATTTTTGCGCGGAAAATTTCCGAATCGCGTAAAGCGCGACAATCGCAATCAGGATGTATGGCGCATATGTTTTGATATTTTCCATTGACTTGTTGATTGTAAAGCGATTGTGCGTTTTGACTTTAAAAACATAAAGCCTGAAGGGCAATTTGCTTGTTGAATGTTAAGTGTTTCAAGGTCTAAAAACCCTTACTATGTATCGCGTTTTAAATAAAAATGCAGCCACGAGCTTCTAAACGCAAAAATTTTTCCGCAAGATATAGTGGAAACTTGCGTCGTAAAACACTATATCTTGCGGTTTTGTGGCAGCGCGTTACCTACCGGTTGGTAAGTAGCCGCTCTCCCTGCTACCACACTTGGAAGCGCATTGTCAAGCCGATTGATTGTAAGGATAGTCCTGTTGATAAGGATACGGTTGTGGAGACAACCGCTGCATCGCCAGCGGAAGAATTCCGCGATAACCAAAAGTGTTCGCGTACAGCAATTCGCTTGGCGGAACGTCAGTCAGTTGAAATCCGAAGTAATTCAAATCGTTACTGTAATACGGATAACTCGGAAACCATTCCGAATTGATTCCGCTGTAAGGATTGAATCCTATCCTGATTGCATTGCCAAACGGGGAAGTTTGTGGATTTCCCCAACGCTCCTGCGAATATTGCGGATTGAATCCGATATTGTATTCCACTAGAAATTCTCCACAAATGTCGCTGCCTTGAATGTTTTGCTGAATTCGTCTGTAATCCGTTTATAAATCGCAACGTAAGCATCCGTGTTGCGAAGTAACAGATACAGCAAAATCAATCCAAAACTAATAGCAACAACTTTTTTCATCGGCCCTGAAAGGTTCTGACAGTTTGGCTATAACCATCGGCCAGAGCTTTGATCAACCTACTACTCTCTTCGGATTTGCCGACAAAGTAGTAAAGTATCAACGCCGTAACAGTTAAGCCCACAATTACATTAAGCTGGTTCATATCTTTCCCTTTTTGTGCAGATTGTATGTCCCGGCAACCACTGCCAGCAGAAGCAGACCATATCCCATTTTGGGAACGAATCGCAGCAGGATTCCAAGTACTACGATAAACAACAGAATATAGAGCGCTCTGCTTTTCATTGTGCTATGCAGCCAGAATCAAATCGCTCAATCCGGGAACGCGAATTTTCGCGAAAATGGTTTTGAGCAAAGTCAGAATCAGCACAATGTACAGCGTCAGAAAAACGCCGTTGATCACGCTCAGCTTGATGTTTGCGTAATTCTCGCCTTCTGGCGCGTAGCGTTTTGCAACGAAATAAAACGCCACAAAAATCAAGAAAAAAGTCAGCCAGTAATTCGCGGGCTTACCCAGAACTCCGGTTGTTTTTTCTGCTTGTGTTGGCGGCATCGCAGCAGCGCTTGCTTGAGAGAATGGTGTCTGCATAGAGCTAAAATCCTGATTCAGCCCGCCAATTTCGCCGGAGTAGTTATTGCGAAAACTGAAATCGCTGGCAGCGGCTGGTACGCTGCCGTAACTCCGACCAATTGGATAAGCGTTAGTAAACGGAATTGTGTTGTCAACATCTCCGCGAAATCCTTTGGTGGCCATAGTTTTCCCTATTGAGGCATCGCGACGCCAGCAGTAGCAGGCGATGCAAAATTAACCAGAATACGCCGCGCAAGGTGGTAAAAATTGTTACCGCTGCCAAGAGTTGTGCCTGCTGTAACAAAAATCTTTTTCTGAAAAGTCGTGAGCACTTCCAGATTGATCAAATCGCGGCCATCTCCCATTGATGGACTTTCCTTTGCGTGCCAGAAATCTTTGGAAAAAATTCCTGTAGGCGAAGGCATTGAGTAGTTGTGTTCATAAATAAATTTATTGAACACTGTTGGTTCGTCGTACATCGTGTCGTTGATGTTGGCGACAATCTGTACGCGATCTACGCTGTCTGTGCGCGAACCGTTAGCAATAACCGTCGCGAGCGTTTGAAGAAGTTTGCCCTGTCGTTCAATTGTAATTGAATTTTCCCCTGTTGCCACAATGGGCTGCGTCTGTTGTACCGTGCGGACAATCTGACCCAGCGGAAGCAGCACAGCGCGCGGATCAAGCGGCGTGAAGTAAACCTCGTAAAGTTCCGCGGTAGCAGAAGAAATTGTGGAGAAGTTAGTAACAAAATCGCTGCCCGCAGCCGCCAGTCGAACGTCCACGTTCATTTGCACTTCCGGCGCTTGGACGTTAATTAATCCGGTGTCGAAATCACTACCGGGATTTGCTGAGATTGGAATCAGAAACGGAATAATCCAACTGTTGTTGCCCATTGCAACTCCCGCTGCAAAAGTATTTGCATTGGGCGTGTAGTTGGTTCCGCCATCCGGGGCGTAGCCGCGAAAAAGCGTGCGCGCGAGTTGATAACAGTGAAAGCCGTCGTAATCAACCAAATTCATATTGCTCAGATTAAGATCAACACGAATTCGATTGACCAGCGACCACGGCCCAAGATTCGCCAACGCGCCCGCAGCCGACAAGTTGACAGTAGCTCTCACGACCAGCAACAAATAGTTCACGAGACCGACTTTGGGCATCGTGAAAGTTGTGCTGCCTGCAAGCCCTGTGAAAGTCTGCGCCGCTCCAACCTGGCGCATCCTTTGTCGCGATCCAACACGAAAAGGAAGTAATTGTTGTTCAGCCATATACCTGCCTCAAATCCAGTTTTAGTTTGTGCGGAAATAACCCGCGCGAGATGTTGAAATAAAAAAATTCGTAGTCATTAAGTTGCGCTTGTTGCTCAACGGTAATACCACAAATTTCTTCGACACGTTTGCGATCATCCAACAAGAGAAGTTTAAAAATATAAAAGTGTTCTGCCTCAGAAAGAATATTTAGTGGCACCCGCTTCGGTCGTTGTGTTGCTATCAACGAACTAATTCCACGTTCTCTACCACGATTTACTATTGCTGTAAGAAATCGTGGCGGGGATGTTCCCCCAACTACCGATGTGGCTTCATCAACGTACACGCGCGTGTATTTGCGCTCATAAATCCAATAAAAGAATTTTTCCTGATCAGCCTCATCTTCCGCTTTTGAATAATGAGGCGTGTAGATCAAACGTTGTTCTTTTGCTTCAAATAACTCGTCGAGTGTGTAGTACTGTTTATGATACCAGCTATTAACGGCATCTGAATTTTTTGGATTCCACGTAACACTATATGGCTTGTGATAATCCTCTAAGAGAAATCGAGCAAGAGTTGTCTTGCCCGATCCGGTTTTTCCGATAAGCGTCCCTCGGTCATTTCTACCGAGCCTGACGAATTGCCATATTCCGAAAGAATCCATTCCGCTTTCTCGTTCACAATCTCAATAATTTTCAACAACTCAGCTTCGCTCATCGAACCCAACAGACCAGTCAAAAAATTGATTACCAAACGACGTTGTGGTATGTCCGCTGGAAGGTTTCTGATTTCTTCCAGAAACAGATTTTTTAGTCTCGATTGTGTATTCGATTCGGGGGATTGTGATAGCTCCGGCAACGAGCGCAAGCCCAATCCACGGAGCGTATTGTTCAATGACAGTAACGATTTGGGCATAATTCTTATCCGGTAAAGTCTCCAAAGCTTCGTTCAACGACGATGCTAAAATCTGAGTTTCGCTATCTTGCAGCTGCCAGTGACTGCCAGCAACTAAACTTACCGCGTCATAAACAGCGGTACACGCAACAGAAAGCAAACCAACAAAAACAGCTTTCTCTTTTTCAGAAGATGCTTTTGTTTTACGCCCGCGTCTTTTTCCTACCGTCCGAACAGGAACTTCTGGATCGCTGTTCGCTGTGGTTTCACCGGCGTCTGTTCTACTTCCACTTCTGTTACTTCCTGTATTGGAGTGATTACTACCAATTCGTCGCTTTCTAAGTCTTCCGTTGGCGACGTAGTAGCCGTCTGGAATTCTTGCAATCTTTCCGTCTGCTGTGAAGTAGAAATTGTCAGCGTCGCGAGATTGCTCACCCGATTCTCCATTTCCCGATACAGTTGCTCCAACTGATTCAGTTTCTCCTGCGTTGTCAATAACTCTACTTGAGTTTGACGGTGGGCTTCGGTCATCTGACCGAACACTACCGCTTGTTGAATTTGTGTCTGATCCAGCTGCGGACTCTCCGACTCGCTTTGTGTTACCGTGATAGTTTCTGCCATTTTCTTTCATAATCCTAAATAAGTGTTACATACGAGTACAATTGTTCTCTGGTAAAAGACCGCTCCAATTCCCTGTCATAAGAAGATTCAGTTCGACGAAACATTCCTTTTTCTCGCACGGGGTCTAACCCAGTAGCGTGGTATTTATACAAATGAACTAAATCTTGTTGCTGTAACTCCCACGCCGCTTCACCCAACTCCTGCGCCGAAACACCAAAAACTTTTTGCGAATCTGCAAAGAAAATAATCATTCCAGGTTCGCGCATAAGCTCGTTAAGCAGCGCAGCTTGTAATTTCTTTTTACTCACGCGGTTTTATCCAAATACAATTGCAATCGTTTGATTGCATAATCTAACGCTTCTGCTGCTTCATCGTCGTGGCCACTGGAATCTTCATCGCGCTCGCGCAACCACGCGGACAGCGAAAGAAGATTTGGCAAAATAAAAAGCTGAATCAATTTTCTTCTCATTTCATTTTCCCTGTGAAAAAGAGGGGGGCTGGAAAAACAATCAAAGGCAAAAACCAGCCCCGATAAAATCAATGTCGTTTACAGTCACATTATCCCTCCAAATCGAATCGAGGTCAATTGGTCAGACCACAAAGCCACTCGGTCAATTGGTCTGACCAATCGAGGCCGCGCCAGAGCTAACTACAAATGTAGTTGACCGGGGATCGGGTGTGTTACCAGAATGGGAACAAGTGGCGCCAGGATGGGATCGAAGTGGGATCGGGATGTTACCAAAGTGGGAACAAGTGTTTCGTGTATTACACAAAATGTTACCAAAATGGGAAATATGAAACGTAACGTGGGGGTGGTGTGGAGGGGAAAGAATCCATTCCGCTTTCTCGTTCACAATCTCAATAATTTTCAACAACTCAG
>PJQE01000040.1_pt1 | contig 15128 bp, 14 predicted proteins | sample 1503751 | NCBI WGS metagenome assembly PJQE01 (sample SAMN07775948, study PRJNA414020) | Biofilm metagenome, whole genome shotgun sequencing project. | reverse complement strand
GGCCCTGTGGAGCGCCATGTGCTCTTCGAAGGCCGGCATTCGCACGAATTTCTTGAGCGTGCTCTTTTTCATGTGGAAGACGTCCTTGAACTTTAGATGTTCGCGCACGAGCTCGGAGATCGTCTCGATCTCTTTATTCGAGAACTTGAGCCTCCTGCATATCTCCCTCGACATTTCCGCGCCGAGCTTGTCATGGCCGTTGAACCTTATCCTGTCGGTAACCGTGAACGTCGGCGGCTTCCCGACGTCGTGAAGGAGCCCGGCCATGGCGAGCGTCGCCGAGACGCCGCCGCCCTCGTTCTTATAGAGCTCGTCGAGCACCATGCAGGTATGGACGAAGACATCCCCTTCGGGATGGAATTCCGGGGGCTGCTCGACGCCGCGCATTATCTCGGCTTCGGGGAGGATGTATTCGAGGAGGCCGCTTTCGCTGAGGAGCACGAGGCCCGCGCCGGGATTCCGCTGGGAGACGATCTTTACGAGCTCGTCGCGTATCCTTTCCTTGCTAACCTGATTTATTCCGCCGGCGAGAGATTTCATCGCGTGAAATGTTTCGTCGTCGATCTTGAAACCGTACCTCGCGGCGAACCTGACGGCGCGCACGAGCCGGAGCTTGTCTTCGTTAAATCTCTCTTCGGGGCGGCCTATGGTGCGTACGACTCCCAGCCCGAGGTCCTCAAGCCCTCCGGTATAATCGATGACCTCTTCGGTGAAGGGATCGTACAACATGCCGTTGATGGTGAAATCCCGCCTGAGGACGTCTTCTTCTTCGCTCGCGCTGTATGACACCGCGTCGGGGTGGCGGCCGTCGGAATAGCTTTCGTCCCTTCTGAACGTGGCTACTTCGAATTTGTAACCCACGACTATGACGAGCATGACGCCGAAGCTCGCGCCTACGGGTATCGTGTGCTCGAAGAGCCTCGATACTTCGTCCGGAGTGGCGCTGGTGGTGATGTCGTATTCTTTCGGGTGAAGCCCGAGGACCATGTCCCTCGCGCAGCCGCCGACGAAGAACGCACGGTGCCCCGCCTCCCGCAGCCGGGAGAGGAGCGTCTTACCCAGATCGTATAATTCGCTATCGAAGGGCTTTACCCCGAGGGTCTTTTTCATCGTTTGAAACTGCCGTTTTTGTAGTATATTTTACACGCTGCACGGAAAAGGTATCTTTTTAGATTACCCGAAGCGAACAATCATGAGCGAAAACACAATACATCTCCTTTTGAAAAGCAGGGTCAAGGAATTCGGGACCAGGCTTCTTTACCAGAGGCGGGACGGCTGGAGCTGGAAGCAGATTACCTGGCTCGATTTCGACAGGAAAGTGAAGAATATAGCCTCTTTCCTGATGGACCTCGGCCTCGGCCCCGGGGACAGGGTTGTAGTAGCGTCCTCGAACCGTCTCGAGGCCATATCGGCGGAAATTGCCGTTATGCTCGTAGGCGGGGTGATAGTCCCGCTCGAAATGAACGCCGCTTCGGAAGCGGTTACGGCCGCCGCGAACGAGACAGGGGCGAAATTCATATTTATAGAGCAGGGGGAATCGCTCGACGGCGTTCTGAATTCGATCGGGCTTCTGCACGGCGTCGAAAGAATCATAGTCTTCCCCGACGCTCACATAAAGAACGAGAAGGTCCTCGATTTCAAGGCTGTGCTGAAATTCGGCCTGATGAAGAGAAAAAAGCTAGAAGACGAACTTACGAAGGTGTCGGGCGGGGTCGACCCCGACAGCCTCGCGGCGGTTTTCATCGGCGCGGGAGGCGCAGCGTCGGAATTTACACAGGGCACGATTATGGACGCCCTTCGCACGATTTCCGGGAAGTATCACCAGCTCGGCACGGAAGACCAGTCGTTCTCCTACATGACCGCGGCGAGCCCGTTCTCTAAGTTCATAAATTACCTTACGCTCTACAGGGCCAGCCGCGCCGCCGTCGCGGATTCCAGGAAAGATTTTTACATGGACGTGGTCGAGGTTATGCCGACGCTCCTATACGAAACCGGGGCCGATCTGGAAGTGATTTCGGGGGACCTGCTTTCGGGAAAAAACGGCGCTTCGCCCGCGAAGAATCTCCGGCTCGAACTCGGAAACAGGGTAGGGCACATATTCGTCGACCGTCTGCCCGGTGAAAAAACCGGCCGTCTCTTTAGCGAGGCCGGGGTTACGCTTCACGAGATAAAAGAGCTTTCCGCCTAGTTTTCCGTTTCGTCTACGGTGCAGCGGGCGCTTCCGCTGTTAAACCCTACCAGCACCTCGTCGCCCTTTTTAAGCTGCGAGGAATCCTTTACGACGCTCTTTTCGGGAAGTTTATAGGTTACGCTGTAGCCGCGGTCTAAAACCTTCAGAGGGCTGAGGGCGTCGAGCTTTCCGGCGAGCGCGCTGTGTTCCGCGGAGACGGCTTCCAGCTTTAAACGCAGGAGCCCCTGCATGTCGGATTGAATCTGGTCTACTTCCCTCGCGTGGAGCTCGACACGGCCCTGGAGTGCGAGGGCGAGCTTGGCCTTTATCTCGTCTATCTCCTTCTGGACCTCGACCTTCTCCCTGACGGCTATCTCGGCGGCGTTAGAGGGCGTCGCCGCGCGGACGTCGGCGACGAGGTCGGCGATCGTTATATCGATCTCGTGCCCGATCGCCGAAATGAGAGGCACGGGGGACTTCGCAATCTCGCGTGCGAGGGCTTCGTCGTTAAACGCCCAGAGATCTTCCTTCGAGCCCCCGCCGCGTGCGAGAATTATCACCTCTATCCCGGGGACGGCGTAGAGCTTTCGGAGCGCGGCTATTATCTCTCCGGGGGCGTCTGCTCCCTGCACCCTTGCGGGAGAGACGACGATTTCGAGGTTCGGGAACCTTCTGTCGAAAACTTTCAGTATGTCCTTTAGCGCGGCGCCTGTGGGGGAGGTTACAATCCCTATCCGGAGCGGGAGGAACGGCAGGAGCCGCTTCCGGGCCTCGTCGAAGAGTCCCTCCGCAAGCAGCTTCTCTTTCAGCTGCTCCAGCGCGAGGGCCTGAGCGCCGACGCCCCTCGGCTCGATGTCCCTGACGTTAATCTGATACGCGCCCTGCTTCTCGTAAACCCCGATCTGCCCGGCGCATATGACATCCATGCCGTTTTCGGGGAGGAATTTTATTCTCTGATTCGACCACTTGAAGCAGACGGCGGATATCTGGCTGCCCTCATCCTTGAGCGTGAAATACCAGTGCCCGCTGGTGTAGTTATTGCGAAAATTCGAGATCTCGCCCGAGACCCAGACGTATTCAAAGCCGATCTCCTCTTCGATGGTTTCCTTTATGCGGGCTGTGAGCTCGGAGACGGTATATATCCGGGCCCGGAGAAGGTCTCTGAACGATATATCTTCTTCCATCGAGAGAAGTATTTTGGATGGGGGAGGGATAGTCAAGCTGGGGATAGTGCTCGGGCTGCGCGGTCAGTCGAGAAGCGCCGGGCTGGATTCCGCTACCTGCTCCCTGAGTTGGGCGTCGAGCTTTGCGCCGCGAAGCGTCGCCGCCTCCGAAAGCTGAGCGGCTGTGAGCTTCGAGCTTCCTTTCAAATCGGCGTTTTCAAGCACAGCGGCCCTCAGGTTTGCGAGCTTGAACGCGCCGCCGCTCATATCGGCCCCGGAAAGATTCGCGCCTATGAGGTGCGCGCCTTCAAAATTCGCTCCCGTCATGACGGCGCCCGCAAGCGTGGCTCCTTCGAGGTTTGTGCCGAAAAGGCTGGCTCCCTTCAGGATGGCACCGTCCATCCTGCATCCCTTGCAGAAGGCGAGCTTCATGTTCGCGCCTTCGAGGTTTACGCCTGACATGTCTACGCCGACGAGATTGGCCCAGGAGAAGTCGGGCTTTACGCCGGGATTCTCAGCCCGCCATTTGTTCCATTCCGCGACGCCGCTTTTTAGGATGTTAACGTGTTCCTGGTTCGCCATTTCGGGAAATTGCTCTTGATCTCGTATCGGTAAGAAGATCGTAGCAAATGCTACCACAACTCAAGAGTAAATTGTATCAAATCAAACAGATCGACAGATTTAACTGCCGCTCAATGTCGCTGTTGTGCTTATTTCTCTTTTCGGGTTCAGACTCAGGACATAATACAGGATGAGGCTGATTACCCCCATCTCGCCTCCGTCTTCGGCGATTTGCGAGTAGATTGATAGCAGACGGTTCTCAAATTTCAGGACCATGATATCGACCATATCCAGGACTAGTCCACAAAATGCCAGGACCGCAAACAGGAATACAAGATTATTTGAAATTCTTCTTTGTTCGAGACTGCTTCTATAATAGGATATTGCCAAAAGAACAAAAATTACAGAGTAGGAAATCAGGGATACCAATTTTCTCCAAAGTCGACGCCCTCTCAGGCCATAGGCCGGTTGAAAATTAAAATAAATAGCGACCTCAAGTCCGAATCCTTCGTGAATCTCCAAGCTATCGTCAAGGAGGACGTACAAATGAGACTATTAAGGGAACTGGAAGAGGTATGGATAATGTGCAGTATTATGAAACAGAGGTTCGTTAATAATAGAACTAGTATCTTGTTTACAGGATTGTCGAACCAGTGATCTAAAAATTTTTCCGCGAACAATTTTATTTTTCGTGCCACCTTTTCAAGCCGTTATCAAGATGACGAAATCCGAATGCAATCAGGGACCGTCATACGCCTGATTTCATATATTAGTGCATTTATATTTTGTTAAGCAGGTGATCCAATTTTACTACAATTTCTTGAATTTTGAATTTCACGGGTTTGTTCTATAACGGCGGCGTTATTGTCCGAAGAATTTCAGAAGCGAGCGGATAATGGATATGGCTATCAGTATGAAGATGAGCTTCTGGAGGAAGCCGCCGGTTTTGGGGATGCTCATTCCTATCGGCTTTCCGCAGTTTATGCAGTTTGGGGTTTTCATTCCTATCTCGAAGCCGCAGCTGTTGCACTTGCTCGTTTCCATCTTTTACTTCACCCTTTTGAGCGCGGGGGCAACGAGGTTCGGGTGACGACTGCCGACCTCGGCCGCCAAGGTGGCCGTCACGTTCTTTATATCCCACTGCGCCCCTTCGGACATCCTGAGGTTGACGAGATGGTAAAGCTCCCAGAGCGTGAAGCTGCCTAGGGCGCGCCTGTTGTGCGCATTCGTTACGGTGTAGACAGCGGACTCCGTGAAGCCTTCGTTGACCAGCTTGCTATAAAGACTTTCGCTCTCTCCGGTTGCTTTCAACAGCAGATCCGTCACGCCTGCGCCCTGTATATTCGGGGGGACGGTTATGCCGTGAAAAACGGATGGGTCCTGGAAGAACCAGTCCGTTTTCCTGTGCCGGAGGAGCTGGTGCCAGCATGCCTCGCTTATGACGAATTCGGCCGTGTAGCCGACGAGTCTCAACGCAGATACCGGATTGTCGTACTTGCCGAGTTTTTCGACGCATTTGTTGAATAGATCCAGTTTGTTTTTGAAACTCATACGTAGGAGCTCTTCGTTTATAGCCTCATAAGACATTCCCGAGTATTCGTAAAGTAGCGCACCGGCGATATTTTCGAGCGCCGACTCTTCTGCGTCGGGCGTTCTTTTCCCCGTCCAGTCGATGAGCGTCACGGGGCGCGTAACAGTACCCCTGGTTTCACTCCTTCCTTGCGGGAGAGAGTCCGTTATCCGCGAAAGCGCTTCCCTCGTTTCCGTGATGTACTTATTTTCGTTCGCGTACTTCACGAGAGTGGGTACAGAGAACCTGACCTCGTCCTTTATCTCCTGAGCTCTCGTCCGTACTTCCTCGAATTTGCCGGAGAGGAGCCTGGTCAGCGAGTCTTCCATCGCGCGGGCGTTGCCTGTCATGCCGAGATTGGTCAGCGTGGCGAGCGTGAGGGCGTAGCGTGCGTCTTCGAATGCGACCTTCTCGAGCGCGCGGAAATGGGCCTTTTCTTCGCCGCCCTCGGGAACGGGCTCCGTGTCTTTAAGGTAGACGAAAAGCTCGTCGTTTATCCTGGCGTAGATGTCGTAAAGGTCATTATTCAGTCCGACGAATTCACCCTTTAGATTCGGATGAGAGTCGAGCTCACCCGGGACATAAAAATCTCCCTTCTTCGGTTTCTGGTAGCGCTGCGAATATTCGGTGAACGAGAGGTATTCGTTCGAAAGCTCGAGGAGCGACGAGAAGTGACGTGAGACCCTTTCTATACCGACGTGAACGGCGGCGTGCTCGGCGACAGACGCGTGGCCGTAGTTGAGCACCCATTTTTCGTGGAACTGGGCGGCCCTTTCGCGGCCGTGCTGCTCTTCTTGTATGACTACTTCAATATTATCCCGGAAGCTTTTCGCGCTCCTGCTGACGTAGGCGAAGATGACCGCGATCACCTCTTCGGGGATGTTGCTTACCGTATAGATATCTCTGTCGGTGTTGGATACGTATTTTTTAACTTCGGCGTTCAAGAGACTTCCTCGGTCGTTTATTCTCCCCGGGGATCGGGCGGCCATGCCGCTCCTGAAAGAGGAGTTTCGAGAACAGTATTATACACGTCAGGTGATTGTAATGCTTTCCTTCATTTTCCTGAGTATGTAGTTGAGCACCTGGCCCGGCCTGCCTGATATGACGGCGTCGACGTACTCGTCGGCGGGCGTTTCTTTCTCGCCTATTATCACGACCTTCGCCTTGTTTTCCTTGGCGAGGAAGGGGTAGGAGGCTATCGGCTCGTTGTCGAGGTTCGCGCCGACGATTAGAAAAAGGTCCGCGGTGTGAAGCCTTATCCACGCCTCTCTCGCCTCCCAGTGCGGAGGGGGCTGGCCGGGGAAGGATATCATGGGCTTCATCTGGTCGCTCCCGCATTCCCTGCACGCGGGAACCTCCGCCCCGTTTTCGAGAAGGGCTATTACCTCGTCGAGCGCGTAGTCCTTCCCGCAGCTGGTGCATGTGACCCATAGTATGCTGCTGTTTAACTCTATGACCGCCGAGCTTCCGGCCTTGTGGTGAAGGCCGTCGGTAGTTTGTGTGAAGATGCAGTCGAGGCCGCTTATCATTTCGAGCTCCGAAAGGGCCATGTGCGAAGGACCGGGCTCTGTCGATGATAGTAGCGGATATGCCTCTTTTATCTTCTTCCAGTACTCCGCCCGTACGGCCCTGTCTTCGCGGAAATCTCTTATGTGGGGATTCATCGCGGGGTCTGAAAAATCGGGCAGGCCGCATTCCGCCGAGAGCTCAGCGCCTGTGAGAACCACAATCTTCCGGGCCTCATTTATCCACTCCGCAACTTTCGACGCAGCGTCTGTAGCCATGCCAAGGATTATACAATTTCAGGGCGAGGCAAGTCAACGTAAGGAGGGTGCCGGCAATGCGCGATTCAGCATTTCCGCGGCGTGCAGGTAAAATACTTTATTGCATAATGCGCACGGGAGACGGGAACCGATGAGCAGTAAGCCTGCACAGATAACGGAGTTCAGCGACAAGGTGCTCTCTATCGTCTGGGACGACGGGCACGAGAGCCTTTATATTTACGAGGACCTCCGGCAGGCCTGCCCGTGCGCCACGTGCCGCCAGCAGAGAAAGACGAGCAAGAACGGTAAGCTGCCTTTCAAGAAGACCATTCCGCTTCGCACGAAACCCGACGGAATCAAGCCGCTTAACGTGGAATCCATCGGGCAGTACGCGCTGAAATTTCACTGGAACGACAAGCACGACACGGGGATTTACAGCTTCGAGTTCCTCCGAGACCTCTGCAGCTGCGAAGCCTGCAGCGCGTCCGGCGAAGAAGCTTGAACCCGCCTTATTCTATCTCGAAAACTATACTTACAGTCGCGTTTATCGTAAGGTCTCCCGGCTCTATGGGCGTTGGAGGCGCGGCGGCGGCCGATTCCTTAGCCATGGCGTAGTCCCTGTAGACAGGAACGGGGAAATCGTAGGACGGCGAGAGCTGGAGTATGCGGGTTATCTTCACTCCGGCCGCTTCCGCGAGTATCTGGGCCGTGGCCTTTGCGTCCTTCACCGCTTCGGCAAGGGCTTTCTTCCTGATCTCGGCGCTCTTCGTGGTGTCGAAAGTCAAACTCGAAATGTTGTTGAGCCCGGCCTCGGCTGTCGCATCGATTATGACGCCGATCTCTTTTAGATTGTGGGCCTTGACCATTATCTGGTTACTCGCCCTATAGCCCTTGAATTCGGACTGGTTCGTCTGGTTGTTGTATTCGTATATCGGGGAGAGGCTGTACCCGGCTGTCGATACCTTGTCGTTCTCGCTGAGCTTCGCCTTTATCGCCTCCATCACCTTGTTCGTTTTTTCGGCGTTGTCCTTTACGGCCTGGGATGCGCTCTTGGCCGTTGTTTCGACCGCGAGGTTCAGATACGCGACGTCCGGAGATGCGCTCATCTCGCCCTTGCCTGTGACCGTGAGCGTTCTTTTATCGTACTGCACGTTCTGCGCGCGTGACGGCAGACTTACCGCGAAACCAAGAATGACCGTTGAAAGAAAAAGCACAGTTCTCAAATTCATGTTTGACCTCGGCTGACTTTTTAGTGACCGGCGCGTGCCGGAATAATTATACTCGATACGTACGATTCGAAACGAGAAAAGATTTCCCGCTCCGGGCCGGGCTTGTAAGTCTTTAAATCCATTGTAAAATCAAATATCATAGACTCGTTAAAGGAGCCGTTTACCAAGACGGCTGCCGTATGAATCCTGTATAGGCAATGATCGAGAAGAAGTTAGGTTATAAATTCAAGGACGATGGAATACTCAAAACAGCTCTGACGCACAGCTCTTTTGCCAACGAGACTTCGGTTGAGAGCAACGAACGGCTCGAATTCCTGGGCGACGCCGTTCTGGGCTTTATAGTGGCGCGTGTTTTATACGACCTTTTCCCCGAAGCCGCCGAGGGGAAGCTCTCGAAGATGAGGAGCGCGATAGTGAGCCGGATGAATTTCGCCCATTTCGCGAGAGAGCTGAAGATAGACAAGCAGATACTCCTCGGCAGGGGTGAGGAGATCACCGGCGGGAGAAAGAGGCAGTCGAACCTCGCCGGGGCCTTCGAAGCCGTTATCGGGGCAGTGTACATCGACGGGGGCTACAGGAAGGTTTACTCCATAGTCTCGCGGCTCCTGAAGGATTGTTTAAACGGCAAGGAAGAGATCTTCAAGGACTACAAGACGCGGCTCCAGGAGATCGCCCAGAGGCAGTTCAAGAAGGTTCCCAAGTATAAGGTCGTTTTAGAGGAAGGCCCGCCGCACGACAAGTGTTTTCATGTCGAAGTGAAACTCGGCAGAAGGGCCATCGGAAAGGGGATCGGCAGCAACAAAAAGCAAGCCGAGCAGGCGGCTGCGAAAGAGGGGCTCGAAGAGGTCGAGCTCAGTATGAAACAGGCCTGAATCTTTTGCCCTAATCCTCTTCCTCGGCGTTGAGCCCGAGCTCTTCTATTTTCTTCGAAAGCGTATTCCTGTTTATTCCCAGCACCTGAGCGGCTTTTTTCTTGTTGCCTTTGGTGACGAGAAGGACGGATTTTATGAGCGGCCTTTCTATCTTCTTGAGTATGATGTCGTAAACCGAGCCCTCGGCCTCGGCGCTCGCCGGCCCGAGAAGATATTTCACCTCGCCCGATATTATCTCGGAGAGGGTTTCGTCTTCGCGCCTTCCGCTGTCTTCCATGTGGGGCGCGGCGACGAGGAGCGTGTCTTTCGTTATGACGCTGTCTGACGTGAGTATGAGGACTCGCTTGATCATGTTTTCGAGCTCCCTCACGTTGCCGGGCCAGTTGTAGCCCTTCACCATATCCTTCGCTTCGTCCGAAAGCGTTCTCGTGCCGACCCTGAGCTCTTTCGAATACTTGTTCAGGAAATGCTCGATGAGGGGTATGACGTCTTCGAGCCTTTTTCGTAGGGGCGGGATTTTTATCGTTATCGCGTTCAGCCTGTAGAAGAGGTCTTCCCTGAACCTCCCTTCGGCGACTTCCTTTTCGAGGTCCTTGTTCGTCGAAGCGATTATCCTCACGTCGACGGGCGTCGGCCTTTCGCTCCCGAGGCGGTAGAACTTTCTCTCCTCTAAAATGCGGAGGAGCTTCGTCTGAAGCTCAGGGGGCATATCGCCTATTTCGTCCAAGTGAAGCGTTCCCCTGTGCGCCTCTTCGAAGCGTCCCTGCTTCGAGAGCGCGGCGCCTGTGAACGCGCCCTTCTCATATCCGAAGAGCTCGCTTTCGAGGAGGTCTTTCGGTATCGCCGCTATGTTTACGGATACGAGCCTCTCGTCGCGCCGGGTGCTGTTGGAATGCACCGCCTTCGTGACGAGCTCCTTACCCGTGCCGCTCTCGCCGATGATGAGGACCGTGATGTCTCTTTCGGCCACCCTGCCTATCATCTTGTATATGTTGAGCATGGCCTGCGACTTGCCGACTATGTCCTGAAGGGAATCGGTTTCCCCGGTTTCGTGCTTCAGGAATTCGAGCTTCTTCGAATTCTCGTAGCTTTCTATGGCGCGCTGGACTGTAATTCTGACCTCGTCGAGGTCGAAGGGCTTGGCTATATAATCGTATGCCCCCTGCTTCATGGCGTCTATGGCGTTCTTGACCGTGTTCTGCGCCGTTATGATGATCACCGGGGGGTCTATATTCCGCCCCCTGAGCTCATTGAGGACGTCGAACCCTGTCATGTCGGGCATGGTTATGTCCAGAATGATGGAGGAGAAGAGCCCGGAGGACGCCGTGTCGATTGCCTGGCCTCCGTTTTCGGCGTACTGGACCTCGAAGCCCGCCTTTTCGAGGCACTTCCCCAGCACCCATCTTATGCTCTCTTCGTCGTCCGCTACGAGTATCTTCTTTTTCATGACATCGAGTTCCGGCTATGGTTGTTAGGGCGCGTTTGCGCGCACGTATTTAATCATAACCGCAATCCGCAGCATTTGGCATCAGCTTCCGGAAATCGGGAGAAAGACCTTGAACGCCGTCCCTTCGCCCGGCTGGCTGTCGACTATTATCGCGCCGCCGTGCTTGGCGATAATCTGGTAGACGAGGAAGAGACCGAGCCCCGAGCCCTCTTTCTTCGTCGTGTAGAACGGGCTGAAAATCTTTTCCGCGGCGTGCTTTTCTATGCCCCCGCCGCTGTCCCTGATTTCGACGGACAGCGTCTTCTGGCCTTTGAGGTGCTCGGTCATCCACTTGGTCGAAATATCGATGCGGCCCCTTTCTCCGACGGCTTCGTACGCGTTCTTTATGAGGTTCAGAAAAACCTGCTTTAAGGAGTTCCTGTCGCCCTGTATCGGCGGAAGGGTTACGTCGTAGTTCTGCCGTACCTGCACCCCTTCTCTCGATCTCGGGCTGGATTCAAGGTAGACGATCTCCATGAGTATCTCGTGTATGTCGACAGGGATGAATATGTCCTTCGCGAAGGGCTCGAGCTGCTTAAGCGTGTCGAGGAGCTCCTTCAGCCTGTCGGCCTCCCTTATAATCAACTCAGCGCACTTGATCGTTTCCCTGTTGTCGCTGTCCTCGGCTATGAGCTGCGCCGCGCCCCTTATTCCGCTGAGCGGATTTTTGAGCTCGTGGGCGAGGCCGAGAATAAGATGCTCGAACTTGAACGCGGATATTTCCTGGGTGCTCTTACTGCTGAGGAACTTGCTTCCGGAGAGGTCTTTCATCTGAAGGATGACGCCCTTAAGCTCGCCGCTCAGCGCGAAGAGAGGGGTGGCAACGGGCTGGATCGCGATCCTCTCGCCGCCTCTCAGCGCGGGGTTTATCTCGTCGCCGAATATCGTGCGGGATTCCTCCATGGCCATCATGGCCAATTCCTCTATCTCGACCGGCATGAATGTGCTGGAGCGTTTGCCGTAGGCTTTTTCCCTCGAAATTCTGAAGGTGCTCTCGGCGAAGTCGTTCATTTCGAGGACGGTGAAGTCTTTGTCCACTATGACTATGGATTCGGGAAGTGTGTCGAATAATTCCTTGTGGCTGACCTTCTTTCTCATGGATGCGCTGCCCCGCTGCCTCTCTCGCCGGATTACGTCCAGGTACTCTATTTTCCGTCCCCGCTCAACGGCGCGCCGGACCGGCGTTAAAGGTCCTCTATGCGTATGAACATCGTCCCCGGCCTTATGCGCGAAAGCCTTCCTATCTGCCTGAGCGCTTTTAGGAGGTCCTTCTCCCTGGCTTCGTGCGTCATAATGACGACGGGCACGTCGCCGCCGCCGTGGTGCCTTCCTTTCTGAATGACGGATTCGATGCTTATGCCGTTGTCGCCGAGCCCGCCGGTTATCTTGCCCAGAACCCCGGGCCTGTCCTCGGCCTGAAACCTGATATAGTACTTGTTCATGGTGTCGCTCATCTTTATGAGCGGCCACGAGCCCTTTTCGGCGTAGAGCCGCGGCGGGGAGAGGTGAGCGTTTCCGAGGGAGAGATGTTTTGCGATCTGAAGCGCGTCGCTCACGACGGCGCTGGCTGTCGGCATCATGCCCGCGCCCTTGCCGTAGAGCATGGCTGGGCCGAGCGCGTCGCCGACAAGGTATATCGCGTTGAACGCGCCGGAGACGTCGGCGAGCTGGGTCTCCTTCTTTACGAGCGCCGGGTATACGCCGGCCTCGAGCCCTTTATCCAGCGCCTTGGCGATGGCGAGGAGCTTTATTTTGTATCCGAGCTCGTCGGCGAAGGAGATGTCGAGCGATGTGATGTTCCTTATGCCCTCGACGTGAATCTTCCCGAAGTCGATGAACCTTCCGAAGGCGAGCATTATGAGAATCGAGAGCTTGTGCGCGGCGTCTACGCCGTCTACGTCGAAGCTGGGATCGGCCTCGGCGTAGCCTTCCTCCTGGGCTTCCTTGAGGACGTCGCCGAATTCGGAGCCCTCGTCCGTCATCCTCGAAAGTATGTAGTTCGAAGTGCCGTTTATTATGCCGTGTATGGAGAGTATGTTGTTCGCGGCGAAGCTTTCCTGCGTGGATTTGATTATCGGTATACCGCCGCCCACGCTGGCCTCGAACCCTACCTCGACGCCGTTTTCGGCGGCCTTGCCGAATATCTCTTTACCGTAATGAGCCAGGAGCGCCTTGTTGGCCGTTACGACGTGTTTTTTCTTTTCGAGGGCGGAGAGGACGAGGTCTTTGGCGATAGTCGTTCCGCCTATGAGCTCGATGATTATGTCTATCGATGGGTCGCCAATAAGCTCCCCGGCGTCTTGGGTTATCTTGCCTCTGGGTATCCTGACCGGCCTTTTTCTATCGGGGTCGATGTCGGCAATTTTCCTGAGCTCGAGGGTTATACCCGTCCTCTTCTTTATGATTTCCTTATTTTCGTCGAGGATCTTTATAACACCGCATCCGACTGTGCCTGCGCCGATGAGGCCGACGTTTACAACGCTCATGAAACGCTCTCCTTATTATGTCCCTTGGGCTTCAGGCCAGAAATTATACATTATTATATTTGACTTTAAACGAACCGGCGCTTAAATTATTACCGTTCCACGGGGCCGTAGCTCAGCTGGGAGAGCGCATGAATGGCATTCATGAGGTCGAGGGTTCGATCCCCTTCGGCTCCACCAATTATTTCTGTAGGTTATGTAGTATCCTCACTTTTCCATTTCTGCCTGGGTACGGTTTTGGGTACGGTTCAGGTTGAAATTGGCCAGATTTTCGACCGCTTCTTTGAGCGAATCTTCAGGGTGAGCGTATCTCATAGTGGTTTTTAAGTCGGCGTGACCGAGTATTCTACTGACTACAACTATCGAAACGCCCGATTCAACCATACGCGTTGCAGCCGTATGTCGGAGATCATGAAACCTCAGCCCATTGATGTCTGACCGTCTGCAAGCGCCTATAAAGGCTTGTTTTAAGGAATCGTGACGTGCATAAGGGGTCCCCTTGGAACTGACAAAAACGTAATCCAAGCCGCCTCCCTTTAGCCGTTGCTCCAGTAGAAGGGTCCGCAAAGTTGAATTTATAGGTATTCGTCTTGTTTTCTTGCTCTTAGTATTAGTATGTTCGAGCGTAATAATACCGTTTTCGAGGTCAATATTCTCCCAGCGTAATGTCAGAACCTCACCTTTCCTCATGGCAGTGTTAAGAGCGCATATTATTATTGCCCTGAGTTCGGGAGAGCTTGAGTTTAGCAATTTAGCTTCCTCGTCAGTGGTTAGAGTGCGATCAACCATATTATGCTCTGGAAGGAGTTTTGAAATAGATACGGGGTTTTCTCCGAAGAAAACCTTTCTGCGCTTCGCATAGTTTAGTAAATGACTGAGACAGGCTAGTTCTCTGTTTGCTGTTGAGGGCTTTACTGTACGCAGCCTGGATAGCTTGTAATCATCAATGTCTTTTGCTGAAATTTGGGAGAGTTTTTTGTCTCCGAAAGGACGTTGTAAATGAGCTAAATATTGAATGGCACATTTCCAAGAGCGGTTTTGTTTTATATCCCTCACATATTCTATGTATTGTCCCGAAAACTCGGATAGAGTGGGTATATCGGCTCCGATCTGATCAAGCTCCCCTAGCCTGATCTGCCGTTTTCTTTCTTCGAGCCGGATTTGTGCTACAGCTTTTGTTACCTCTCCAACCCTGCCAATTGATTCCTTCTTTTCTTGTCCATCTATCCAATATCGGATATACCAGTAATCGTGATAAGAGCCGTCACTTTGTTTCCTTTTTCTTTTATAAACTCCCATTTAATTGTTACCTCCGTCTTGATTTCTTTCTTTCCAATTCTTCTAAAGGGTTTATTTCTCTCTTTTCTTTTCCAATGTAGATACAATGAGTTTTGTTTTGGTAAGTGAAGTACGCGTACCAGTAGAGTCCGTGCCCTTTCCCACCTTCTTTGCATTTTTCGCAGCCACATTTAACTGGTTTTTGTTGATAGACAACAGTAGGGGGGATTCGTTCTCCTATCCATTTCTGGAGCTTCCTAAGGTCCTTTAAATCCAACTGTTCAATGCTGTAAAGAAGCATATTATCTAACATAATATTAGATATGATATATGACTCAGATTACTTTGTAAAGGTGGATACTTAGCTCGTCTGGAGAAAGTAGGCTTGGCTTGGTAATCTAATTTAAGACTAAGAAATCACTTCTAAATATTAGTACCACGGCCTAGTCCATGCAATGATCAATAGGCCAAAGGGGGATCGTGGGTCAAGGACTCACCATTCTAGAGATTGACCCTGCTCATTACAAAAATTGAATTTTGAAATTTTTTTGAG
>PJQE01000039.1_pt1 | contig 15288 bp, 30 predicted proteins | sample 1503751 | NCBI WGS metagenome assembly PJQE01 (sample SAMN07775948, study PRJNA414020) | Biofilm metagenome, whole genome shotgun sequencing project. | reverse complement strand
CCCCGCTAGTACCGTAGCAGGAAGCAAAACTCCGAGCACAAAAAACGAGTGGAGTCAATCTCCGATCCGGTTATAATGCCGGAAATGACCGCTTCCACCGCTGTTACATTTTCGCATGAGAAAACCACCCGTCCGCGGGATGCCGCCGCATGCTATTTTCATGTCCAATCATCACCGCAGTACCGCTTTTTAACAACCGACGGGTTAGGCTTTTCGCATGCGAAAATCGTGCGGCAGCCGCACCCATTGTGCAACGGGCTTAATTCGCCGGCCTAGCCCACCGGCTCATTGAGAGGGTAATCATGGCAACGAAGGAAAAAGGTCCGAAGCTCGTTCACGTTCCGCCGAAGTCGCTTGTGATGAATAAGCAAGTTCGGACCGAGTTCAACGAACGGGCCGACAAGGAACTTACCGCATCCGTCAAGAAGCACGGCGTGATGCAGCCGATCCAAGCCCGCATGGTTGGCGGTAAGCTGCATGTCGTCGCCGGTCACCGTCGGACGATGGCGGCGATCGCCGCCGAGCTCGAATCGGTGCCGGTCTATGTCTCCGAAGTTCACGACAACGAGATTTTGGTCCGCCAGATGGTCGAGAACTTGCAGCGGGAGGGGCTGACCCTGCTGGATACCGCTCGCGGGGTCAAGGCGCTCCACGAAGCCCCCGGCGGCGGCCTTGCCGGGTTGACTGCGGAACGGCTCGGCAAGTCGAATGCATGGGTTTCCAAGATGCTACTCGTTGCGGGTGGCGACAAGGCGAACCCGGATGCGACGATCACGAAGAAGCTGTTGGAAGCCGATAAGATCGGCGACTTGGAATCCGCCTACATGCTGACGAAGCTTGAAGCGATCAACCCGATTGCGGCTCAGGAAGTCGCCGACAACATCGAGAACGAGTCGCGGGCCAGCATCAAGAAGAAGCTTGCCGCCGCCAAGCCGGTCAAGGCGAAGAAGGGCGCCGACGATGACGGCGGCAATGACGATGACAACGGCCCGATGATCCGCTGGATTCTGAAAGTCGTTGAGGCGGCATCGGTCAGTAGGAAGGATGGTCCGCTGCAAGAGGCGGCGGTTGCCTTCCTTAACGAGATGTTGGAGGAGTAGTCGAGCACCGGGTTGTTGAGACAATCAGCAACCCGGTTTTCTTTCACTCACCGGAGCACGTAACATGAAGGCAACACCGCGTAAACCGCCGGCACAATCAGCGCCGCGCGTCCCGCAGGTTCCCGACTCGCGCGGCAACGTCCGCGTATATATCGACTTGCCATCGGCGCTGGTGCGCAAGTTCAACGTGCTGGCGGCCATGCGTGGCCTATCCAAGCGCGGCCTGCTGGCGCAGATCGTCGAGCAGGCGGTGAACGACGCCAAGCTCTGATTTTCGCATGCGAAAACGGCCGCCGGGACCGCTTCCCGGCATCAACTGAGAGGGTCAATCATGGCAACGAAGAAGGCAGCGCCGGCGAAGAAAGTCGCGGCGAAGGTGAAGGGCAAGGGCGGCAAGGCCAATGGCGCGTGGGCCAAGGTCGAACTGCCGGCCGGGTTCAAGGCAATCTCGTCCGGCGAGTTCGGCGACGTGTGGGACTTCGAGCAGAAGCCCACGTTGGTCGGCACCGTCACCGGCGACGTTCGCGAAGTCGAGACGGGCAAGGGACGCGAGAAGCGCGTGTCCCGCGTCATCACGGTGAAGGAAGACGGCACCGGGAAGTCTTACACGGTTTGGGAGTCCGCGTCGCTCAAGGGTTTCTTCGACCACGTGCAACGCCGGTTCCACGTGGCGCTCGCCTTCCACGGCTACCGTGACGTCGGCCGCCCGCAGCCGATGAAGGTGTTCGAGGGCGCCTTCTCTGACGAGGATGCGGCGACGCTCGACCTTGACGACGACACGCCGCCTCCTACCAAGCATGCGGCCAAGAAGAAGTCGGTCGGCAAGCGCGCTTCACGTTGACGCAACCGGGTGGGGCTAACGGCTCCACCCTTTTTTCGCATGCGAAAATGGAGGTTCCATATGTCCAAAGGTGAACAAGCGACGACTGCCGTAGTTAACATCTTTGAGAACCGATTGGCGCAGTTGTTGATCGAAGCTGAGTCGGCTGGTGTGATCTTGGAAGTCGTGTGTCAACCCATCCAGCCGTTGCGTATGGGCGCATACCGGCTGGTGGCATCGGCGCGCTCGGCGTGGCGCAATGAAGACCCGGTGAAGGAGGGCGGCAAATGAGGTTAATTACTCAGTTCTATTGTCCGTTCTGCGGCGACGTAGCGTTCAGGACGCCTGTAAGGTCGGAGCTCAGGCTAACCTCAGACGGGCCGACCGCCATCGTGCGCAGCAGTTTCGATAGTGAGACGGGGCGCGCGGTGGTCGTCGGATACATAAACAGTAATCCGTTATTCAGTACAGTCCATGTATGCGGCGGACCCGCGATAGGGGACCGCGCATGACGAAGTATGCGATCCCGAACCTACGCCGCTCTATCGCGCGCCACAATGCGCAGAAGGCGATGACGCGGCTTGAGGCAGACTTGCGCATGTTGGTGATGCGCTGCCCCAAGGCCGCGTGTCCTCAGTCGAAAGATTTGGCGCGCACCATGATCGCCGCCACGATGGCATCCATTCGTGAACTCTACTCGGAGAACCCATATGGCGACGACTAGGAAGAAGGCCGCGCCGGCGAAGAAGGCGGCGAAAAAGGCGGCGAAGAAAGTTTCGCATGCGAAAACGCCCGCCAAGAAAGCGCCGGCCAAAAAGGTTGCCCCACGCAAGAAGGGGCTGGTGCTCAAGGCGCGCGCAGCGCTTAAGAAGTCGAAGGCGAAGCGTGTCGAGAGGATGATCGCCGACGCGGCCAAGGTCGTGCGGCGCGGCGCAAAGCGTGACGCCATCGCGGAGTTCTACGCCGCGGCGGCCAAGGCGGAAAAGAAGGCGCAGCAGATTCGGCCGAAGAAGCCGGGCGCCATCGGCGAACCACGACCAGTTTCGCATGCGAAAAAGGCCCGGCCGACACGCAAGACCGATGCGCCGGAGAAGGCGTCGCGTTTCTGGAAGCACTTCGGCCGCGACGGGCTTCCCGCCGCGCCGTGGGAAACCGAGGTCGGCCCCGGCACGTCCGGCCCCCAAGGCGACGAAGATGACGACGTAGGCGACGATTCCATGTTCGCTGACGGAGACTACGACTATGACGACTTTGATGCCGATTGGGGCGGTTATGAATATGCCGACACGGGATACGCGGATGAGAACGCTTAGGATCAGGGATCGTGTGGAGGCGCTGCGCCGCACGTATCCGAAGATCGACAAACGCACGCGCTATCTCTACAGCGGCCGGCTTGACAAGCGTGAGGCATCGGAGCGCGCGGCCATCTACATCGTGGCGTGGTCGGCCGACGGCCGAGTGACGCTGCACCGCACCGAGTTCCAGAAGCCGCGCATGAGGGTGGCTGAGTGGGCGCGCTGGCTGTCGGATCACGCGCCTGGCATCGTCAACAATCAGGTCCGCGCGTTCATGAATCGGACGTTCGGATCAACGTGGTACATTGAGCAAATCTTCGGTTGGCATCTAGTGTCCGACGATGATGCTGGCGATAAGGAGGAATCGTGAAGCAGAGCGATGACGCCAAGGCGCGTTTTCGCATGCGAAAATGATCTGCCGTTCACTTCGCATCCCCTTGTGGCTTAAGCAAGGGGTTACCGTTAACCATCGAGGAAGCGTCATGCGCAAGATGATCTACGGTGGCGACACCGAAACGATGAAAGGAGAACCGATCACGTTCCAGTTCTACGGCGAGTCGTGCTCGGACGTGATCTTTCTGAAGGATGCAAACAAAGCGTCGGCCACGTTTCTCAAGTGGTGCAAGGCGCGCCCGTCGCGTATGCTGCACGTCGTCTACGTCCACAACTTAGAGTTCGATATGGTGTCGTTCTTTTGGGATCGGCGCGTTGACCTCGTGACGACGCGCTCGGGCGAGTTCGACTTTGCCATTGACGGTTGGCGCATTCAGGGCGCATACGGCGCGCCGACGTTCGCCCGCATCACCGACAGCGGCAACAATCGAACCATCATGTTGGTTGATTCGTTCTCCTACTATCGCGCCGCGCTCGCTAAGGCGGCTGACGTATTCTGCCCCGACTTGCCGAAGTTGAAGCGTATCGAGGGGCTGGGCGAGAAGCGGTTCACTGCCAAGGATGAAGCGTTCGTCGAGTATGCGCTGCGCGATGCGGTCATCGCGTACCACATCGGCGTGTCGCTCGAAGATTTGCACAACGAGTTCGAGATATCGCAGACTGTCAGCGTCGCAGACATGGCGGCGCGCATCTTCCGCCATCGGTTTCTGACGCACGACATTCCGCAGCCGAAGCGCAGCGTGATCGAGGCGTCGATGGCCGCGTACCACGGCGGCAAGAACCTGCTGCCGTCGGGACCGGGATGGTATTGCGGCGTGACGGCGCTAGATATCTCGTCGGCGTATCCGCACGCCATGCATGGATTCCCTTCGTTCTACCACGAGAAGCTCTACAAGGAGTTCCGCGGCGTGCGCCCCAAGAGCGTGCCCGATCTGGGTGTCTACACCGTGTCCGGGCGCGTCATCGGATGCAAGTGGCCGAGTCTGTTCACGCACGACTTCAAGCCGCTGCCGGGGCGTGAAGTCTTTCATTTGTGCGTGGCCGGCTACGAGCTCAACGAAGCGATACGCTCCGGCGAGTTCAAACCGACTCACGTCGGCGGCACCTACTACGACGCCGAGCGCGACAACAGCGATCCGCCGCTGCGCGCGTTCGTGGACGACTTCTACCAGCGCAAGCAGTCGGAGAAGGATAAGCCGAAGCGCACGATGTACAAGTTCATCCTCAACAGCATCAGCGGCAAATTCATTCAGACGCGCAAGAGCAACAAGGCGACTGTGATCTACGCGGACAATGGCGCCAAGGATGCCGACTTGAAAGTGGCCGAGGAAGCGGACATGATCGCCGGCGGCATGTTCCATCCGTTCATCGCGGCGCAGATCACCGCGCACACTCGCGCCCGCATTCATCAACTGGAGCACAAGTACGAGGCGATTCACACGGCAACTGACGGCATCTACACTCAGCAGCGCGTCAACCCGAAGTCGCTCGGCACCGGCCTTGGCAGTCTCGCCATCGAGGGTCAGGGTGATCTGCTGCTGCTGCGCAATAAGACGTACGTGCTCTACGGCGACAAGGGCACCGAAGGGCAGCAGTCGCAGTCGTTCAAGGATAAGGTAATCCTCAAGTACGCGCTGCACGGTTTTGCCGGAAATGTGTTCGACCTTGAGCGGCTGGCTGCACACGGCGGGCGCAAGTACACCACCAAGCGGGTCAACCGTTTGCGCGCGTCGGTTAAGTCGGGCAAGACCCCCAACGAGTTCCGCGATCAGTCTTACATCCTCAAGGTTGATACCCGGCTGCCGGTCTACCCGGCGCTGTTTTCGCATGCGAAAAAGGGAGCGAAGAAATGACTTACGCTGAACACAATTTGCGGATGTTGAACTACGCGGCGTTCATGGACAAGCTGCGTGAAGTCGCCAACCTTGCCGCGCAGCTTCACCCCAATCACGACTACGATCAAATTAAGGGATTCATTAATTCACGACTCGATCGGCTGCGTGACGGCGCCCGTAATCCAATCTTCCTGCCACCAATCGTGGTGATTGCCGTGCTGGTTCAACGCCTCGGCGGCGAAGTGGAACTGACGCAGCGTGAGTTCGACGAAGTCGCCAAGGGTCGGCTTTACGAGGGAATGAACGTAGAAGGCGCGTTTGTTCTCAAGTACCTGAGTTGGGATACTACTGACATACCCACTTTTCAGCGTTAGCGCAAACCTGTTTTCGCATGCGAAAATGGGTTTGTAACAACTGTAACGCCTATTGACAGGCGTTTCGGAATGTGTTAGAATGCGTCTGCCGAGCGCAGTAATGCTCGGATGTTGTAGCGGCAGGCGCTACATGGGGCAGAGGGGATCAAATTGGCAAGAATTCCGCGTTCGCGGCTTAACGGTCGGCCTCCGGCCGCATCGGCAGTTTCGCATGCGAAAACCGAATCCGACGAACCCGATGACGAGGTTGCATCGAGTCCGGGTGACGACGTAAGCGCAGGGCCGCCGCCCGTTGATGCGCTATCGGAAATGCTCGCCGGGCTGTCCGGCGCTTCCACGTCGCGCATCACGGTCTATCGGATCGTGAAGAACCAGCCGCCGAGCTACGTGTTCGAGTGCGATCCGTCGTCGTTCTCGATGGACGACTTGCGCGACAAGTACAACGGCGGCGAGTTCCGCCTGTACATCATGAAAGACGGCCGCTTGTGGAAGAACATGCGCGTCGTCGTCGAGCCGAAGCAAATCTTCAGCGGGCACGACCCCGCCCCGCCAGCGCAGTCGCACGTAAGCGAGTTGATGGCGATGATGCGCGACGGGTTTGCTTCCCAGGCGGCCGCGCTTCGCGAGGCTCTGGCTGCGCGCAACGGCCCGTCGATGTTCTCCGGCATGGACCTGCCGGCGGTCATCACTGCTGCTGCCGCTGCCATCACTGCGCTGCGTCCGCCCCCACCGCCGCCTGCCGCGCCACCGCCTGATACCACGGCGCAGGCAATCGATATGTTCATGCGCGGCATGGAAATTGCCACGAACATGCGGGAGAACGCGGCGCCAGCCGACAACAGCATCGGCGGCATGTTGCGCGACGTGCTCAAGTCTCCAGTGTTCGCCGCAGCTGTGCAGGCGGCAGTGCCCGCTCCGGCACCGCAGGCGCCGATTCAGCGCGCTGCGAACCCGACGGCGCTGCCTCAGCCCCAACCGCCGCAGGTTTCGCATGCGAAAACGGCGGCGCAGCCCGCTCAATCTCAACCTCAGCCCGACGACGACATGCTTGGCTACTATCTCGGCTTCCTCTGCCAAAAGGCGGCCGCCGGCACCGATCCGGTGCTCTACGCCGAGCTTGTGCTCGACAACCTCTCGGACGACCAGCTAGGGCCGATGTTGGCGCGCGGCCCGCTGCTGATCGAAGACTTCATCGCGAAGTATCCACCCGTTGCCGAGCATCGGGCGTGGTTCGAGGCGATGATTCAGGCAGTTCGCGACGCGATGGAAGCGACCGATGACGCGCCGGCGGCAGCCGGTTCGGAGGAACAGCAGCATGCAGTTGACCCAACGCCGCCTGTCGTTCTTGGGGACGCTCCCTAACGACGCCGCCGGTACGCATCAGACGCTTGTGCTCATGCGCTCGCTGGTGCGTCAGTTCAAACGTGATCCGGTGATTCGCGACGTGGCAATTTCGCTGGTGTCGTCAATCCGGCCGCGCGACTGGCTCGGCGAGATTCGCGCCCTGTTCGAGTACGTGCGGGATCAGATACGCTACACTCGCGACGTGAGCGGCATCGAAACCCTGCAGACGCCGCCGGTCACGTTGGAACTCGAAGCCGGCGATTGCGACGACAAGTCAACACTGCTGGCGTCGCTGCTGGAGTCGGTTGGGCATCCTACTCGGTTCATCGCGACCGGGTATCAGGAACCTGGGCGATACTCGCACGTCTACGTGCAGACGAAAGTGGGCGAACGCTGGCTGCCGCTCGATGCGAGCGTCTCCCAACCGTTCGGATGGGAGCCGCGTCCGCCGGCTGCGCGGATGATCGTTTTCAACTGACGTTTTCGCATGCGAAAACAGGAAGGAGGTTGTGATGCAGCTTGACTACTACGAACCCGGCGGCCTCTCGGGCTTCTCGTTGAGCAAGCTATTCAAGAAGGTCGAGAAGGTGGCGAAGCCGCTGGTTCACGTCGGCGCGGCCATCTACACCGGCGGCGCGTCGCTTGCGTTGTCCACGCAGATGATGCGGGCCAGCGCAGCGCGCAAGAACGAGGCGGCAATCCGCGCGGCGCAGTTGGAAGCCGAGAAGGCGGCGTCGTCACCCGATTGGGGCGGCGAAGTGGTGCGCGATCCGCGCATGATGTACTTTCGACCCCAACCGTCGGTTCCGGGATGGGTCGTGCCGGTAGCCGTCGGCGGCGGCGTTCTGGCGCTGGTTCTGTTGATTAACAGGAGGTAGCGATGCAACTGTCAAGCGAGTGGGATGATCTGGTCCGCGCCGTTCATCCCTCCAGCTACGAGCCCGCCACGGCCGAGCCGGATGCGTGGGCGAAGATCGAAGCGAACCGCGCCGCCGAGGCGCTGAGGCGCATGGAATCGGCGACCGTCCGCAACGTCGCGTCCACGGCGCCGTCGTCGCCGCAGTCGCGGATGCTGCCGTCGCTCGGCCCGGTCACCATCACCGGAAAGTCGAGCATTTTTACGCTGCCGTCCAGTGCGACCGCGGTGCCGCGTGCGCAGACGCCGCTCGCCAAGACGGCGTTTTCGCATGCGAAAACCGAGGCTTTCCCCTGGCCCATCGTGATGCTGTTCGCATTCGGTGGCTTGTTCCTGCTGAACGCCATGAACGAAAGGCGGACCCGATGAAATACGAAAGCGAACGCAACTACGTCGCGTTGGACGAACAGAGCGACCGCGCATCGCAGTGGTGGACCGGCGCGCAGTACATGACCGGGCTGGCTGATGACGGCATGGGCGACGCCAATACCCTCGTCACCGCACCGGGCGCCACGCAGTCGTGGGCCGACTCTATCAAGTCGGCGTTGCCGGTTCTCGCCAGTGTGTACCAGCAAAGACAACTGGTGAAGATGAACCTCGAACGCATCCGGCGGAACCAGGAGCCGCTGACTGCTGCCGAGTTCGCGTCGCAGTACCAGCCGCCATCGGCGCAGGTTCAGATCGGCGCCACGTCCGATACCAAGCAGATTCTCATGATCGCCGGGCTTGCGCTCGTGGCGCTCGTCAGTCTGCGTGCCGCCAAGGTGATCTGACATGGCCGCCCCAACGCTATACGCCGTCGTCTGCCGACAGCGCGGTTGCTCCATCGACCCGATGGAAGTGGCGCCGCAGTCGTGTCCGGTCTGCAACAACCCGATCCACCCGGACGACGTGCTGCCGTTCGACGGCGACGCTGACGACGACACCGGCGACGCTGACGACGACACCGGCGAGCCGGAAGACCCAGTCGGCGGCGACCCGGTCATCGGCCGCTAGGAGGCGCCGTGTTTTCGCATGCGAAAATGCCGACCGATCCACTGGTTCGGTTGGCGCTGTTGTCGGCTGCGGCGTTCGGAACCTACGTGATCTACTCCCTCGCCACAAAAGGCTTCAAAGGCGCGTCGGCCGCAGTCACCGAGGGAGCCGTCAAGGCGGCGGGCGACGTGGTGACTGGCGCGGTGATCGGCGCCGGCCGCGCCGTCGGCATCCCCGACACCGAGGCACGCAAGTGCTACGACGCGCTGCGCGAAGGCCGCATGTGGGATGCGTCGTTCGCATGTCCGGCCGGCACGTTCATCAAGGGTGTATTTGGTAAGGTGCCGCCGCCCCCATACGACACGACTGCCGCCCGCAGTTCATTCGAGGGCGTGCCGGTTCCTGAGAATCCGCTCGATGCCGTGTGGCCGCTGCTGGCTGTCGGCACCGCGGCGTACCTTGCAACGAAGGGTCGGTCATGAACAGCAGGGATCGACGTATTCGACAGGCAAAGCGTCTGTTTTCCGATTTCACCGGAATGGACGGCGAAGTTGTCGAGCAGGCCGACATTCCACCGACTGATGACGTAATGGTGATCGTGGGCATCTGCGAAGCCATTGCGTACACCGCCACCCGTGATGGTGAGACGCACTCTTACCAGCACGAATTTTCCCCGGAAGCCCGGCCAGCACTTGCGGTTTCGCATGACGGGCAACGCTTGTACCTGCTCGCTGGAGCGTATGAGTTCACGGCACACGGCATAGAGGATCGCTGACATGCCGCTCGTCACCATCATCAACCCTTCACCAAGGAAAGCCAAGATGGCCACTCGCAAGAAGCCCCGTACCGCTGCGCAGCGTCGCGCAACGGCCAAGCTGGTCGCCGCCAATCGCGCTCGTGCTCGGGCCTCCCGCGCTCCCGCCAAGCGTGCCTCCCCCGCTCGCCGCAAGGCGCGTCGGCGGTCCACTCCCGCCGCGGCTCCCGTCAGCCGCGCTCCGGCCCGGCGCGCCCGTCGGAAGTACACCCGTTCGAGCGTCGCTGCTGCCTCCACGGCCGGCCGCGTGCTGCGCTACCGTCGGCCGAACCCGACCGTCGGCGACTTCGTCTCGCAGACCCTGATGCCTTCGGCCGTCGGCGGTGCCGGCGCGCTGGCGCTCGACGTGGCGCTCGGCGCCCTGCCGCTGCCGCCGCAGCTCAAGACTGGCCCGCTTGCGCCGGTCGTCAAGGTCGTCGGCGCCGTCGGCATTGGCATGCTGGCCGGCCGCTTCCTCGGCCGCCGCACGGGCGAGCAGGTCGCGGCCGGCGCGTTGACCGTCACCATGTACAACGTGGCGCGTCGGGCGCTCCAGAAGATCGGCGGCGGGAAGATTCCGGGCCTCGGCGCATACATGGATGAGGATTTCCTCGACGCCTACGTGTCCGGCACGGAGGTTCCGGCGCTCGCCTACACCGACTCGGGCATGCAAGTCGGCGAGTACGTCGGCGACGTGGCCGACAGCGGCGACGGCAGCATGGAAGGCTACGAGACGGGGGTCTACCGCTAGGCGGCCCGTTTTCGCATGCGAAAACAGTCGTGCCACTGTCCTCACCTGTCGTCTGCGGGCACGCGCTGACGATTCCGCTTGCAACGTAACCGGAGCATTCACATGGCCACCAAGCCCGTTCCCTCGCGCGCCGATCTGTCGCGCTACAGCGTCAACCGTCCCGGCTGGGAGGCGATCCGTCAGTCGCTCTACGACTACCAAGCCTACGCGGCCGCCGGTCAGTCGCAGCTGTCGTTCTTCGTGACGCCCCTCGGCGGCACGCGGACGTTGACCGACACCAACATGACGTTGGCCGGTCAGCTGCCGAAGAATCAGGAGTTCCTGATCCAGTCGATCGAAGTGTTTTTCTCGCCGACCACGCCAACGGTCGCCGCGCAGATGCCGGCCGCCTTCGGCGCGCAAGCCATCGCGCAGATCGTCAACGACAGCTTCATCGTCGGGCGTTCGGGCAACCTCGTGCTGACCATCGGCTCGAAGCCGTATCTGCAAGAAGCGCCGCTCGGCCGTTTCCCGCAGAAGTGCCGGTTCAGCGTCGAGGGCGCGGCGGCCGACGTGACGACCGCGGGCGCGTCGCTCCAGTCGCGCATCGTTTACGGTTCGTGGCAGGGCCGCCCGTACTTGCTGGACCCGGCGGCGCTGCTGCTGCCGGAGAACCAGAACTTCTCGGTCACGCTGTCGTGGCCGGAAGGCGTGCAGGCGATCGCGAACCCTGGCCGCATCGGCGTGATCCTCGACGGCCTGTTGTACCGCCGCAGCCAGTAATGCCTAGCTGGCGCCTGATCCTGTAGCGCCCCACCGCAGGAGCATGACTTTCCCGGGTTTTCGCATGCGAAAACTGAAAGCCCGGACCCATCACTTGCGCCTTAGGAGTGTCCATGTCATCCAAGCCACCAGTCCCCGCCAAGCCGGCCGTTCGTCGCGACTTCTTCGTTTATGCGGTGAACTTCTCGTCGCTCGCGGCTGCGGCGTCAAACGAATCCGCCATCCAGATTCAGGCGGACTCATCCTTCGAGGTTCAGAAGCTCGCGTTCTTCGCCGACTTGGCGGGCGCGGCACAGACCGAATCGACGCGGGTGTTGCCGCTCGTGACGCTGCAAATCACCGATACCGGCAACGGGCGGCAGATGTTCAACACGCCGGTTCCAATCCCGGCGATCATGGGCGACGGTCGGATTCCGTTCATCCTGCCCACGTCCAAGGTGTTCTCACCGAGTTCGGCCGTATTGGTGTCGGTCACGAACTACTCAGCGGCGACGGCGTATCTGATGCGCATCCTGCTGATCGGCGCAAAGATTTTCACCTACGGGAACTGACCCATGAGTGCGCTTCTCAAGCTCGGCATGGCCGAATTCGAGGGGCGCCTCGGCAATACCACATTGCCGGGGCGGACTCGCGAATACGCGCTGCCTGAGACCGGACGGCGCGGCGGCGTCCGGCCACTGCCCGCGGCACATGCTTACGCGAACGTCAACCAGGGGTCGTTCGCAATCGGCACAACAAGCCGGCTCATTATCAACCGCACGGCGCAGCGGCGCAACTTCCTCGCGCTAAGGAATTCGTCGCCGGCGGCGGAAATCCTGTTCGTCGCGTTCAACACGGCGGCCACTGCGGGATCGTGGCTGCGGTTGACGGCGAATCAGGTCGTGCTGTTCGATACCGTGGTGCCGCAGGACGACGTTCACGTTGTCTCCGACTCGGCCACGGGGCAGGTTTCCTACGGGTTCGGCGTGCTGCCTGGGCGTGCGCAGTCGATTCGCCGCTGAGTCGAATCATGACGTTCGGACCCTTCTTCACAACTCGCAAGGTGAATAACCTTTACGGATTCGTTGACACCAGTGCGGGTATCGTTTGGTCGAGCGTTATTTCGTCCTGGCCCTTAACCAACAATCTGGTCGATCTAAAGAGCGGCTTTGACTTAGTTGCGGGTGGGGGTGCAGCTCTAAGCACAGCTGCTGCTAGCAAACGATATCCAGACGATATCGGGTCAGTTCTTTTCAACGGCGCAGGAACACTGTCGCGTGTCAACACCCCCGCCTTCATGCGGTCGTCAACACCGCCTTCTCAGGCGTGCTTGGAATTTTCCGTGCGTCCAACCGCCGCCACTTTGTGCCTTCTGTTCTATGGCCAGCGAAACTTCGCCGCCACGCAAGGGTGGGCGGTTGGGATGCTCGCTGATGGTAGCATTTTTCTGCAGGGCACTTTTTCCCCAGGCACCAGTATCACGTCCCCCGCGGGCGCTATAGCTCAAAACGTGTGGAGCGATGTCCGAGTTTCGTGGGGACTGGACTCCGGGTTTATATATGTCAACGGCCAGCGTGTTGTGACTGGCGCTATGACTATCAACGACGCCAACGCCGCGGCAATCCAATTCACGGTAGGCCGACGAGTTGATGGCGTTCAAAACGATCTCCCGTACACTGGATATATGTCGCACGTTCGATTCTCGAATGTAGTAGGCAGCACTGGCACTGGCTACCCGGTCCCCGGCGGCCCGTTTCCAACATCCTGATTGGAAGTTCGCATGCGAAGCATCACGCCTAATTTCGTGGCCGCTTTGGTGGTTGTCGTGGTCCTCGTGTTCGTCACATCATGCGGAGTTTTCGCATGAGAAAAATCAATCCGCTACTGTTGGCGGGCTTCTTAATTTCGGCGGGAGTCTATCTCATGTCACGCACCAAGACCGGCGCCAGTGTCGCCGAGGAAGTGATCGAGCAGGTTGTCAGCGTGGTTAGTCAGCCGCGCGGCATTCGGAACAACAATCCCGGCAACATCGAACGCACCGGAACCAAGTGGCGCGGCATGTCGGCCGACCAGTCGAAGGATTCACGATTCGTGGTGTTCGATTACCCCGAATGGGGCATTCGAGCCATCGCGAGGGTCATCAAAACCTACATGGGAAGGGGAGTCAACACTGTTCAAGGCATCATCAACACGTGGGCGCCGCCGTCGGAAAACGACACTGCGGCATACATCGCGGCGGTGGCTCGCAAGATCGGCGTAACGCCGTACCAGCCGCTTGACGCCGGCGCATTGCCAGGGTTGGTCGCCGCCATCATCTTCCACGAAAACGGGCAGCAGCCATATTCGGCCGACCAGATTGCCCGAGGGATTGAATTGGAGCGGACAACATGAATGCTGACAGGAAACGGACATGCGGCGATTGTTTCTTCGCGCGTCCGAACGCAGACGACTTCGGGCGGTCGAAGTGGTGCTTCCGGTTCCCACCGACGGTGGCGCCTGTCATGGTGCAAAACGGAATCCAGCAAGCAGTCGGCGGCGTGAACCTACGTCCGCAAGTCACGGACACTGTTGAGGCGTGCGGCGAATATCGCACGACCACGGCGGTGCTGCTGTCGTGAACGAATGGCTTGCGGCATTGGCGGCCGTGGTGGGGGCCATATCCGGCGCTGGTGGAACCCTGCTTGCGCTACGTCGTCGTCTCAGCTCGGACAATACCGCCATTGCGGTTGAGGATGCGCAGCAGGGTTTTTTGGCGACGCTCCAACACGAACGGGACGAGGCGCGAGACGAGGCGCGCGACGCCGCCCGCGATCTGGCGAAGGCCAAGGCCGAAATCGCCGGATTGAAGGCGTCGCTTGGAGCGGTCGAGCGGGAGAAGATGCGACAGACGCTGGAGTTTGCTGCATTCAAGCGAATGGTGCTTCGGATTCACCCCGATCTGGCGGAGTATGTCATTTCGGATTACGGGGACACGCTCGGGGATGCCGGGGTGAAGGGCTGACCGAGTTTTCACATGCGAAAATGGAGGCATTGATGGCGCGAGTAGGAAAGATTAGCGATGGCGACTTGAACGCACTGCGTCTGTCGCATCATCTGGATCACGTTTCAACGATGCTGGAACATCTGGCAGATTCGTTGAAGGAGTTGATCGGCGAGGCGGGCGGCGACGCGGATGCGCAACAGGTAGAGGAAAACCTGCGAGCGATTGCAGACGACGCGGGGATGTACTCGGATCAGTTGCGCGACCAGGCGCTGCGATGACTGCCGATGGCGACTCCCGCTTGACGGCGCGCGAGCGGGAAGTATTGCTGGCGCTTCTGGCGTGGCGGGATCGCTACATGGCAACGGGGCATTGGGTCGCGGCGCGCACGATGGGCGTCGCGATTTGGCTGGCGTGGCAGGTGTTGGCGCATGTGGAGCCGCCGCCGGAAGAAACATGAACCAACGCCGCGCTGTTGAGCTGACTCTTATGGCGGTTGGGGTGCTGGCGCTGGCAGAGAAGGCGATTTTGTTGGTGGGGGTGCTTGTGATGGCTTGGGGATATTGATGCGAGTTTCGCATGAGAAAACATCATGGGGCGAGACTCTGCGGGAGCCGTGTTTATTGCCGGAACTGTGCGGCGCCGCATCTGGCGTAACACCCGCCTCAGGTGCGATTGCGGCGGATACTGGTTCCCGCATCGGCATCGAGGGGGCGCGTGCTACTACGCAAGCGACGAAGTGAGGCGGCGATCAAAATGGGGAGGGAGGCGTGAGTGCGAACGTGTGGATGTTGTGGATGTTGTGGCCTTGGGTGTGGTGGATGCCGTTTCGCATGCGAAAGCCGGAGCTGGATGAACATACAGCACAAGTGTACAGACCGCACAATGGCGAGTAATGCGGATAACGTGGTGGGGGCGCTCGACTCGCTCAGAGTTTTGCTTCCTGCTACGGTACTAGAGATCGGAATAGC
>PJQE01000038.1_pt1 | contig 15290 bp, 9 predicted proteins | sample 1503751 | NCBI WGS metagenome assembly PJQE01 (sample SAMN07775948, study PRJNA414020) | Biofilm metagenome, whole genome shotgun sequencing project. | reverse complement strand
CTTGCCTATCTGCTTCAGGCGCTTCTTTCCTTCCTTCTGCTTTTCGAGGAGCTTTCTCTTTCGTGTGACGTCGCCGCCGTAGCACTTCGCCGTAACGTCCTTCCGAACGGGCTTTACAGACTCGCGCGCAACGATCCTGTTTCCTATGGCCGCCTGTATGACGACTTCATAAAGCTGTCTGGGTATCAGTGACCTCAGCTTCGAAATCAGCTCCCTTCCCCTCTCGAAAGCCTTCTCTTTGTGAACGATAATCGAGAGCGCGTCCACGGGCTCCCCGTTCACAAGCACGTCCAGCTTTATGAGGTCTGAAGCTATGTACCCGACAGGCTCGTAATCCATCGACGCATACCCGCGGGAAACGGACTTCAGCTTGTCGTAAAAGTCGAACACTATCTCCGAGAGCGGTATCTCGTATTCGATGATAACCCTGTCCTGCGTTATGTACCTTATGTCCTTCTGTATGCCGCGCTTCTTTATGCAGAGGTCGAATATCGCGCCGAGATAGGTATTCGGCGTGTGTACGGAAATCTTTACGTAAGGCTCCTCTATCATCTCGATCTTGTCGGGCGTCGGAAGCTCGCTCGGATTGTCAACGTAGGTCACCTGCCTCTTCTTGTCGGTCGCCCTGTAAACGACGGTCGGCGCGGTCGTTATCAGCTCCAGCTGAAACTCCCTTTCGAGCCTCTCCTTCACGATCTCAAGATGCAATAGCCCCAGGAACCCGCACCTGAAGCCGAACCCGAGCGCTATGGACGTCTCCGGCTCGTATACAAGCGACGAATCGTTGAGCCCGAGCTTCTCGAGCGCCTCCCTCAGCTTGTCGTAGTCCCCGGGGTCTATCGGGTAGAGACCGCTGAACACCATCGGCTTCATAACCCTGAAACCCGCAAGCGGCTTGTCAGTCGGCCGGAGCGCGCTCGTTATCGTATCGCCGACCTTCGCCTCGCTTATGTCCTTTATAGAAGCGGAGAGAAAGCCGACCTCCCCGGTGCCGAGCTCTTTCACCTCCACAGCCATGGCCGAAAATACCCCGAGCTTCTTCACCTCGAAGCTCTTCCCCGTCGACATGAACTTTATTTCCTCGCCCAGGCTGATCTTCCCCTCGTAGACCCTTATCAGCATCACGACTCCCTGGTAGGAATCGAACCAGCTGTCGAAAATGAGCGCCTTTAAAGGCAGGGCTGAATTATCCGGCGGGGGCGATATCCGCTTCACTATCGCTTCGAGTATGTCCTTCGTCCCGGTGCCGTCCTTGGCGCTCGCGAGTACCGCGTCCTCGGCGCTTATGCCGATTACGTCCTCTATCTCCTTTTTAACCCTGTCCGGGTCCGCCGAAGGAAGGTCTATCTTGTTTATGACGGGTATGAGCTCTAGGCCCGAGTCCGCCGCGAGGTACGCGTTCGCTACAGTCTGCGCCTCGACCCCCTGCGAGGCGTCCACGACGAGAAGCGCCCCCTCGCAAGCCATGAGGCTCCGCGAAACTTCGTAGCTGAAGTCCACGTGCCCGGGCGTGTCGATGAGGTTGAACTCGTATCTTATACCGTCGTCCGCCGTGTAATGGATCCTCACGGCCTGCGCCTTTATGGTAATTCCCCTTTCCCTTTCGAGGTCCATTTTGTCTAAAAACTGCTCGGTCTTCTCCCTCTCGGACAGCGTCCCCGTGAATTCGAGAAGCCTGTCCGCGAGCGTGGATTTCCCGTGGTCCACGTGCGCGATGATAGAAAAATTTCTTATGTATCTGGGTTCCATAAAATTGAGCTGAGTAATGCCGTCTTCCGCAGCAAGAAAGAAGCTAGTATATAGGAAAAAGGAGCATATTCAACCGTCGCCCGGAAAAGCGGGGACTTTACGGCCATGTAGATGCTGAAGGACTCGGCCCATCCGCGCGGACCGTCCGGGGATCAGCCTTCTCCGCCGAGGACATCGTAAAGCACCCTGCCCAGCTCCTCGATGCTGTAAGGCTTCGTAACCACGCCCTTAAATCCATATTCGTTGTACTTCGCCATGACAGGGTCGTTCGAATAGCCGCTCGATACTATCGCCTTCACGTCGGGGTCCATTTCGAGGAGCTTTCCGAAAGCCTCTTTCCCGCCCATGCCGCCAGGCACCGTAAGGTCGAACATCACGGCGTCGAAGGGCTCTCCCGCGTCTTTCGCCTCGGAGTATTTTCTGAGCGCCTCCTGCCCGTCCGAGGCGTCGTCGACGCTATACCCGAGCCGCCTCATCATCTCGCCGGCAACCTGCCTTACAGTTTCCTCGTCGTCCATGATAAGGATTTTTCCCTCCCCCTTCTTGAGGTCGCTTCCGCCATCCTGGCTCGAGATTTTTTCCGCTGCGGCCGGGAGATATATGTCGAACCTCGTTCCCTCTCCTATTTCAGACTCCACATCTATCCGCCCGCCGTGGTTCCTGACGATCGAGTACACGGTCGCGAGCCCGAGCCCGCTCCCTTTCTGCTTGGTCGTAAAGTAGGGATCGAATATCTTCTCTACAAGGTCGCCCGTCATTCCGATCCCCTTGTCCGATATCGTTATTCTTATATATTTCCCTTCCTCGTCTCCATATTGCCCTTTCCCGGTCGTGTTCACGGCCCTCACAGTTATCACCCCTCCGTCCGGCATCGCCTGGTCGGAGTTTATGACGAGGTTGTGAATGACCTGGCTTATCTGCCCGCCGTCAACTTCCGCCGGCCAGAGGTCGTCGGCTATGTCGAATTCGCATTTCACCTTCGACCCGCTCACCGCGAACGACGCCGTGTCCCTTATCAGGTCTCCCAGCGTGTGCACGTATTCCTTCACAGGCGCCCCGCCCTTTGAGAAAGTCAGGAGCTGCGAGGTCAGGTCCCTCGCCCTGAAAGAAGCGTTCTCGGCCTCGGTCAGCCTCGTATAAATCTTGTCCTGCGGCGTGAGGTTCATCTTCGAGACGGATATGTTGCCGAGAATGACGGTAAGGAGGTTATTGAAGTCGTGCGCTATTCCCCCGGCGAGGACGCCGAGCGATTCCAGCTTCTCCGATTTGAAAAGCTCCTCCTCGTACCTCTTCCTGTCGGTTATGTCCCTCAGTATGCCGACATACCGGAGCTCCCCATCCGCCGTTTCAAAGGCCCTGCCCGAGCTCTCGAGCCACCTCCACGACCCGTTCCTGTGCCTGTACCTGAAAACGGTCTTCCCCGGAGAGCGCGTCGTAACGATCCTCGTAAACTCCCTCATCGAATTCGGCGTGTCGTCCGAATGCACGTTCGCGAACATGCTCTTCCCGGCGAGCTCGTCGGGGCTGTATCCGAGCGATTCCTTGAAATTCGGGCTTAGATACAGGAACTTTCCGTCTTCGCTCGATTCGATGATTATGTCGTAGTTATTCTCGACGAGCGTCCTGTATCTCTCCGCGCTCTCGAGCAGCATGTCCCCGGCCTTTTTAAGGTCGGTGATGTCTATCATTATGCCCTTCAGGCCCGTGGTGTTTCCGTTCTCGACCACGACGCTGACGATATCCCTCATCCACACGACCCTTCCGTCGGCGGCGATCATCCTGTACTCGATCACATGATCTTTCTGCAATTCCGTCGACGTTTTGCAGTAGCTGACCACCCTCTCGCGGTCCTCGGGGTGGAGCTTCTCGCTCCAGAATTTGTCGTTCTCGAGCCACTGCTCGGCCGTGTATCCGAAAATACGCTCCACCTGCTTGCTGACAAAAGTGAATTTAAAGGAATCCGGCTCAGCTTCCCATACTATGCCTTCCACGGTGTTTACGAGGTTCTCGTATCTCTGCTGCGACTGCATGAACGCGATCTCGGCCTTCTTCCGCTCGGTCATGTCCTCGACGACGGACATCCCGCCGATTATGTTGCCCGCGGCGTCCCTTAGCGGGGCCGCGAAAACCATTATGTAGAGCGAGGCGTCCCCCGTCGTAGACCTGTAAAAGCCCTCCCGGCTGCCGCTCTCCCCCCGTACCGCCCTCTCGTGTATCTCGTTGAACGACCGGTCGGCGAGGCTATTGATGTTGAGGCCTATTATCTTCTCCCGGGAAGACTTCATTATCTGCGCGTGGCGGTCGTTCGTATGGGTGATGACGAGATTCTTGTCGTAAGTGTATACGCCGACGGGGGTCTGCTCGAATAGAGTCCTGTACCTTTCCTCGGATTCCTTGAGCGCCTCCGCCTGCCTCGCGTTGTTAACGGCTATCTCGATCTGGGATGCTATTAGCTTGAGAAGATTGAGCTCCTCCTCGTCGAAGGCGTTTTTCCTGAGGGAATTGATATTTATGCACCCAATCGTCTCCCCCATGTATTTTATCGGCATCGATGCGTAGCTCTTCGTCCCGGCTTCCCTTCCGGCGGCCCCGATCACGGTGTCGTTCTCTATGTCCGGGCAGTATATCTGCTCGCCCTCTATTATAGTCTTCCAGGTGAACCCGAGTGGATGAGGTATCCTGCTCATTTTGTCTATGAACCACTCCGGGTAGCCGCAGTGGGCTTTTATCACCGCTTCGTTCCCCTCGGCGAAATAGATGGATATGAAGTCCGTTCCCTCGATGCTGCTCCGCATGGTATCCACAGCGTTTTCCATGACTTCCACGAGGTCTATCGAGCTGTGAACGCTCCTCGTTATGGCGCTCAGTATCTCTTCGTATTTCTTTTTCTTCGAGAGCTCGCTCAGCTTCTGCTTTATATCCTCCTCGGATTTTCTGAGCGCTTCGGCCTGCCTAGCGTTGTTTATCGCCACTTCGAGCTGCCTCGCCACGATCTGCAGCATGTCGAGGTCTTCCACCGAAAAGGCGTCCTTTACCTCCGAGTGTATGTGTATGCAGCCGACGGTCCGGTTGTCGGACCATATCGGCATCGAGAGATAACTCCTGGTTCCGAATTCGCGCCCGGCGGGCCCGATCGCATCGTCGAGGTCGGTATCGGGCACGTATCTCGCCTTTCTGTCCAGTATGGCCTTCCATGTTGCTCCGACCGGATACGGGACCTTCTTTACCCTCTTCACATACCAGTCCGCATGGCCCCTGTTGGCCTTCATAACGGCGTCCGTGCCTTCCACCATGAAAATGACGACGTTAGTCGCCCCCTCCACGTTCCTGTTGAGTGCGTCGACGGCATTGTCGAATACCTCTCCCAGGTCGAGAGACCTGTGAACGCTTTCAGTCACGGCCCTTATGATCGATTCGTGCCTGCTTTTTTTCGAGAGCTGCTCGACGTTCTGCTTGAGCTCCTCTTCCGTCTTCTTGAGGTCGGTCATGTCGATGACGTTCGCGACGAACACGCGGAGCCCCTTGTAGCTCGACAGACGGAAATACGCTTCCGCGGGATACTTCGAGCCGTCCTTACGTTGATGCGCGCACGTAAACCTCACCTTCTCCCTGTTGCCATAAAGGAGCGGCTCGAGCTTTCTGAAGAAATCGGGCGCAAGCTCAGGGTTCAGGTCCTCGGGCGTCATTTCCCTCAGCTCCTCGAGCGGGTATCCGAGGTTGTCCCTGGCCCCCTTGTTAACCTGGAGAAACCTGAGCGTCCCGGCGTCGAATATATAAATCTCGTTTATCGCTTCTTCGAGTATCCCGGCGAAGTGGGTCGCCATCTCCTGGGCGTTCGTTCTCTCGACGGCGATCGTCGCGAGCCGTACTGCGGCGTCGACGAGCACGAGCTCGTCGGCAACGGGCGATCTCGGTTCCCTGTAATACATCGCGAACGTCCCGAGCACCCTATCCTCGGACGAGATGAGGGGAATAGACCAGCACGCCCGGAGGGAATATGCGAGCGGCAGCTCCCTGTAGTCTTTCCAGAGGGGGTCCGTTTCTATGTCGGTCACGATAACCGGTCTTTTGTTATATGCCGCCGTGCCGCACGAGCCGACGGAGGGGCCGACCTCGACGCCGTCGATAGCCCTCACGTATTCTTCCGGAAGGCTCGGCGCGGCGCCGTGCCTGAGGCGCTTCCCGCTTTCGTCCAGTATAAGGAACGAGCAGAGCATGCCGCTTGTCAGGTCTTCGATCTCCCTGCAGATCAGCTCCAGGGTCCTGTAAAGCGGGGCGTTTCCGGCCATGGTCTCGAAGACCTTCTTCTCCATGCCAAGCATGGATAGGGCCAGCTTCTGCTCGGTTATGTCTTCGCACGCGATCTTGGTGAATATCTGTCCGTCGTCGGTCAGAATAGTCTTTGCGTTCTCCCTAACCCACAAAACGCTTCCGTCTTTTTTGATCTTCCGCTCCTCCCACACGTATTCGCCGCCGGGGTTCTCCATGCAGGTTTTAAGCTTGCCGGCAACGCCTTCCCTGTCGTCGGGGTGGAATATATCGAGGATCGGTCTCCCGATCAGCTCCTCTTCTGTAAAGCCCAGGCTGGACGCGCTGGTAGAGTTCGCGGCTATGATTATTCCGCTGCCGTCCACTGTGAAATACATGAACGAGCTGAATTCGTAAAAGGACTTATGGGAAAGGTCCTTATCCGTTGTGTATTCCTTTCTGGAAGCCTTTTTCCCGGCTCCCGGCCTGGTGGAAGCAGCCGGTTCCTTGGCCCGCCCTGTGTAATGTTTACTCATATACGTCGTCGGGAATCGAAGCTTCTGTTTTGCAGTAGGGTATGTGAATAAATTTGTGCCGTAGTAGCGAGTGAGCTTTTTTTGAGGATCCCCGTCTCCTTCTCTGCAGGATAGCTAAGTGTTTATCATTGTCGGTCATGTCCGGCGCCCCGCCTTTGGGCGCTTTCCCTAATTCTATGGCTGATATTGTTTTGCCGCAACATCGAATGTGCGGGCAGCGTCCGCAAGCATCTGACGTAGCAGCTTTGTTGGATTAATCACCCGCGTGCGACATTCTCTTTAATTTTCCCTCCCTCTCCCTTGAGGGAACGAATGCGAACAAGTGAGTATTCGGACACCCTCTGCCGACTCCACCGAAGTCCATCCGGTACTGCCCGAAAGTAACAGACACCAAATTAGACTCAGGGTGGGGGTTACCAATGTCTGTTGCCTTCTTGCTTCTCCCCCCTTCTCTGGGGGAACGAATGCGAACAAGTGAGTATTCGGACACCCTCTGCCGACTCCACCGAAGTCCATCCAGTCCTGCTCGAAACTATCCGAAACTAAAACAGGGCAGGGGGGAGGGCGATTCAATTAGCAATTCTGTCATTCCCGAATGCTTGTATCGGGAATCCACTTCCGCCGGCAATCCGTCAAGCGCTTTTGTCATTTCGAGCGTACGCGAGAAATCTATCTTTTGTCCCCCTTAGAAAAAGGGGGATTTAGGGGGATTTTTTCTAGGCGTCTCTCCACCTCTCGGGGGGAATGGATGCGAACGGAGTGAACATTCAGTTGTCCATGGCGACTGTACACGATCCCGTCCAGTACCGCTCAAAGGGGATTCAAGCCAAATCAGACCAGTGTTCGGGTCTCTCCGGCTGTTGTCATTCCCGAATGTTTTTACTTGCCGCGCCGCTCGCGGGAGGAGCCGGCAGGAGGCGTGTATAATTTTAGTATTGGCTATGCGTACCATGCTCTATTGTAAAAACATATATTCTATGCTTCTCCTGGTTCTCGCCGTGCAGTCGGCTTCATCGTTTTGCCGGGCTTATGGCGCGGGTGAGAGAGAGCTATGGCAGCCCGCCGAAGGAGCCGAGCTCATAGGCAGGCCGGCGCCAGATTTTTCCGGGCTCAAGTGGCTTAACTCCGAGCCGCTCGATATCGAAGACCTTAGGGGCAAAGTCGTCCTCATACGCTTCTGGCTCGTCGACTGTCCTTATTGCGAAAACACCGCCCCGTCCCTCATCGAGCTCTACGACAAATACGGGGGCGAGGGTCTCGTGGTCATAGGCATACACCATCCCAAATCCGAAAGGGCGAAGAACAACGATCTCGTGCTGAAACAGGCAAAGAAGCTTGGATTCGAGTTTCCCATAGCACAGGACAGGGACTGGAAGGTAATTAACGCCTACTGGCTCGGCGAAACCAGGCGCTCCTTCACCTCTTCGAGCATACTCATAGATAAGAAAGGGATTATAAGGTTCGTCCACGACGGCGGGGAGTTTTACGCAAGCCCGGACAACCCCGACGCCGACCTAGCGTATAGAACCATAGACGCCAGGATAAGGGAGCTCCTTGATGAAAACCCTTGATTTTCCCCGCAATACGTTAGGATAGTCATAGTAAGTGTTTTAATCCTCTTGGAAAAAACAGAGACAGCATCCTCAGACACCGTGCTCAATAGGTTCCCTCTCCCCTTGAGGGAACGAATGCGAACAAGGGAGCATTCGATTGCCCTTGACCAATTGTAACAGGGTCCATTCAGCACCGCTCGACGGCAGCATAAACCAAAATAGGGGCAGGGTGAGGAATTACTTTAAAGGTCTTTCATTCCCGAATGCTTTCATCGGGAATCCAGTTATTATTTTTGTCATCTCGAACGAATGTGACAGATATATCCTTTAAAACGGGATTTCTCGCGTGCACGCGAACAAGTTTACTCTCGGCCAGATCATAATATTGCGAGCCGTGTGAATGGCGAAGCAATACCTTTCCGGGACGTCGAAATTGGGCGGGCCACGCCTGCAGGAGTCCGACGTAGGATGGGCTGAAATTCAAAGCATCGTTCGCACGAACATTCAATTAAACAACCAGCCTTGCTTCGTCGAGATAATCGAGTGGATGAGCGTTAAAAATCTGACCACCATACTCTTCCCCTCTCCCTTGAGGGGAGAGGGGAAGGGGTGAGGGTGATAAATTGGAAGATTTAGCGAGGACGCGATAATTTTTAGCACAATTTCACCCCGGCGGGCCACGCCCGCGGGAAATCGAAGTAGCGGCGTATAGCTATTATCACAAGTCGCGCTTCAGGTGCATAAACCTCTGAAGGTGATATGATCGTAAAACACACTACGTGTGCTTTTGGTCAAGCAAAAGTAGAAATCCTTTCATTTTTGCTTTTCATCCTCCTTATGAAAAGGGGGAACAATTCCGAGCAAGTGAGGAATTGGACGCCTTTGCTTAATTTCTCGACTTTTATCCAGTACCGCAAGGAATTAAAACCAAAGCAAAACAGGGGGATTTGGTTTTTTAGTTTGTCATTTCCGAATGCTTGTATCGGGAATCCATTCTTTTCATCTTGTGTTTCTTCCTTTTCTGCTGCTGTTGCATCCCGTCTCTTTTCTACCACGACCCTCCGCCTCCACCGCCGAACCCGCCTCCGCTCGACCCTCCTCCTCCGAGCCCGCTCCCGCCCGACTTCCTCGGGGCCGAAGCGAAAGTGCTGTTCATCACCCCGAGGCTCCTTCCGAGGTCGGCGACGAAAAGTCTCGGCGTGAACGAGTTCATATAGCCGGGCGACGAATACCACGACGGCGGCTCCCTGTACATATCCCTGAACGCCTCCGCCCACCTGTCTTCGAGGCCGAAAACGAGGGCGAACGGCAGCACGCGGTCGAATAGGGTAGGGTCGTCCTTCGCCAGCGCCTCTATCCTGTCCTTCTCCGCCCTGTCTATGAACTCCCTGAATCCGAAAAGCTCTTCCTTCGCGAGCGCGCCCTGCTTCGTTTTTTTAGGCATGAACCCCGACCACGCCAGTATTATCAGACCCGAGAGCGCTATCGACACCTTCAGCAAAAAGTTCGTAAAGAGGGCGAATCCCACTATAAGAAGTATTATCCCGATCCACTTGTAAAGACCCTTCACTTTCTCCGGGTCCCCGGGGAAGTAGCCGCCCTTGACGAGCTCGCTGTAAAGAGACTTCGTTATTCCCGGAAGCTCCCTGTAGAACTTGTTCCTGAGGTCCGAGATTTCCACCTCTCCCCCGGTTTTGAAGATGCCGCCCAGCACCTTAACCTCGTGGGGCTTCAATTCTCCAGGTGCGGGCTCTTTCGTCTTTATAAGCTTGTAGTCCCTGTCAGTGAAGAAGTAAAGCTTGGTTGTCTGATGCTCTTCGATCCTAAGATATCCCCTGACGGCCAGGTCTATAACAGTTGACGTTATGTCCGCGACGTCCGCCCTCTCGTCTATGAGAGTCCCCGCCTCGGCGGGCGTGAATCCCTCGGGCGGGCTGTACCTCACCATTATCGACCCCCTACCGTCTGGGTCCCGCCCGCTCGTGCTCCAGATGTAGAACATTCCGAAAAGGGTCGCGAACGGCAGGACAAAAAACCAGTTGTCCCTGAGGAACCATCCTATTTTCTCCGAGCCCGTGGGCTCCTTGACGAGTCCTTTAGGGAAACCGGTCACGATAGTAAGCCCCTCGCCGGCCCAGAGAACCCGCGACGTCCCGAACTCCGCCTCGCCGCCCGAGATCGATGCCGTACAATCCTTGCCAGTGGCCCCCCTCGGGCCCGTATAGCATTCGGCCTGGATCCCTTCGCGCGACCCCTCCGGGAGATAAATCCTGGCCCCGGCCTCGTTTATAGGCACCCTCCACTCGTCCCCCGTCACGTTCCAGTAAAGCTCGTCGTACTCCTCGAAGAACGCCACTGCGCCGCGGACGGTATACTCGATCCTGTAGCCGTGCACTCCGGTTATGGTCTTGTCCGGGTCCCCTATCCTGATGTTGACGACGGCGCCCTCGGTGCTCACCTTGTACTGGTAAGGATTCCCGTCGAAGTCGGTCACCTTCTCGACGTCTATCTTTATGCTGTAGCGCTTGTAACCGTAGTCGTACTTATAGGGGATGTATCTGTATATGCCGCGCCTCTGGGCGTATTGAAAGTCGTACTCTATATCCTCGACGACAGTGAGGCTTCCGTTCTCGTCAACGAATATGTCCGAGTGGAATTTTTTTATCTCCTCGGAATTCGCGGCAGCCGGCAGGAAAGCGGCTAAAAGTGCGACGGCGAGGAATATGAAGACGGCGCGCGCTTGCGTCATGTAAGAGGAAATCTCCCGGAGGGGCCTTTTCACTGGCCGAAGCTTACCCTAGGCGCGGTTCTCTCGGCTTCGGAATCGAGCTCGAAATACTCCTTCTTCTGGAAGCCGAACGTGTTGGCCACGAAATTGCTCGGGACAGATTCTATCTTCGTGTTGAGGTCCCTGACGACAGCATTATAGTAGCGGCGGGCGAGCTGTATCTGCTCCTCTATCCTCGCGAGCTCGGCCTGGAGCTCGAGGAAGTTCTGGTTGGCCTTTAAGTCAGGGTAGGCTTCCGAAAGGGCGAAGAGGCTCTTGAGCGTCGATTGCAGAAAGTTCTCCGCCTCTGCCTTCGCCTCGGGCGTCGTTGCCTGCATTGCACGGCTCCTCGCCTCGACGACGCTCTCGAAGGTCGACTTCTCGTGCGTCGCGTAGCCTTTAACAGTCTCGACCAGGTTCGGTATGAGGTCGTACCTTCTCTTCAGCTGAACGTCCACGTCCGACCACGCCTGCTCGGCCATGTTCCTCAGCCTGACGAGTCCGTTGTAAATCCCTACCAGAATGAACGCTATCGCCGCTATAACGACGAGGATTATAAGTGCGGTCATGGTTCTGCCTCTCTTCCCTCGTTCTCGGAATACGCCCCCGCGTCCCCGGGCCGGATAAATTATAAATCAATTTATCCTTTTCTGCGAAGGACTATGAATTAATTAACGATTGCCTCTCTAGCGGGTTTTTTACCAGAGCGGATTGAATGTGAGGCCGGAAAGTATCTTCGGATAAAAATAGGTGGTCTTGTGCGGCATCCTCTCCCCGTCCCGGACGACATCGAATATGTCGCCGGCCTTGAGCTCGGGGAGTATGAAGCCGAGTGCGTATTCCCCGCCGCCCGTGAGACCCGTAGCCTCTTCGAGAAACTTCGTGTAGAAGATGCCCGATTCTTCCTCGTTCAGTATGTTCTTGAAGACTATCTTGTGAAGGAGCATCACGCCGAGGCTCGAATATCCATCCCCTGATTTATTCTTGACGGAAACCCTGTACGCCTTCTTCCTGTCTTTGGTTATGACTGTAAATTCCTCGTGCCCTATGTCAGACACGGCCTTGCCGAACTCCATCTCTTTCACATTAAAATATTCGCCGAGCTTGGCGATGAACGATTCCGTCGTGTACTGCCCCAGGTTCTTCACGAGCCTGTGCGTCGGGTTGATAATGAGCCCGTCGCCCTCGCCGCGCGCAAGGAACATCATAACGTAGTCATAGGGTTTTTCCTGGTCCCCCGGGCTGCTCTCTCTGTGAATGCGCCTGTAGTCGAGAGCTGTCTCGTACCTGTGATGCCCGTCGGCGATTAGAAAGCTCGTGTCGGCAAGCCGCTCCGTGATACGCGATATAACCCCTTCGTCCGATATCTTCCAGAGTATATTTCTCACCCCGTCCGCGGTCGTAACATCGAATATCGGCTCCCCGAGATTTTTCTCGATAGCCTTTTCCACATCCCCCTCAGGGTCCGAATAAACGGAAAACACGGGGCTCATGTTCGCCTTGCAGGCCGTGTTCAGCTTCAGCCTGTCCTGCTTGTGCTTGGGGAACGTCAGCTCGTGCGGGAGTATCTTCTTCGTGGAAAAGTCTTCGAGCTTAACCCTCCCTATGAATCCTTTCCGCGTGTACTTCCCGCCCCCGATTTCGAACTCCTGGTAATAGGGATATATCGACGGCTCCTTGTCCTGTATGAGGACGTCGCCGACGAACCAGTCCCTGAAGGTCTTCGCCGCCCTTTCATACTTCATGTCGGTCTCCCCCTTCGGGAGAACGAGCCTGACGACATTAAGCGGGTCCAGCGCGAGCAGCTCTTCCTGCTCGGCCGGGCTGATAACATCGTACGGCGGCGCGAGAACCTTCGCAAAGTCCCCGACCTTGGCCGGGTTATACCTTATTCCTTTAAACCCTTTGACTGTAGGCATCTATAAATATTCCTCCAACTCCCGGGATGAAAGGTCTCCCTCTCGTACTATTCGGGGGGAAGCGGCGGTAAGATCCACGATCGTCGACCCTTTCGACGCCGGAATGTTACCAGAGTCTATTATAAGTTCAACCCTATCACGGAACGCGTCGTATATGTAATCCGATTCTAATATATTACCCGCGCCGCTCGGGTTTGCGCTCGTGGAAGTAAGCGGAATGTCGATGCATTCGAAGAGCGCTTTTACGAAGGGATGCGAGGAGACTCTGACGGCGACATTCCCGGTCCCCGCGGTTATGATAGGGTCGAGCTCCCCCGAAACCTTTAATATTATTGTGAGAGCCCCGGGCCAGAACCTTTCTGCCAGCCTTTCCGCGGCGGGCGTCGGCTCGGCGATGGACTTCGCCATCTCGAGGTCCCTTACAAGAACGGGTATGGGCATGGCCTTCGGGCGGCCCTTTATGTCGAATATCCTCTCGACGGCGGCCGCGCTCGTGACGAGCACACCTATCCCGTAGAGGGTCTCCGTCGGATAGACGATCACACCCCCGCTCTCTAAAACCCCCGCAGCCCTCCCGGGCGCGCCTGGGGCTTCGGCTTTTATTACCTCAGTCACAAAGGCCTGCGAATCTTCTACCTGTCGTGCTTTTTCGCCGCTGCTTCAACCTTCTTGGCCAGCTTTTCCCTCGCTTCCTTCACCCTCTTGTTTATTTCGGGGTACTTGAGAGCGAGTATCGCTCCGGCGTAGAGGGCGGCGTTTCGTGCCCCACCCTTGCCTATAGCCATCGAGGCCACGGGTATTCCCGGCGGCATCTGCACTATCGACAAAAGCGCGTCGAGGCCGTTCAAGGGCGACGAGTCCACGGGGACGCCTATCACGGGCAGCGTCGTGTAAGCCGCGACTACCCCCGGCAGATGGGCGGCCCATCCGGCCCCCGCTATTATTACCTCTACTCCCCTCTTTTCGGCGGTTTCGACGTACTTTCTAACCCTCGCCGGCGTCCTGTGGGCCGAGGCTACCCTGAGCTCATACTCTATTCCGAGCTCTTCCAGGGCCTTCCAGGCGTCCTCTATGCTTCCCAGGTCCGAATCGCTTCCTACTATTATTCCAACTTTAGGCATAATAAGGTCTCAAACATATCCCGTTTGCAAAGTCTTTTCAAGGACCGCCCGCGACTTTTATTCTTTCATACATTGGGTACACTAGTTTGGTTATACTTGACAAAGATGGGCGTGTGGTTATGTTAATGCGAAAATTCAGTTTTTACTGTAACAGATACTGAAAAGCAGATACTGAAACTCCAGCCGGTCCTTATTTCAGAAAACACTATTATATAAATAGGAGGAGGTTTGTAATGAAGGTTAGGCCACTACACGACAAGGTTTTAATTCAGAGACTCGACAGCGAAGAAACGACCAAGGGCGGGATCATTATCCCCGATTCGGCAAAGGAGAAGCCGCAGGAAGGGAAGGTCATAGCGGTCGGTAACGGCAGGTTTCTCGAAGACGGCTCCACCAAGCCGCTCGAAGTTAAAAAGGGAGACAAGATCCTCTTCAGCAAATACGGCGGTACGGAAATCAGGATTGACGGCGAAGACTACCTCATACTCAGCGAGGAAGAGATTCTGGCCGTAGTCGATTAACCAAATCCAAAAATACAGATTCCCAGGAGGCAGAAGAAATGGCAGCAAAGGACATAAAATTCGACAGGGCGGCGCAGGACGCGATCTTGAGGGGAGTGAACGCGCTTGCCAACGCGGTAAAGGCAACGTTAGGCCCCCGCGGCAGGAACGTACTCATAGAGAAGACATTCGGAGCGCCGATAGTGACCAAGGACGGCGTAACGGTAGCCAAGGAAGTAGAGCTCGAAGACAAGTTCGAGAACATGGGCGCGCAGATGGTAAAGGAAGTAGCGTCCAAGACAAGCGACGTAGCCGGCGACGGTACTACGACAGCCACCGTCCTCGCCCAGGCGATCTTCAGGGAAGGCATAAAGCTCGTAGCCGCGGGCCACGACCCGATGAAGCTTAAAAGGGGCATAGATAAGGCCGTAGAAGTAGTAATCGAGAGCATAAGGAAACAGAGTAAGCAGGTTAAGGGCAGAACAGAAATAGCCCAGGTTGCGACGGTATCCGCAAACGGCGATTCCACGATAGGCAACATCATCGCCGACGCGATGGAGAAGGTAGGTAAAGACGGGGTTATAACGGTAGAAGAAGGAAGAAGCCTGGAAACAGAGCTCGACGTCGTAGAGGGTATGCAGTTCGATAGAGGCTACCTTAGCCCCTACTTCATTACCGACCCCGAGAAGATGCACATAGAGCTTGAAGACCCGTTAATCCTCATGTACGACAAGAAGGTCACGAACATGAAGGACCTCGTACCGCTGCTTGAAGAAGTAGCCCGGAGCGCAAAGCCGCTACTCGTAATGGCCGAGGATATAGAAGGCGAAGCGCTTGCCACACTCGTGGTAAACAAACTGAGAGGCACCTTAAAGGCGGCCGCCGTTAAGGCCCCCG
>PJQE01000037.1_pt1 | contig 15296 bp, 15 predicted proteins | sample 1503751 | NCBI WGS metagenome assembly PJQE01 (sample SAMN07775948, study PRJNA414020) | Biofilm metagenome, whole genome shotgun sequencing project. | reverse complement strand
GCGCCGACCGGCACTGGATTTCTTTACGGCAGGGAAGAGCTCCTCGAGCGGATGGACCCCTTCCTCTTCGGCGGCGACATGATAGAAAAGGTTACCTCCGAGCGCTCGACGTGGAACGAGCTTCCGTGGAAATTCGAAGCGGGGACACCCGACATAGGCGGCGGAGTAGCGCTCGGCGCAGCCGTCGATTACCTCAGCGCCATAGGCATGGACGCCATCGCCACACACGAGGAGCAGCTTTTAAACCACGCCCTCGAAAGGCTTTCGACTTACGACTGGGTCGAGCTCTACGGCCCCTCGGCCGAGGAGAGGGTAGGGGTTATCTCATTTAACGTCAAGGGTGTTCATCCGCACGACGTCGCCGGTATGCTCGACGAGGAAGGCATAGCGATACGCTCCGGGCACCACTGCGCACAGCCTCTCATGGACAGGCTCGGCATGGAGCACGCCGCCCGCATGAGCTTTTATCTTTACAACTCCAAGGAAGAAATCGACCTCGCCATCGATACGCTCGAAAAAGTGAAGCGCCTCTTCGGCTGATGCGTTAACGACCCGGCTTCGGGCTGCTCACAAGTCCCGCCTTCTCTATCATCCTTCATCAGACTTGATTTACCCCACTGTCTTAGATTCATACAACTACTCTTAAGTCTTGTTGTTGAGTGAGCGCACACTCATTTTCTGTAATATTTTAAGACATCCGACAAAACGCCTTCTAAGCCTTCCAATGATCACAGCCGGTTAGCCGTGGCATACGGCTTTCAATAAGGTAAGTGCAAAGGAGGTTTTCAAATGCAGAGGTTAAACATAATCCCCGCGCCGGCCAGAGTCATAAAGGCGGCGCTTGTTACCCTGGCGGTTTTGCTTGCCCTCTCGTCCATTTCATCCGGACAGACAGAGGCCGAGAAGGGAAAAAAGATTTTTCAGGAAAAATCGTGCGCCGCGTGCCACACGATAGGAGGCGGCAAGCTCGCAGGCCCCGATCTTGCAGGCGTAACCGAAAGGCGTGAGGAGGAGTGGCTTAAAAAGTGGCTCAAGTCCCCCGAGACGATGCTTATGTCCGACCCGATCGCGAAGGAGATGCTGGGCGTCTACATGATCCCGATGCCCAACCAGGGGCTGACCGACGAAGAGATAGACTCCCTTATCGAGTTCTTCGAATCCGAGGACGCGGCCAAGAAATGACGAAACGGATAAGTTCCAAATACGAGGAGGTGTCGTTATGAGTGGATATTTAGGATGTAAAGGATATTTAAAATACCTGGGATTTATACCGGTGCTCTTCCTCGCGCTCGCCGTCTTCATGACGGGCTGCAGGGGCCAGGGAGACGAGCCCGGAAAGGGGCAGCAGCCTTCGCTCGCCGCGGGGACTCCCGACAGCATCAGGCAGATAGCCGAGGCCAGGGGGCTTTCGCAGAAGGACGTCGAGGCCGCGCTCAAAACATACATACCGTCTGGCAGGTTCGACGAGTACGTTCTCTTCGCCTCGGGCGGCCACTCGGGGCAGGTCTTCGTGATAGGCGTGCCGTCGATGAGGCTCCTTAAGACGATAGCAGTCTTCACGCCCGAGCCGTGGCAGGGATGGGCGACGGGCTCGGCCGAAACGCACGAGATACTGACAGGCGGCGATATGCCCATAGGCGAGAACCGCACGCTCAACTGGGCAGACGTTCACCACCCGGCCCTCAGCGAAACCGACGGCGATTACGACGGACAGTTTTTATTCGTGAACGACAAGGCCAACGCCAGGGTCGCTGTCATCGACCTCAGGGACTTCGAAACGAAGCAGATAGTCAAGAACCCTAACACCATCTCCGACCACGGCGCGAGCTTCGTCACGCCGAACACCGAGTACATAATCGAGACGACGCAGTACGCGACGCCGCTCCCGTTCCACGAATATGCCCCGCTCGAGGAGTACAAGGAAAAGTACAGGGGCCTCGCAACGTTCTACAAGTTCGACCGCGAGAAGGGCCGCATAGACGAATCGAAGTCGTTCTCCATAGAGCTCCCGCCCTACTGGCAGGACCTCTGCGACTCCGGCAAGAAGGTCAGTGACGGATGGGTCTTCTGTAACTCCATCAACGTCGAAATGGCGACGGGCGGAATAAACCACGGCGCGCCTCCGTTCGAGGCCGGCGTATCGCAGAAAGAGGCCGACTATCTCCACGTGTTCAACTGGAAGAAGGCCGAGGAAGTCTACAAGGCGGGCAAAGTGAACGATCTTAACGGCATGAGCGTCATTCCGCTCGATACTGCTATAGCCGAGGGCATCCTCTACTTCATGACGGTGCCCAAGAGCCCGCACGGCGTCGACGTCACACCCGACGGCAACTTCATCATAGCCTCCGGGAAGCTCGACACGCACGCGACGGTCTACTCGTTCAACAAGATAATGGACGCTATCAAGAACAACAACGTCGAAGGCAAGGACGAGTACGGCGTGCCTATACTCACCTTCGCCGACGTGGTCGAAGCCCAGGTCGAGATCGGCCTCGGACCGCTCCACACGCAGTTCGACGCCGACGGCAACGCCTATACGAGCGTCTTCGTCGAGAGCACGCTCGCGAAATGGAGGCTCGGGCCACCGATCTATAACGGCCCGGACCCGTGGACGCTCGTCGAGAAGATACCCGTCCAGTACAACATCGGCCACGTCGTCTGCGCCGAGGGCGATACCGTAGCCCCCGACGGCAAGTACTGCGTCGCGCTCAACAAGTGGTCGATAGACAGGTTTCTCCCGGTGGGTCCGCTTCACCCGCAGAACTTCCAGCTCATCGACATATCCGGGGAGAACATGCAGCTCCTCTACGACATGCCTATAGGGGTCGGCGAGCCGCACTACGTCCAGATGGTGAAGGCCGACAAGTTAAAGCCGTGGCTCGTATATCCCGAGGTCGGGTTTAACCCGATGACGATGAGCGTCGATCCCGAGGCCGCGTCCGTCGGAAATGAAAAGATAGTCCGCGACGGCAACACGGTGAAAATATGGATGTCGGCGATAAGGAGCCATTTCAACCCCGAGCACATAACCGTGAACCAGGGCGACAAGGTGACAATGTACGTCACGAACGTCGAGCGCGCCAGGGACGCGACACACGGGTTCGCGATAGAGGGCTACAACATAAACCTCAGCCTCGAGCCCGGCGAAGCCAGCAAGGTGGAATTCATCGCGGACAAGCCCGGAGTGTTCCCGTTCTACTGCACCGAATTCTGCTCCGCGCTTCACCTTGAAATGATGGGTTATCTCCTCGTAAAACCTTCGCCCGGGTCGTAAAAAGGGATTAGGTAAAGGGCGCCCCCTCCCGGATTTCAACCAACGGGCGGTTAAGGGAGGGGCGCCTTTCTTGTTATAAAAAGTAAATCCCGTAAGGAGGCGAAAGAAATGAGTCTCACAAAAATGCGAATCACGGAAACGGCGGTCCTTCATTCGGTATTCATTCTGGCGGCGCTCTTATTCATGACGGCCCCCGGCGCGTCCGCCGACGAGGCGGCAGTCTGGAAGGGATACGCCGAGTCGCTCCGGATGGAAGCGTCAGGCAACAGGGAAATCGTTACTGGCGTAACGGCGAGTCTCGCGGACAGCGGCGGCAAGGGGAGCGAATTCGCGAAAACGCTCGCCATCGAAGCCTCGATCTTTCTCGACAGGGGCGACGCCATGATCGTCTCTGGCGACAAGGCCGCCGGGGAAGGCGATTACCGGAAGGCATACCGCCGCTACCACACGGCGAATCTTTACTACAAAAAGGCGGCAGCGGCCGGGCTCAACGCGAAGAGCGTTCTCGGGAGCCTCTGACAGCCGGGCGGGGAGGGGTCGGCGCGGACGGCGATTCCGCGAACAAGTTATCAAGCCGGAGGCTATGAAATGAAAGAAAATGAACTAATACTCGGACCGCGAATCCCGGACGAGCTATGGCAAAAGGAAAAGAAAAGATTCCTCGTCCCTTCGCTCGTGCTCGTGGGCGCGGCCGTTCTCCTCTTCGCGTCGATATTCTTCCCCTACTGGAAGATAAGGCTCTACGCGCCGCAGTACCCGGGAGGCCTCGAAGCCGTCATGTTCGTCAACAGGCTCACCGGCGACATACAGGAGATCGACGGGCTCAACCACTACATCGGCATGAAGCCCATGGGCGACGCGGCAGTGCTGGAGCGCACCCTCAGCGTCTTCATCGTCATCGGGATAGCGCTCCTTCTCGTCGCGGCCGTATACGTTCACAGCCCGTTCGCGCTATTTCTCTGCATCCCGGCCGTGCTTTATCCGGCGTTCTTCCTGGGCGACCTCTACTTCTGGATGCGGAATTTCGGAATGAATCTCGACAAGAGGGCTCCTCTCTCCGGCGCTATAAAGCCCTTCGTCCCCCCGCTTATCGGCGAGGGGACTATCGGACAGTTCCTGACCATAGCCTCCTGGGAGTCGGGGCTTTTCATGTCGATGGCGTCGTCGGTCCTCATGCTGGTGGGTCTTTACCTCCACCGGCGGGCCTACAAGCCGCTCCTCATAAAATCCGCGGACGGATAAAAAGGTAACAAACAAATGGTAACGCCCGTGACCATACACTCCCTTATTTTTCTCTGCCTCTTGGCTCTCCTCCAGCCTGCGGCCGGCTACGCGGAAGCGGCCCCGGGAAAGACATACCGGGTCTCTCCCGGCGGCCCGCTCCGGACAATCTCCGAGGCCGTGAAAGCGGCCTCCGCGGGGGATACCGTGATCGTCGGAAAAGGGGTCTATAACGAGAAGGTCGTCGTTGACAAGCCCCTGACCCTTCTCGGCGAGAACGGCCCCGAGATAAACGGCGGCGGCTCGGGGACGGTCGTCACGATAAAAGCGCCCGGAACTGTCATAAAGGGCTTCACCGTAACCGGCTCCGGCACGCTCCTCTCGGCCGAGGACGCAGGCATACTCATCGACACCGCCGAGGGCGTCACGGTCGAGGGCAACACCCTCCGGGACGTCCTCTTCGGCATATACGTCAAAGGCTCGCCTCATGCCCTCGTCACCGGGAACGACGTCAGAGGGAAGGATATCCCGATGCCGAGAAGGGGCGATGGCATACGGCTCTGGTACAGCTCCGGCACGAAGATCATAAACAACCGCGTGTCGGGAGTCAGGGACGTCGTCATATGGTGGTCGAGCAATACCCTCCTCAAAGGCAACATAGTCGAGGACGCGCGCTACGGACTTCACTACATGTCGAGCAACCACAACAAATTCGAGGACAACATCTTCAGGAACAACTTCGTCGGCGGGTTTTTAATGTACAGCGTAGGCATAGAGTTTTACCGCAACAAATTCACCGGCAACCGCGGCACCGGGACGGGATACGGCGTCGGCTTCAAGGACCTCGACTACGTAGTCGCGAAGGATAATCTCATCGCCGACAACCGCGTCGGAATATTCCTCGACAACTCGCCCTACCTCATAGAATCCTGGAACGAGATAGACGGCAACGTCATAGCCTTGAACGACATCGGCGTCTCGATGATGCCGTCCATCAGGCGAAACGCATTCGTCGGCAACAGCTTCACGGGGAACGAGGAGCAGGTCGAGGTCAGGGGCGGCGGTCAGCTTTCGGGCAACGCCTGGGGGCGCGACGGGCGCGGGAACTACTGGAGCGACTACATCGGCTACGACGAGGACGGCGACGGCATAGGGGAAATCCCCTACAGGTCCGAGAGCCTCTTTGAAAGCCTCGTCGATAAAAATCCGTCCCTACGGATATTCATGTTCAGCCCGGCGGCGAAGGCGCTCGAGCTCGCCTCGAAGGCCTTCCCCGTGATAAAGCCCGAGCCCAAGCTGACAGACGAGTACCCGCTCGTGCGCCCGCCTCACGTTAACATCGAGTCCGACAGGAGCGGTGGGGCCGCGCGCGGCTTCCTGGTGATCTCGGCGTCGATGGCCCTCCTGCCGCTTGTGTTCTTCGGCTACGCCGCGCTCGGCGGGCGCTCTTCACGCGGAGGCCCGAGATGATAGATATAAAGAACGTTACGAAAAAGTTCGGGAAACTGAGAGCAGTCGATTCCGTCAGCCTCGCGGCGGGGGAGGGCGAGGCCCTGGCCCTTCTCGGGACAAACGGCGCGGGCAAAAGCACACTTATAAAATGCATACTCGGCCTTCTAGATTTCGCGGGCGAGATAACGATAAATCGCATAAGCGTCAAGGCAGACCCACGCGCCGCAAAATCGCTGATAGGCTACCTCCCGCAGGAGCCCGTTTTTTACGACATGCGCGCCTCCGACATCATGCGCTTCTTCGGGCGCATACGCCGCGCGGGCCCCGATGAGTGCGCGGCGGCGCTGGAGAAGGCCGGCCTCACGGAGCATTCGCACAAATACGCCTCCGAGCTCTCGGGCGGCATGAGGCAGAGACTTTCGTTCGCGGTAGCCCTCCTCTCGAGTCCAAAATTCCTCATACTCGACGAGCCCACGTCGAACCTCGACGCGGGCGGCAGGGCGGAATTCCTCCGCCGCATAAAGGAATACAAGGAGGCCGGGAACACCGTCATATTCTCGTCCCACAGGCTCGACGAAGTTGATTACCTGGCAGACAGGGCGGTCGTCATGAGGAACGGCAGCATAGTGTTCGACGGCGAGCCCGGAAACCTCGGGCGCGCTTCAGGACTCGGAACCAGGATAGTGCTCCGCATCGCACGCGAAGACGTCTCCCGCGCCGAAGAAGCGCTGGCCCGTGCGGGCATCATTGCCCATTCCCGGAACGGCGGCGGCCTCGTCGTCGAGGCCCCCGTCGGCGACGCCGTCCGCCCGATCATCGAGCTTACAGCGCGGGACATACCCGTCCTCGGTTTTACAGTCGAAGGGCCTACCATGGAAAGCATACTGGAAGGAGCGGGACGCGATGGAAGCTAGAAACGTTCTCATGCTCGCGGGCAAGGAGGCCATGGAGTCCGTAAAGAACAGGTGGTTCGTTCTCTACACCGTTTCCTTCTCCGCCCTCGCTGTTCTCATTCTCTCGATAGCCCCCGAAAAGGGCGCCATATCGGGCGGCGCGGGCTACGGCCGTACGGCTGCCAGCCTCGTGAACCTCGTTCTCCTTTTCGTCCCGCTCATATCGCTCATCACGGGCGCAGCTGGAATAGCGGGCGAAAGGGAGAACGGAACCCTGCAATATTTGCTTTCTCACCCCGTGACGAAGGCCGAGGTCTTCGCCGGAAAATTCATAGGCATCTTCATCCCCATATGCCTCTCCATATCCCTCGGGTTTGGGCTCGCGGGCGTGGGAGTCGCTCTCAGGGGAGGGAGCGGCGACGGCGCGGGCTTTTTATTGACGGCGCTATTCTCGGCGCTCCTCGCGGCGTCTCTTCTCAGCGTTGGGCTTCTCGTGTCCGTCTATTCCCGAAAGGCGGCGCGTGCGACGGGAATAGCCGTCTTCCTCTGGCTCCTCTTCATTATCCTGGGCGACCTCGGAATCATGGGCACGGCAGCGGCTATGGAGCTCGGAATAAGGCAGGTATTCGTCCTCGCGCTTTTAAATCCCGCCGAGGTGTTCAAGATCGCCTCCGTCCTCGTCCTGAGCCCGAGGTACGAGATACTGGGCCCCGTCGGAGTCTACGCAGTCAGGACATTCGGGCGTGAAGGTATAGTTCTGCTTCTCTTATCTATAATGGCTCTCTGGACGCTGGCGCCGTTCGCACTGGCGCTCGCATCGTTCAGCAAATTCAGGAGGGAGGAATCATGAGATACGCTCTCATTTTGTTCATGGCATTGTCGCTGTTCGCCTGCGGCGACGGCAAACCCCCGGCCGGCCCGGCCGAAGTCCACTACGGCGAGGACGTTTGCGACAGGTGCAAAATGATAATCAGCGACCAGCGGTTCGCCGCTCAGTATAGGGCGAATACCGGCCAGGTGAAGAAGTTCGACGACTTCGGCTGCATGGCCGCAGAGCTGGGGAACGACGGCGGCAAGGACGAGGTAGGCGGTATATATGTCACCGACTTTACGACGAGCGCCTGGCTCGACGCACGGAAGGCTCATTATCTTAAAAGCCCCGATATCGCCTCGCCGATGGGCTACGGCATCGCCGCCTTCGGTACGGAGGCCGCGCTCAAGGCGGATCCTCACAACGGCCCGGGTGCTGAAAGTGGCGGATTCGACGACATCATGGAATAATATCGTGGACGGCTCCATGAACAAGAAGACAACCGAACCCGGCGAGCGGATTCAAAGCGCCGCTCTCTCGCTTTTTATAAAAAACGGTATCGCCGGGACTACCACGAAAGAAATAGCCAAAGAGGCCGGCGTTTCGGAAGGCTCCATCTACAACCATTTCGAGAGCAAGAGCGACCTCGCCTTGAAGCTCTTCATAAGCTCCATGGAAATGTTCAGGGAAGTGCTTCACGAAAGATCCCTCGAAGGGCAAACCCCCGGCGAGAAGCTCGCGGCCGTCATCGAGGAGTTTTTCGACTTCGCACGGAAGGAGCCCGAGGTCTACTCCTACATCATGATAGGGCACTACACCGAGCTCGGAAAAATTCCCGGAACGCTGAAAAGGCCGATGGATGTGTTCTCCTCGATCATAAAAAGCGGCATAGAGTCGGGCGAGTTCGAAGCCATGCCCGACAAGCTCGGAGCGGCCTACGTGATCGGCATGCTGACGAGGGCGATACTCTTTCACAAGAGCGGCATACTCAAGCTCCCCTACAATGAAATCGTAAGTGAAACCGTAAAATCCTCCCTCAAAGTTCTCGGCGCCTGCGGAAAGAAATAACCCACCGCCCAGGCCCCGTTACCTCCCGGCGCCCCGCCCCATATCCCGATGAAATATTCCCGTTCCGGCATGAAGAAAGAGGCCCCGGGTCAGTGTATAATTTATTATATGTTTTAAGGCTCTGAGGTGAGAGAGTATGCTGTTCGTAAAAGATCACATGACGCACAAGCCCTTCACAGTCCCGCCGGGGGAAGACGTAAGGGTCGCTTTCAGCAGGCTTACGGATCTATTCGTCCGGCAGGCCCCGGTGGTCGAAGGCGGCAAGGTTATCGGGATCGTAACTGACAGGGACCTCCGCCTGGCGGTCGCGCAGACGATAGACGGCTCTGTGCTGAACGTCGCTTCCGTCATGACGCCCGACCCTGTAACCGTCACCCCGGATACGCCGCTCAAGGACGCCGCGCGCATAATAAGCAAAAACAAGTTCAACGCGCTTCCCGTCGTCGATCCGGACGGCGCGCTCCTCGGGCTTTTGACCACCACAGACATTCTCAACGGCCTCGTGAAGGCCCTAGACGACTCTCCCAGATGACTCACTCGATTGCCGGGCACACGCGCCACCAAGGAGGATACGAATGAAGATAGCGAAGATCATGTTCCCCACGGATTTCTCGGAAGGAATGACGCATGCCAGAGAGCACGCTCTCTACATAGCCGAGGCCCTCGGCGCGAAGGTATCCATACTCCACGCGATAGAGCCCCTCGACTCGGACGGCATCGACGACGAAATAAGGGACTTCTACGAGGCGCTCGAGGCCAGGATGGCCGAGAAGATGGCTGACGAAAGGGAGCATTTCGAGGGCAGGGGCATAGAGATCGAAACGGACATCATAATAGGCGAGAGGTGGAGAGTCATAAATTCAGTCGCCGCCGAAAGGGCCATAGACCTCATCGTGATAGGCTCCCACGGCATAACGACCACGACCGGCGAGATATCCGTCGGCACGACCAGCCACAAGGTCGTGTTCACCTCCCCGTGCCCGGTTTTGGTCGTAAGGCGCGACATGACTCACGACGCTCACGAGGAATAGAGGCCATATTCCGTCCGGCGCGAAATCAGTATAGACTTTATAATCACGCAAGGAGGTATCTCCGAATGGAGCTAAGCTCGAATTTCTCGTCTCTGGGCTTTTTTGTCTTCGTTATCGCGCTGTTCATTATTTCGGGAACGGGGGTTCCCGGGTCGCCCGATTCGGCGGCCGCCCAAACCCCGGCTCCTTCGACATCCACCGAAATAAAGCCCGTGATAGACCCTGCGGCCGACAAGCTGCTGAAGGAGATGGGCGCGGTTCTTGCAAAGGCCAAGGCCTTTACCGTTTCGGCTGACATCAATTTCGACAGGCTCATGCCGTCCGGCCTTCTCATAAAATACGCCGGGGCGGTTAACCTGACAGTGCAAAGGCCCGACAAGGTTTACGCCTCGTTCATCGGAGACATCCAGGACCGGAAGATATGGTATACAGCCGGCGAGATTACCGTCCTGGATACCGAGAACGGCTTTTACGGCGCGCTTCCGACCCCGAAAACGATAGAAGAGACGATGGATTTTCTCATGCGTGACTACGGCATGACCATACCCCTTGCCGACATCCTTTCGGCGGATCCCTACAAGGCCTTCATAACCAACGCGGCCGCAGGGGTCGTAGTCGGCGAAAGCACCATTAACAACAAGTCGTGCACGCACCTCGCATTCGTCCAGAAATACATCGACTGGCAGATATGGATATCCGACGGCGCGGACAAGCTTCCATGCAAGCTCGTTATAAATTACAAGACGGTCCCCGGCGGCCCGCAGTACTCGGCGGAATTTTCGCGCTGGAGCATAAACCCCTCGATCGACCCCTCGGTTTTTAAAGCCGAGATACCGGCGGAGGCCGTGAAAATAGATTTCCTTAAAGTACAGGGAATGGCCAAATAAAAAAATGCCCGTAACGGAGGCAATATGATGACACACAAAATGAGGACCTTAAATAGAAAATTATTCGCCGTTTCGGCGGCGGCTTTGCTCGTGTTTACGATAGCCTTTCCGGTTAATTCCCTTGCCAGGGGCGGCTTCGGCGGCGGAGGGGGTGGTTTCAGCAGGGGAGGCGGAGGAGGCTTCGGTGGAGGTGGCGGGGGCTTCGGAGGCGGAGGGGGGAGCGTGAGGTATGGCGGAGGAAGCGGCGGCTTCGATGGCGGAGGTTCACAGTCTTTCAGCGGCGACAGGAGCGACAGCTTCAGCGGAAACCAGGGCAGCCGTAACGTAGACAATAACGACGTAAACCGTAATTTCGACAACAACAACGTGAACAGCAACATCAGCAACAACGACGTTAATCGGAATGTCGACAATAACGACATAAACCGGAATTACGATAACAACGACATCAACAGGAATTATGACAACAACGACATCAACAGGAATTATGACAACAACAACGTGAACCGGAACAGCTTCAATAACGACACCGTAAACGTTTACAACGACAACCACTACGACAACTACTGGAACGGACACTGGAACAGCTGGGGCGGATACTATTCCGGCTGGGCGTTCGCGGGCGGGGTCGCCGTGGGCGCGGCGGTCGCGTCGCTCCCGGCGTCCTACTCGACGGTCTATGTCTCGGGCAACCCGTTCTACTACACGAACGGCGTCTACTACGCGCCTCAGGGCACGCAGTACGTAGTAGTGCCTCCGCCCACAGGGGCCGTGGTAGAGACTCTGCCGCCCTCGTGCACGACCGTATTCGTCCAGAGCACGTCTTACTACGACTGCGGCGGCGCCTTTTATTCGAACACGTCAGAGGGCAGCTATCAGGTTAGCAATCCGCCGGTCGGCGCGACAGTGCAGACGCTCCCCAGCGGCGCGCGGTCGCAGACGATCAACGGAACGACTTATTACCTCTTCGGCGGGGCGTACTACCAGCCGTTTTACAGCGGGAACAACGTGATCTACCAGATAGTTGCCGACCCGACCCAGGGCTGAGCGGGATTTCTACGCCGGATTATCGGGGCCTCCCACTCCGGCCGATTTTATCGCCTGCCCGATCAAGGCGGGCAGGAAGCTCATGACGAGGACGAGCGTCCAGCCGTCCCCGCCCGGCGGGATTACATTCAGCACATCCGCGAGCGGAGCTATATAAACGGCGGCCGCGATCAGGAGCGAGCAGAGCGCGAGCGCCCCCCAAACATACCAGTTTCCGGTGATTTCGTTGTCGATAAGTTTCGAGCCCCTGTCCCGCATATTGAATACATGAAATAGCTGCGCGAAGGCCAGGGTCAGGAACGATACCGACACAGCCTCGTCGTCGCCGTAGCCGAGCCCGTATATCGCGAACAGAAGCGCTCCAAGGACAGCGAGCGTTAACAGCATGCCGTACCCCGCAATTCCGAGCCACCCCCTACGCGAAACGAGCGGCTCCTTCGGGTCCCTCGGTGGCTCCTTCATTATGTGCTCGTCCCCTTCGCCCATGCCGAGCGCGAGCGCAGGGAATATATCGGTGACGAGGTTCAGGAAAAGTATCTGGAGCGGCAGTATCGGGAGCGGTATGAGGGCGAACGACGCGAAGGTAACCACCATTATCTCGCTCACGTTGCAGGATATAAGATAGAAAATGAACTTCTTTATGTTCCCGTAAATTATGCGTCCCTGCTCGACGGCGCTTACAATCGTGCCGAAGGAGTCGTCCTTCAGCACTATGTCGGCCGCCTCGCGCGCGACCTGTGTCCCCCGGAGCCCCATGGCGATCCCGATGTCCGCCTGCCGGAGGGCTGGGGCGTCGTTCACGCCGTCGCCCGTCATGGCGACGACGAGCCCCTTTTCCTGTTTCATCTTGACGAGCGCGAGCTTCTGCTCGGGGCTCACGCGCGCTATTATGAGCGAGTCCGAAACCAGTTCGGAATCCTCGTCCGGTATACCTTCGACATTCTTGATTATGCTTCCGTGAAGGGGCTTCACGTTCCTGTCGTCTATCAGCCCCACCGCGAGCGCGATGTTCTTCGCTGTGGAAGGGTGGTCGCCTGTCACCATGACGACCTTGATCCCCGCCTCGATGCACTTCTCAATCGCGCCCTTAACGTCCGGCCGCGGCGGGTCTAGTAAACACACCAGCCCGAGGAAGGTCAGCCCCTCGTAAGGGTTTTCGGGCTGCGCGTCCGTCCGCTTCTCGGCGTGCGCTATAACCCTGTACCCCTTCCCGGCCAGCTCCTCGTTCTTCTTTCTCCAGGTTTCCCTGTCATCGTCCGTAAGCTCCCTTTCGCCGGAAGGCGTGAGGATCGACGCCGACGCACGGAGGACGGAGCCCGGCGCGCCCTTGACGGCTGTTCTGAAAGCGCCGTCTGCACCGTGCACCGTCGCCATCATGTTCACAGCGCTGCCAAACGCGAAGAGCTGCGTCTCGGGGTATCGTTCGAGCAGCGCGGCCTTGTCGATGCCGGCGTCCCTCCCGGCGGAAACGAGGGCCGTCTCCATCGGGTCGCCCGCTTTGACTCCCTCGCCGTCGTAGTCGACCGGGACAGTATTGCATAGTACGCCGACCTCGAGCGCTAGCCTGATGACCTCGTTTTCGGACGGGTTCGCAGCGGAGCCGTTTATAAGGAATTCGGCTCCCTCCGCGACGCGCTTTATTTCGAGCCTCGCCCCGTCGGCGGCTATCGTCTCGACGGTCATCTTGTTTTCGGTGAGGGTTCCCGTTTTGTCAGTGCATATGACGGACGTCGAACCGAGCGTCTCGACCGCGCTCAGCCTGTTGACGAGGGCGTTCATGCGTGCCATACGCATCATCCCCCGTGCGAGGGCGATGGTCGCCACGACAGGCAAGCCTTCGGGTATCGCGGCGACGGCAAGGGCGATCCCGGTCTCCACCATCAGGAACACCTCCCGCCCCTGGAGAATTCCCGCAGCGATCACGAATGTCGCCGTGAAAAGGGTGACCCAAATGAGATTGTTCCCGAGCTTGTCGAGGTTCTTTTCGAGGGGCGTTTTCTCATCTGCCGCCCCCTCGACGAGCTTCCCGATATGGCCGAGCTCGGTTTCCACCCCGGTGGCGGTGACGACTGCCTCGCCCGAGCCCCTCGTCAGGGCTGTCCCCATGTAGATCATGTTAGTCCTGTCGGCCAGCACGGGCTCGCCGTCGAGGGGTTCCGCACTCTTGTGCACGGGGACGGATTCTCCCGTGAGCGACGACTCGTCAGCCTCAACGCCGGAGGCCTTTACGAGCCTCATGTCTGCCGGCGCCACGTCCCCGGCTTCGAGTATGACTATATCCCCCGGCACGAGCTCCTCCGCCGGGAGGATGTGTGTCCCGCCCCCGCGCCTGACGGTCGTCTCGACGCGCACCATCTTCCCGAGCGCCTCCATGGAGCGCGCCGCCCGGAGCTCCGTGAAGAACCCGATTCCGGCGTTTATGATTATGACGACGATTATCGCGATGAACTCCGGCACGTCCCCGAATGCGAGCGACAGCCCGCCGGCGACCGCGAGAAGGAGCACTATGAGGCTCCTGAACTGGTTAAGGAAAATAGCCCACGCGCTGACAGTCTTCGCCTCTCCGACGCGGTTCCTGCCGTACCGCTTCAGGCGCTTGCCGGCTTCTTCGGATGAAAGCCCATCCGCGGCTGTTACCCCCAGCGCGTTCAGCACTTCATCGGCTGAGTGGTTATAAGGTCTTTCGGTAATATCCATGTGAAGCCGTCCGTTAAAAATACATCATGACTATGCGCACGTCGCCGCTCATGCCAGTCCCTTGAGAAGATATCCGACGATGTATGCGATAGCGGCGGCGGCCCCGCCTATGAGAAAAGTCTCCATCCCGGCCGCATACCATTTCTCCTCCACGACGCGTGCCTTGACGGACCCCACGATAAAAAGGGCGACGGAAGTAAGCACGACTGAGAGCTCGAACGCTTTTCCGGAAATCGCCGGAACGAAATGCGAGATGACATAGGCCAGGAGCGGTATGAACCCGATCACGTTAAACGACACGAACGTCACGGCCCCGCTCCTTACGGGCGAGGAGTGCTCTTCGATGATTCCGAACTCGTCCTTCATCATCGTATCCACCCATACGCTTTTATCCCCGGTGATTATGTCCACGGCTTCCTTCAGCTGCCTTCCGGAAAAACCCTTTGCCGACAATATTTCACGGATTTCCTCGCGCTCCTCGTCGGGGGAGTGGCGAACGGAATCCTCTTCGGCTTTCCTGACCTTCTCGGCGAATTCCTTCCTGGATTTCGTGCTGAGGTAGTTCCCGACGGCCATCGAGAACCCATCGGCGAAGAGGTTCGCGAACCCTAGAATGAGCACGATCGTCGGCGAGAGCGACGCCCCCGTGACGCCCGCAACCACAGCGAACGTCGTCACGGCCCCGTCTATCCCGCCGAAAACGAAATCCGAAAGGTACGACCCGATACTCGCCTCGGGTCTCTTGTTTCCTATAATCCCTGGCCTCCCTTTATAGAGATGAAATCCCGGCCGTTATCATGGCCCTTAAAAGCCGCGACAGGATTTCTTCGGGGTCGGCGTCCGTATCCGCTTCGCATAATGCGCCGGGCCGAAGCTCGTCCGGTTCCTCGAAGTAGATCGGACGAGCACACGTCT
>PJQE01000036.1_pt1 | contig 15775 bp, 11 predicted proteins | sample 1503751 | NCBI WGS metagenome assembly PJQE01 (sample SAMN07775948, study PRJNA414020) | Biofilm metagenome, whole genome shotgun sequencing project. | reverse complement strand
CATAGAGGATAAGGGCGCGAGGATAGGGCCGATAATCTGCTACGAAGACATACTCCCCCCCTTCAGCAGAGAATTCGCGGAAAAGGGGGCCAACCTCATAGTCAACATTACCAACGACGCCTGGTTCGGAAGAACTATCGCCCCCTATCAGCACCTATTCGTATCGATACCGAGGTCGATAGAAACCAGGAAATATATGCTGCGTTCGACGAACACGGGAATAAGCGCGATAATCGACCCTGTGGGCAGGGTGGTCGCCGAAACGCCTACGTTCGAGAGGATGAACCTCGAAGGCGAGGTCGGCCTCATGAACGGCGAAAACACCTTCTACACAAAAACGGGCGACGTATTTCCGGCGGCTTGCCTTGTCTTCTGGATAGTTTTCGGCGGGATATTTCTTTTAAAGGGAAAGCGCACCGCGTAGCGCGGCAAGGAAGGCGTCGTTCTCGCCCGGCGTGCCTATGGTAACACGGAGGCAGTTTTCGAGCCGCCCGGGCCTGTTGAAGTTCCTGATAAGGACATCCCTCTCTATCAGTCCCTCGAATACAGAATCGGCGTACGGCAGCCTGAACAGTATAAAATTCGCGTCGCTCGGGAATGGTTCGACTCCGCGCATCTCCGAAAGCGCGCCGAAGACCCTGTCCCTCTCTCTCACGATGAGCTGAACGTTCTCGGCGATAAACTCCCTGCTCTCGAGCACGGCCCGCGCCGACGCCTGGCTGAGCGAGTTGATATTGTAGGGGTATCTGACTTTATTGACCTCGTGCGCTATCCCCTCCCCCGCGAAAAGCATCCCGAGCCGGAGCGCGGCGAATCCAATTTTGGACAGCGTCCTCATCACGACGAGATTTCCGTGCGCTTTAACGAGGGGCAGAAAGTTTTGACCGGAGAAATCGGCGTAGGCTTCGTCTACGACGACTAGCCCGCCGGAAAGCTCTATTATCTCCAGTATCCTGTCTTCGGAGTATGCGTTCCCCGTCGGATTATTCGGCGATGCGAGGAATATGATATCGGGATCCTTCTCCTCAATCAACGCGCGCATGCTTCTCATGTCGAGGTCGAATTTCTCGTCGAGCCCCGGCTCTAAAATCGTCGCGCCTAGTGCGAGCCCGCTCAGCCTGTACATTGAAAACGTCGGAGCGGGGCAGACGACTTTCCCGGTTCCTCCGGCAAAGGCAGTCACGAGCATCCCGATGATCTCGTCCGAGCCGTTCCCGAGTATTATCCCCTCGCTCGGGAAGCCGCTGATCCCGGATATGAGCGTCCTCAAATCATACGCTTCGGGGTCGGGATATCTGTTGAGCTCGAGGCGGCTCGTTTCCTCGGCTACCCTCGCCGCGACCTCCGGCGGAAGCGGGAACGGGCTCTCGTTCCCGTCGAGCTTGACGGAGCAGTCGTGGTGCGGAACGGAGTAAGCGGAGAGATTTCTTACGCGCCCGCTCAGCCTCGACTCCAGAACGCTCTCTACCGTCTTCTTCCTGTCCTTATCCCGGGAATTCATGAATTCGTCTCAGGGGAATCTGCGGAGATTCTACTTGCCCTTCACCCTCACGCCGACCGAAAGCGCGTGCGCCTCGAGCTCCTCGCTGTACGCAAGGTTCATAACAGAGTCCGCGAGCGACTTGAAGCCCTTTTCCGAAATCGATATCACACTCGGCATCCTGAGGAAATCGTAAACGCTGAGCGGCGACGAGAACCTCGCGGCGCCGCCCGTCGGGAGAACGTGGCTCGGGCCAGCGACGTAATCGCCGAAGGCCTCGGTCGACATCGAGCCCACGAATATCGCCCCTGCGTGCATTATCTTCTTCAGCATTTTCTTGGGTTCTTTCACGCAGAGCTCGAGATGCTCGGGCGCGAGCGCGTTCGCGACGCCGACAGCCCTGTCGATGGTTTTCACGGTGAATATCGTGCCCTGGTTTCTAACAGCCTCTCCGGCTATGTGCTTACGGCTGAGGCTTACGAGCCGCGCCTCTACTTCGGCGGCGATTTCACGGGCGAACCTCACAGACTGCGTGACAACTATCGGCACAGCCATCTCGTCGTGCTCGGCCTGGGCGAGGAGATCTGCAGCGACCCACGCTGCGGGCGTGCTCCCGTCGGCTATTATAAGCACCTCGCTCGGCCCCGCTATCATGTCTATGTCGACAACGCCGAAGACGAGTTTTTTAGCAATTGTGACGTATATGTTTCCCGGCCCTACAATCTTGTCGACTTTCGGGACGGATTCAGTTCCGTACGCCAGCGCAGCCACCGCCTGCGCCCCGCCTACTTTATACACGGAATCGACCCCGGCTACCTGGGCGGCGACAAGCACGGTTGGGTTTATCTCCCCGCCCGGACACGGCGTAACGAGGGCCAGCTCTTTCACCCCGGCCACCTTCGCCGGTATCGCGGTCATGAGAACCGTCGAGGGATAGGCCGCCTTCCCGCCGGGCACGTACAAGCCCGCCTTCTCTATAGGCCGGATGAGCCAGCCGAGCTCGTTTCCGAGCCCGTCCTTAAACGTCATCCCCTTCGGGAGCTTACGTTTGTGAAAGTCTCTCACGCGCCTTGCCGCCTTCACGAGGTCGGCCCTGAGCTTTTTGGGAACTCGGGACTTCGCATCCTCGAATTCCTTCTTCGAGACCTTTACCGTCTCGGTTGTGAGCTTTACCCTGTCGTATTTCGTCGTGTATTTGAAAAGGGCCTTGTCTCCGTTCTTCCGGACGTCCTCGACTATTTCGCGGACGGAAGATTCGAGAGCCGGATCGGTGAGCGACTCCCCTCTTCTGAGCCCCTTTAACTGCTCGTCTATATTTCCGCTTTTAATTTCGATTATTTTCACGATGCGAAGGATTATACACAGTGGAGCCCGCGACTTAAAGTCGTTCGGGTTGCCCCGCACCGTCTCCCGCGGCCCGTCGTGTACACTAAATCCCGGGCCGATTGAAAAGGCCGTTGTTAAAGTGGCCCAAAGAGAGATGCCGCGTGAAGATATACACACTCGAAAGAACGCAGGAAGTCGCGGCACCGCTTGAAGAGGTGTGGGATTTTTTCTCCAATCCGGGTAACCTCGCTCTCATAACGCCCCCATGGCTCGGGTTCAGGGTAGTTTCCGGCGCCGATCAGAAAATATATAAGGGGATGCTCATTAAATATAAAGTTTCGCCGCTCCTCGGCATACCGGTCACATGGGTGACCGAAATCGCCGAGGTCGACGATTTGAGCCGGTTCGTCGACGTCCAGCGGACAGGTCCCTACACCCTCTGGCGCCACGAGCATACATTTAAAGAAAGGAACGGCGCCGTCGAGGTCACGGACATCGTAAGCTACGCACTTCCACTCGGCCCCCTCGGCAGAATGGTCCACGCCCTGGACACGAAAAAGCGCCTCGGCCGTATATTCGAATTCAGGCGGGGCTACGTCGAAAGAAGATTCGGCGCAGCTGCCCGGGATTAAAGCCGCGAGAGCTTCCCGAATGCGGCGGTTCGATTGACACGCACCTCCCGGAAAATATACTTTTCACCTATGAACGATTCAGTCGTGGATATGAGTAAGTACAAACTGGACCAGGCCGAGCAGGAGCTCCGGACGAAGCTCGTCGAGTATACCGAGCGGCCGGAGATACAATCCCAGTTCGGAGAAGCCTTTTATATATGGAGGGACGACCCCGACTTTCTAGCCGACGACATAACGGAGGACGAGGTAGACGACCTCACATTCGAGAAGTTCTTCGACTGGTTCCTTTTCGATTTCAGGCTCCTCGATACAGGGGAAAGAATCATCGAGCGGTTCTACAAGGACGAGCGCGGAACGCTGACAGAGCTCGAGGACAAAATGATAGGCGAGTGGCGGGAGAACGTCTACAGCTTTTTCGAGGTGCTCGAAGTCGTCCCCGGCGAAAGCTGCGCCATAAGAGACCTCTTCGACAACAAGAACTACACCGTAAGAGACACCTCGTCTTCGAGAAAGCTCAAGGCGTCCGATATCATAGGCGCCCGCCCGCTCGGCACCGGCGAGCTCACCTACTTCTCCGGCGTCATATCGGTCTATCCGGCGACGTTCCGGGAAATAATCATCGAATTTTTCAATTCCGGATTCAGGGACTACAGACGCGAGCACGGTAAGCAGGGCTCCAAAAGGGAATATCTCAAGGACTACGGCTTTCAGATAGGGCATTATCTCGAGGATTTCGTCAAGAACCCGCGGTTCGTATCCCCCGAGGGCGAGGAGCTGGTTTTGGCCTCGGCCACGTATTCGGTCGGCGATGAAGAAGCGGTCCTGAAGAAATTAAGAGGCGACAAAGCATTCGAAGAGCTGAGCGCTCCAGTCGACGAGATAAAGATATTCGCGTTCGAGGACGCCGACGACCACGCGGCCTCCGGAACGCTCGAGATCGAAAACGGCTCCCTCAGGGTGCAGTGCTATTCCCGGGACATGCTCGGCAGGGTAAAAGCCCGTATCGAGAAAGACCTCGGGAAGCTCGTCTCACACAGGGGAGATACACTTAAAGACCTTGAAAATTTCATAAGCAATAAAGAAACCAAAAGCGTAAAGAAGAGCCCTAAAAAAGCCAGGAAGCTCCCTCCCGGCGTGAAGAGCAATAAGGAGCTCGACAGGGAGCTCGACGATTTTTACACCCTCTGGCTCGACCAGCCACATCCCACACTCGGCGGCAAAACCCCCCGCGAGGCAGCAGCGTCCTCGGGGGAAAAAGCTGCGCTTCTTCATATTCTGGGCGAGCTCGAGAGCTATTATTCGCGGGCCATGGAGCGGGGCGAGCCGTATTTCGATGTTGCGAAGATAAAAAAACAACTGAATCTTAAATAAATTCCCCCCTTACAGGTGGGGGGCTGGCGGCGGCCTGACATGAAACTATACTCACGGCGAAAATTCACGGAAACGATGCTAAACCTTGATAACGATTTAAAACAATTGAATAAAAGAAATGGCAAGTTAAACAAAGTGACAATCGGGCATTGACTGGGTATAATACTAAAGTATTAGCATTTATTGCAATATTAATACTTTATTCAGATTAAAAGACCTACTTAAGTCTCGTTGACTACATATATGGGCATCCATATAATATCTATTACAAATTGAGTATTATGTTAGGAGAAGGAGGGCATTGAATGATGAGCAGAACAATTAACCTGATGATGGCGGTCCTGATTGCAGCAGTGGTGGCATACCAGCCGTTTTCCGTTTTTGCGCAGAGCTCCGTGGATGCCCAGGTTTCTCTTGGCACCATGAAGGTATCGGGCGAGATCAAGGTCATTCTCGTAGACGGAAGCGAAATCAGCCTGAAAGACGAAAGCTACCCTATATATCCGGATATGATCATAGATACCCTCGACGACGGCGAAGCTACGCTCATAGTCAATGGCGGCAAGTATGTCATCGAGCCCAATTCCGTATTCAAGGTACAGTCCATAGGCAACGGTTTCACAGGTCTTTTGCTGACTCCGGGCGACGAGGGCGAGGTCTGCTACTGCTTTAATCCCAAGGGCGGATATCTCGTAGACACGCCTGATGCAGATACCATGCCCGAAAGCGAAAGCGCGCTTGAAGCCGGAACCCCGCAATACATCGACGGCAGGACGAACTACAGGGAAAACACCGCGTCCGCTATACAGTTCGACGGTCATTCCGTATTCAAGACGAAGATCAACGAAACGACCATGGAGCCGGGAGACGCGCTATCTTATCCTCCGTCCGACAAGGACCCGCAGAATGCATTTGACGAAAAATCCGGATGCTGCAAAGCCCCCGTTGCGCCGTTCATAATACCGGCTTCGGTAGGCGCTGCGGCGGTAACTGGTGCGGCCATTTGCGGGGCGGCCTGCGGAGGTAACGACAACGACTCGAACGCAAGCAACGTCCTCAGGTCGAACAAGTAAGAATTGTCAATATAAACTGACAATTTCATACTTGCTCTGCTGATTGGAACAACAATTATACAAGTCGGGAATAAGGGGTGTATAATTGTTATTCAAAGAAGGATGCGCTTGCATGTTTAAGAAAATAAGCCTTATATCAGCAGTAGTTTTCTCCCTTGCGTTGGTGTACGCCTGCGGCGGCGGATCTTCCTCCAGCGGGAGCTACACGATACCGCAGGCCACGAGGGAAGTTAACAAAGAAAACCAGGAGCTCAACCGGAAGCTCATACAGGAAACCTTCTCCGCCACTTCTTCCGTCGATTACAGAATAGGCCCCGGCGACCTCCTGGCGATACAGGTGCTCGAAGCCCCGGACCTCAACACCGAAGCGAGGGTGAACAGCCAGAATTCCATCACCTTCCCGCTCATCGGCAAAGTAGACGTCGCCGGATACACCCCGCAGGAGGCGGAGAGCAGGATAGCCGAAATGCTGTCCGAAAATTACATGCACAACCCGCACGTAATCGTTTCAGTCAAGGAATACAAGAGCCAGCGTGTGGCAGTAATAGGAAGCGTAAAAAATCCGGGGACTTACGAGCTCCTCGGCAAGGGTACGCTGCTCGACGCCCTGGCGCTTGCCGGCGGCCTCGACGTCAACGCGAGCGATATAGTATACGTTACGAGGAAAACGAGCGACGGCGGGGAAAAATCCGTACAGGTTGACCTCGACGACCTTCTCGACAAGGGTGACGCCACACTTAACGTCCCGATAAACATGGGCGACGTCGTGTACGTGCCCGAAGCCGGCGTAGTCTACGTCGACGGCGCCGTCGTAAAGCCGGGCACCTACCCGATAACGGACGACATGACAGTAAGCCAGGCGGTAACGGTTGCGGGCGGCCTGGACAAAACCGCAAAGGCGTCCGACGTCAGGCTTTTAAGGAACAGGGGCGGGCAGGTCGAAGTGCTTCCAGTTAATCTCGAAGCGATTAAGGACGGGGAAATACCCGACATGATACTTCAGGACCAGGATGTTGTGGTTGTGGGCAAGAGTGCGTTCAAGAGCTTCTTCGACGCTGTAAGGTTCGGTCTGTTCTTCCCGCCGTTCAGCATGGGGGTTCAGTAACCAGGGGGACATTTAAACAAGCATATGGAATACAACGGCAACGACAGAAAAGGGGACGAGAACACCGGGAACAGTCTCGTACCGAGCAGCGAGGAAAGGTCCTTAAAGACTTATTCCCCCACCCCGGACATCATAAGGGCCTATCCGTCAGACGAAGAGAACCCGATCCACAGATATATAGACGTGGTTCTCCGGAGAAAGAAGGTTATAATCGCTTTCTTCGGCATCGTCCTGGTAACGACCCTCATAGGCACGGTAACGACGGAGCCCGTCTACAGGGCTACCGCCAAGGTCGAGATATCGCTCGAAAATCCTAAAGTCGTGAACTTTGACCAGGTCGTCGAAGTCGAAACCCAGTCGGCCGAATTCTACGAAACGCAGTATCTCCTCCTCAAGAGCAAGGCTCTCGCGAAACAGGTAGTGGATAAGCTTAACCTCGGCCAGCACCCGGAATACAACCCCGAAGAACAGACCCCCGGCATTGTCGACCGCATTAAGGGCGCCATATTCGGCACCATTAGCAGCGCCGTAAGCGGGGTAAAGAACCTCTTCATCAGGCCCGCGGCCGAATCCGAGCCCGGTCCGGAGGACCAATACATAGGCGAGATGGCCAAGCAGGACAATCTCGTAAACACCTTCGTCGGAGGGCTCACAATATCCCCCGTCGGCAACTCCCGTCTCGTTGACATAAGCTTCGAATCGCACGACAGGAAGCTCGCCGCCGACGCCGTCAACACCCTCGCCGACACCTTCATCGAGTGGCTCATGAACAGAAAGCTCGACGCCACGAAGCAGGGAAGGGATTTTCTAAAGAAACAGATAGAGCAGGCCCAGTCGAACCTCGAGCAGTCCGAGGCCAGGCTGAACGAATTCGCGAAAAGTAACGACATCGTTTCGCTCGACCAGAAGATGAACATCACTTACCACACCTTCGCCGAGCTCAACGACGCGCTCGCCAAGGCTGAAACGGAGAGGATCGAAAAAGAATCCCTCTACAAGCACGTAATGGCCGGCAACGTGAGCTCGCTCCCGCTCGTAGTGAACGACCCCTACATACAGAACCTGAAGGCCTCGCATGCCCTGGCCAAGTCCGAATACAGCCAGATGAGCGCAACATTCAAATCCGGATATCCGAAGTTAAAAGAGGTCGGGGCCAAGGTGACAGAGCTTCAGAGGAAGATAGACGAGGCCGAGGGCAGCATCGCGAACTCCGTAAAATCGGACTACGAAGCCTCGCTCAAGAAGGAAGAGACGCTCCGCGAGAGCTACGAGAAGCAAAAAGTCCTGGCGTCGGCCCTCAACGACAAGTCCATCGAATACAACATCCTCCAGAGGGAAATCGAATCTAACGAAACGATTTACAACACTCTTCTCCAGCGGCTAAAGGAAACGGAGGTTTCATCCGCCATTAAGGCCAGCAACATACAGGTCGTCGACTATGCCCAGATACCCCTCTTCCCCTTTAAGCCCAACGTAACACTCAACCTCCTCTTCGCCTGTATCATCGGCCTCGGAGGCGGGGTGCTCATAGCATTCATAATCGAATACTTCGACAACACGATAAAATCGCCGGAAGAGATAAGGGACAAGATGAAGTTCCCGGTACTCGGCGGGGTCTTCGAAGCCAGGCAGGCCGACAGCCTTGCGGCCCCGGTCGAAAAGACCTTCCTCATGGACCCGCGTTCCCACATCGCCGAGGCTTTCAGAACCATAAGAACCTCGCTGCTTCTTTCGACGCCCGGAAAGCCCCCGAGGTCTATACTCATAACGAGCTGCTTCCCGGCCGAGGGTAAAACCACGGTTTCCATAAACCTGGCTTCTTCGTTCGCGCAGGCGGGGAGCAAGGTGCTCCTCCTCGAGGCCGACCTCAGAAGGCCGAGGATTGGAAACGTGCTCGGGAACAACGGGTACGGCCTCAGCAGCTATCTCACGGGCAACGCCAGCCTCGAAGACGTCGTCACCCACGGCGAGATACCCAACATGTACGTCCTTCCCGTGGGCCCGATACCGATCAACCCCGCGGAGCTCCTCGGCTCGACCCAGATGAAAGAGCTGATCGACATCCTCGTTAAGGAATACGACTATATAATTGTCGACGGTCCGCCCGCGCTCGGCTTCGTCGATTCTCATATACTGTCGAGCCTCGTCGACGGAGTTGCAGTCGTCGTAAGGGCGGGGAAAACGCCGAGAACATCTATCAGGGATCTTATAGAGAAGCTCTGGAACCTGAGGGCGAATTTCCTCGGGGTTATAGTGAACGGCATCGAGCTCAATCAGAACAGCTATTACTATAAGTCTTACAACTACTACTACGGCGAGAGCGAAGAAAAGAAGAAGATTGCCCCTGTCAAAGCCAAGGTAAAGAACGCTCAGGACGACATAGGCAAAACAATTTAATCAGCCGGGCATCTGTCGCTTCCCTTTCCCAGCAGGTATATTGAGAATTATCCCTTTGAGAGCCTGCGGGGTGTTTACGCTCAAGACATGAATCTTGTAATCCGCTCCAGACTACGCCAATATGGCCTTCTCGCTCTTTCCGCAATAATAATAATGATTCTCGTAACCAGGGCGGCCAGCAACTGGCTCTCCTATATTTACGCGGGCGATCCTCCTCCGAGGGGCCTTAAGGATGCCATGGTTCTCGAGCGGAACAACTCCGAATTCTACTTCCTCCTGGCACAGTACTACGACAACTACGACTTCACGGTACCTAGAACGGATGTAGCTGACCTTTATAAAAAGGCCCTCGAATTAAATCCCCTCAACTACAACTACTGGTTCTATCTCGCGGAATTCCTCTCGCGGCAGGGCGAAAGAGATAAGGCCGTTTATGCTCTCAACCAGTCTACCCAGCTCTCCCCCGGCGTCGTTTCGCTTAGGTGGGCGGCGGGCATGCTGGCCTCCAAGCTCGGAGACAAAAAAGCCCTCCTCGACAACCTCGTTCCCGTGATGGCCTACGACAGCGATAGAAGACAGAAGGCGTTCATCATTCTATGGCAAACGCTCAGGAAGGGCGACGATATAAGAAAAGTCGTGCCTCCGCAAGCCGTGCCGGACTACATGAAGTTCCTTATAAAGACCAAAAGAGTGCCTGAAACCTACGAGATATGGTCCGACCACAAGGACCTCGTCGATTACAACCTCTACATGCTGATGATGAATTTTCTCATGTACCAGAACAGTATAGACCTCGCCAAAAACGCCTGGACCGAACGCATGGGAGCATGGGACGGCGTCTGGAACGGGAGATTCGAAAAAACTATAAACAATAACGGTTTCGACTGGACGATAAGCAATCTCGAAGGGATAGAAGTAACGACGCCGGAGGACTCCGACCAGAAAGGCAGCTCCCTCAAAATAGAATTCGACGGAAAGGACAATTACGACTTTTATCATTTCAGACAGGTCGTCCCGGTCGAAGAGAATACGAGCTACAGACTCTCCTCGGATATTAAAAGCGAAAATCTTACGACGAGAAACGGCATCTTCTGGGAGGTCTACTGCCTTCACAGCGACGACCTCTACCAAAGGTCAGAACAGACATACGGCACGACCGACTGGCACAAGGTCGGGCTCGAATTCACGACCCCGCCGGGATGCACATCGGCCGTTCTGAGGCTAAGAAGGTTCAAGACCGATATCGACGCCCCATTCTCCGGCGCGGTCTGGGTCGACGACGTCGAGCTCGAAAGGACAGGCAGCGGATACAATTGATGACTTTCATCATCGAAAAAGTGATTCCACTATTTATTAACATGGGGCTGGTGCTGATCTTGCTCTCTCCCCTCCCTTTCGGGAACGTCGAGACCTGGTCGGTCTCCCTTTTCGAAATCATCTCGTTCCTGACGTTCGGCGTATGGATTACCGGAAAGATTCTCAGGGGCAGAATTCGCGTCCCGAAGTCGCCCCTCTATCTCCCGATGGGGCTCTTCTTCATATTGATATTCTTGCAGACAGTCGAGCTCCCGGAATTCCTTCTGGGCATACTCTCGCCGCATGGGTCCTCTCTCCTTCAGGGCAAGGCCGAAGCGCTGAAATTCGTATTCGGCGAAGACGTTAATCTTTCCCATACCATAAGCATCTACCCGTTCGTTACCAACCAGAAGTTCCTCCTCTACCTCTCCTACGCCGCCTTTTTTATAGTGACGTTCGACTATATACGTGCGAGCAGGCACGTGAGAAGATTCTTCTGGATAATATTCACGGTCTCCCTGATCGAATCCCTCATCGGGCTCATGCAGTATATAGCGAGCGGCTCCAAGGCCCCTGCCGCGGGCACGTACGTGAACCCGAACCACTTCGCGGGCCTTCTCGTCCTCGTTATACCGTTCATCCTCGGCTACTTTCTCTATCTCTATTCGAAGCACGGCGTAGTAATGGGCAGGTGGGGCAACAAGGTAAAGCTTCCCGTGTCGAGCCACTTCATGATGTTCTTCGCGATGTGCATAATGGCCATAACCCTCATACTCGCCCAGTCGAGGGGAGCTATATTATCCTTCTGCGCGTCGATATTCTTTTTCTACATGCTGATGTCACGCGACAAGAAAAACAGATCCAACAAATGGCTCATCGGGGGATTCTTCGCGATAATACTCGTGTATTCGTTATGGATAGGGCTCGACCCGGTTCTCGACAAAATGGCGGAGACGACGAGAGAGCTTCCGAACCGTACCTACATCTGGAAAGACAGCATGAACATGCTTAAGGATTTCCCGGTCCTGGGCGTCGGGCTCGGCAACTTCAGCCTGGCCTACACTCTCTATAAAGAAAACGCGTACTGGCCCCACGTATACGACCATGCCCACAACGACTACATAGAGCTGGCGACGGAAACCGGCATAGTCGGCTTCGCCCTTGTCTTCTGGGCGCTCATAGCCTTTTTCAGAAACTTGTATAGAAACGAAAAGTATTTTTCCTCGGAGAAAGACCCCTTCTCCTACTACATCACCATAGGGCTCGTGAGCGGAATGTTCGGCATGTTCGTTCATACGATCACGGAATTCACGTTCCAGATTCCGGCCAACGCCTATTATTTCACATTCATGCTGGCCCTGACAGCGAGCATAGTGAACCGCGTGTCCGAAAGGGAAAGATCAGGCTAGCGTTTGGGGTTCGACGGTCCGGCCGATTCAGTGACCGTTTCTGGCGACGACCTGCCTGTCGAGGCAGTCCTTTAATGCCTGCTCGGATATATATCCTTTTTCTATAAGTATGCTGCCCAGTTTCGCGCCGGTATTCTTCTGGTAATCGAGCGCCTCCTCGAGCTGCTCCCTGTTTATGACCTCGGCCGCGAGCATTATGTCTCCCAGGAGGTGCTCCTTTTTGCCCGGAGCCATCCAGGTCGCCGCGGAATTCACCGACACCTGGAGATTGAGAAAGTCCCTCAGCTTCTGCTCGGTTATATATCCCTTCTCGATCAGTATCTCTCCGATCTTGCCGCCCCACTTCTCCTGGTGAGCCAGCGCCTCCCGAAGCTGCGCTTCGGTGATTACTCCCGATTCAAGTATCACCTGCCCTATCAGCTTGTCGATACGCCTGTCCTTGCTTTCCCACCTGTATGCGACCGTGAACCAGATAGTCGCGAATATGAGCTTCATATCGAGCCAGAAGCTTTCGTTGTTTATGTAAATCGTGTCGTAGCGGAGCTTGTTCCGGGGATGTGTGTTGTAGTTCCCGTAAACCTGCGCAATGCCCGTCAGCCCGGGCTTCACCCTGAGCCTGTAGTCGAACCCCGGGATCATCTTCCTGAACTCGGAAACGAGCTCGGGTCTTTCGGCACGGGGGCCGACAAAGCTCATGTCCCCTCTCAGAATATTGAAGAGCTGCGGGAGCTCGTCGAGCTTGGTCCTTCTTAAGAAATCCCCGACCTTCGTAATCCTGTGATCCTTCTTATACGCCCATACGGGTCCGGTTTTCTGCTCGGCGTCCTTTATCATGGAACGGAACTTGTAAATCCTGAACTTCCGCCCGTTCTCCCCTAGTCTCACCTGCGAGAAAATTATGGGGAACCCGTCTTCTATATATATTACGATTGCGACTATAACGCCTACGGGAAACAGTACGACAAGCCCCAGAAACGAAAAAAGCACGTCGAAGGGTCTTTTCAGAAAAGGCTCCTTGACAGGGTTCGATGATGGATACTCCACCAAAGAATAATTCCCGCCTACCTTGTTTAGTGTGCCGTTGATGCTCTTGAAAATCTTCATGCTCTACTCTCTACTATTAAGAATAAGGAGATTCAGAACGCAGGCAAATCCCTTAACAGGACCTTAGCCAACCGGTCGAGATTTAATATCTGCAATGTCTATGCCACTTCACATAAACATCTTAACCCCCTGTATATACATAATAATAGTTTATAGCACGCAGATACTTAAACAAGTCTTGTCAATCGGGAGGCTGTCGGCGGGACAATTTTTGTTACGCCTGGAGACCGAAGTCTGTTAAGGCAGCTTTACACTCGCGAAAATGGACCCCGAAACGTCAACCCCCGTGAGATTTTGCCCACACTGTCAAGCCGTGAACGGAGTTTCCAACCCATCCGTCCCCTATAGATATACCTACAGTCTACATTACAATACGCCGAATGTCTCGATTATTCCCCGGGATAGTGAAACATCGCGGAAAGGCGCCCGGAACGCCTGAAAACCCGGATTCCTTCCTCCGGCGTGAAAAGAATTCACTTTTTCACGTCTAATTCATTCAAGCCTTGATCATCGTCTATTGTAATTTTTAAAGAACCCGCAGGTCCCACCGCTCATAAAAAAACGGAATCGAAATCGATTTTGAAACAAAGCTTTATAATCCACATTTTGACATTATACTTGGTGATGTCGAATTCAAAGCTTCCATGGTCAAGGTTTTACCATAGCACCAGACGCACCTCTTATGCAGAAAACAGAATCATCATTTAAAATAGACGGTCGGAACAAGCCCGCTCCGGCGCCCGACACCGCTGACGAAAGAGACGATTTCCGAAAGCCGTTCGCGGTACGGAAACCGCAGACCGGCATCTCTCTTCAGTTAAGAGAGCTCTACGAATACCACGAGCTCATATACTTTCTTATCTGGAGAGACATCAAGGTCAGATACAAGCAGACCGCGCTCGGCGTGATATGGGTAGTGCTTCAGCCCCTTCTCACGATGGGCGTCTTCACGATATTCTTCGGGAACCTCGCCAAAATACCGTCCGACGGCGTGCCCTATCCTATCTTCTCTTTTGCGGCGCTGGTGCCCTGGCAGCTCTTCGCCAACGCGCTTACGAATTCCAGCAACAGCCTCGTCAACAGCCGCGACCTCATCACAAAAGTATATTTCCCGAGGCTCATAATACCGCTCTCGTCGATCCTGGGCGGCTTCCTCGATTTCCTGATAGCGTTCGTCGTGCTCATGCTCATGATGCTTTACTACGGCATCGTGCCGACGCTCGCAATACTGGCGCTTCCGCTCTTCGTGCTCCTCGCGATCGCAACGGCGCTCGCCGTAAGCCTCTGGCTCTCGGCCCTCAACGTTATATACAGGGACGTCCGCTACACGATACCTTTCATGACACAGTTCTGGCTCTTCCTTACGCCGATCGCATACCCGAGCAGCCTGGTGCCCGAAAAGTGGCGCATACTCTACGGCCTCAATCCGATGTCGGGTGTGGTCGAGGGTTTCCGCTGGGCGCTGCTCGGAAAGTCCGACCAGGACTGGACTCTCGTAATAGTATCGTCGATTGTCGTCTTGGTTCTCCTGGCTGGCGGGCTCGTTTATTTCCGACACATGGAGAAGAAATTCGCGGACGTGGTTTAACATGAGCGATATTACAATAAAAGTAAGAGATATAGGAAAAGAGTACAGGATCGGAGAAACCAACGAGTTTCAGACGATGAGGGAGAATATCACGAGGCTCGTCTCGGGAGGCGTCAAGAAGCTCGTTTCGGGCATCGGCGGGAAACGAGGCGGCAACGGTCACACAGCGAAGAAAGCTTCCGGCGATAACATCTTTTGGTCCTTAAAAGACGTCTCGTTCAATGTATGCCAAGGGGAGATCATCGGCATAATCGGCCGGAACGGCGCCGGGAAAAGCACTCTTTTGAAAATAATAACGGGGATAACTGAGCCGACAGAAGGCAGAATAGACATCTACGGCAGGATAGCATCTCTCCTCGAAGTCGGCACAGGGTTTCACCTCGAGCTCACCGGGCGCGAAAACATATACCTCAACGGCGCGATACTCGGCATGAAGAAAATCGAGATCGACAGGAAATTCGACGAGATACTGGAATTTTCCGAGGTGGAGCAGTTCATAGACACCCCGGTGAAGTATTATTCGTCGGGCATGAGGGTAAGGCTGGGGTTTTCGGTAGCCGCGCACCTAGAGCCAGAAATACTCCTCATAGACGAAGTGCTCGCGGTCGGCGACGCCGCCTTTCAGAAAAAATGTCTGGGAAAGCTCAACAACGTCGCCACCTCCGAAGGGAGAACGGTGCTCTTCGTCAGTCACGATATGACCGCCATTCTTTCGCTCTGCCAGAGAGCGATAATGCTCGAGCAGGGGCGGGTTATAGCTGAAGGACACACAGACGATATCGTACAGAAGTATCTTCAATCGATGAGCTCGACATACGAAATACCGCTCGACCAGCGAACCGATCATGCAGGGGACGAAAGCGTTACGATAGTCTCGCTCAAGGTGGAAAATGCGGAGGTGGGGACGCCGATAAAACCGAGCAGCAGGATAAATATCAAATTCGACTACGTCAGCGACAAGCCTATCAAATACCCGCGGATGATAGTGAAGATC
>PJQE01000035.1_pt1 | contig 16145 bp, 14 predicted proteins | sample 1503751 | NCBI WGS metagenome assembly PJQE01 (sample SAMN07775948, study PRJNA414020) | Biofilm metagenome, whole genome shotgun sequencing project. | reverse complement strand
TGCTCTTCGGATCTGCGGGGGAGCGCTTCCTTGAACGCCCGGGATGCATTAAGTATATTAAAGTTAGACAACTTCCGGAGGTATTTTAGAAATGGCATATGTTATTGCGGAACCGTGCATAGACGTGAAAGACAAGGCCTGCGTCGAGGCGTGCCCGGTTGACTGTATATATGAAGGCGGAGACCAGCTTTTCATACATCCGGAGGAGTGTATAGACTGCGGCGCGTGCGTGGACCCGTGCCCGGTGGACGCAATTTTTCACGAAGACGAATTACCCGAAAAGTGGAGCGAGTACACTGCCAAGAACAAGGATTTCTTCGAGGGGAAGGAAGGGCTCGAGCCAGCGAAGAAGGACTGAGGCAGGCTCGCCGATATAAATCTGAAAACCAGAGGGGATGTGCTTCGGCATGTCCCCTTTTTTTTGCCCGTTTGACTGAGGTGAGGCAGTTGAACAAGACAAAAACGAAATCCACCGAGAGCGCGGCGGCGAAGAAGAAGCGCGCGCTCGAAATACTCTCTATACTCGAAACCGAGTATCCCCATGCGAAATGCCATCTGAATTATACGAGCGCTCTGGAGCTTTTGATAGGCTGCATACTCTCGGCGCAGTGTACGGACAAGCGTGTGAACGAGGTTACGCCGGGGCTCTTCAAAAAGTATCCGACGGCGGCCGATTTCGCGCGCGCCGACAGGGACGAGCTCGAAGAGGAGATACATTCCTGCGGATTTTTCAGGGCAAAGGCCAAGTCGATCGTTAACTGCGCCAAGGCGCTCGTCGACGAGCACGGGGGGAAAGTCCCGGCGACGATGGAGGAACTTACGAAGCTGGCGGGGGTGGGGCGGAAGACGGCGAACGTCGTCCTCGGGAATTTTTACAAGATACCGGGGATAATCGTCGATACGCACATCATGAGTTTATCCAAGAGGCTGAAGCTGACCTCGAACTCGGACCCGGAAAAGATTGAGTTCGATCTCAGGGCGCTCATACCCGAGCCGAGGTGGACGTTCTTTTCGAACTCGCTCGGCGATCATGGGAGGACGGTGTGCTTCGCGCGGAAGCCGCGTTGCGGGGAGTGCGTGATAAGCCACCTTTGCCCGTCGGCGGGGAAGGTGTGAAGAGACATTAAATCCCCCCATACCCCTCCGGCTTCGCTAAGGCTACGCCGCGACAGGCCTTTTCCTAAGGGGGGATAAAAAGGCAAAGGCTGGATTCCCGATACAGGCATTCGGGAATGACAATCTAAAAATACCGAATCTCTTGCTGACCCCGCCGGCCGAGGCGTAGGCCCTCAGGCTTCTTGGAATGAGAATGTTATCGGTCCGGCTCAATCGAAATCGGTGATTGCGAAGTTGAGGGGATGGGCGTTCCGCTGAATCCTGGTATCGTCCCCCGGCACGAGCCCGAGTGGCGCACCGGTAGTAAACGCATCTATAACAGTATTCACGTCCGCCATGCCGACATATTTATACCTGTCTATCACGAATGGGAGGCTGTTGGAGGTTAGAATGTCGGGCCCGTCGCCCAGGCCGAAGTGAAGATGCGGCGCCGTCGAGTTTCCTGTGCTGCCCAGCTTGCCTATCAGCTGACCTGTGGTGACCACGTCGCCTTCCTTTACCGCCACGCTCCCCGGCATGAGGTGTGCGTAAGACGCCCACACCCCGGGCTGAATGAGGACGACGACGTGATTCCCCGGGTAATCACCGGGACCTTTTACTGTCGTCGGCGGGGTGTTGGGCGGCGTGTCGTCCATGTCGTCGCGGACAGAGACTACGGTGCCGTTGCCCACCGATACGATGTCGGCCCCGTAGGCGAAGTACTGCTCATTCTTAGTGCCGTCGCCTTCGAAGAGCCTCTTGTCCTTCGCCTGTATCCAGTCGATGGCGAAAGTTTCCGATTTGACATACCTCGCCCCGTCAACGGCCATCCTGAACGAGCGGTGATTCGACGGGACACAGCAGCCGTTCGCGTTGAACCAGCCGGTGCCTTTAAGAGGCGGAGCTATAACTACGGGCTCCATCGGGTTCACTGTGAGGAGGGGGCCAAGAATCTCATTCGATCCGATGAGAGTGGAGAGCGGGTGGGAAGAAACTTCGTACTTTATTCTGTGCGTGATCTGATCCGGTATTTCGCCCTTCGGGACTATAACGTCCATCACCGCGGCGACGGAGCTTGAGGATGGTATTTCGTTGATCTCATCCGAGCCGAACAGCGGCTGAAGGACTTGTTTCAGCTCTTCGCCTTTGAGGCGGAGAAGGCGCTTGCCGTTCGGGGTGTAGACATCTATGGAAGTCAGCGTTACCGGCCCGGCGAACACGTTAGTGAAGATGAGGTCGTATTCGATGTGGTCCATGCCGTCGCTGCCTGTGACGCGGAGGGGATCGTTCGTCGACGTTACGATTAAGGCCGTCGTCTCCGGCGCGCAGGCCGCCGACACGCTCAGCAGGGCTACAAGAACAGCGACGCGGGCCGTGGTAGCGATGATTGATCTTGCTCCGTTAATTACGGCCATACCCGGAACACGGGATTGAACGATCCGCCTCATTTCTGCTTCTCCTGGGATAAGTGGGTATAGTTGAATCGTGCGGCCGATTTGTGATTTTTTCAATAGGGTGGGATGCATGCGATGTCACGGGCCGGTTCTCTTCATCCTCCCAAAACCTGTATAATATCTCCCGGAATGAAGGCGCGTTATAACTCCTATCACGATTTCCTGAAGGAGCGCTTCGGGTGCCGGGTGAATAAAGTCTCGGTGGACATGGGATTCACATGTCCGAACAGGGACGGCTCGCTCGCCCGGGGCGGCTGCGTTTACTGCAACAACGACAGCTTCGTTCCGCCCTACGCACGCGCGCGGTTCCCGATGCACGACCAGATTACGCGCGGCATGGAATACCTCTCCAAGAGGTTCAAGGCGAAAAAGTTCATCGTCTATTTCCAGGCATACACGAACACGTACGGCAGCGTTGACGAGCTCGAACGGATGTACCGAGAAGCCCTTAAATACGAGGGCGTCGTGGGGATTGCGGTCGGCACGCGATCGGACTGTATCGACGAGGAAAAGCTCGACATGTTCGGGCGGCTGGCGAAGGAATGCTACGTTTCCGTCGAGTACGGCATCGAATCGATATACGACAAGACGCTCGGATTCATGAACCGGGGGCACGATTACGAGTCGGTCCTCGACGCGCTCAGGATATCGCAGGGGAGGGGGTTCGAGATCGGGGCGCACGTCATAATGGGCATGCCGACGGAGACGCGGGAGGAGATGATGGCGACGGCTGCAGAAGTCTCGGGCCTCGGGATAGACTGCTTCAAGGTGCACAACCTTCACATCGTGAAAAACACGCCGCTCGAAAGGATGTACAGGGCGAACCCGTTCCAGCTTTTCGGGTTCGGGGAGTATATAGAATTCATCGTCGAATTCCTGGAGCGGCTCTCGCCGGATATGGTCGTCGAGCGGCTGTTCACGGACACGCCCCGGCAGCTGCTCGTAGCGCCGAACTGGGGGAAATCGCACATAGAAGTCATGCGTGCGATAGAGGCCGAGCTGGAAATGAGGGACACGTTCCAGGGGAGGCTTTATGGCGCGGCCGCATGAGCCGCCGCTTCGTCCCCGTAATCCCGTCCGCACGGTTATTGCGTAACAATTCCTGGTATAACTCTGCATAATTATTGAACAATATCCGCTGGTGCGCGCCGCCTTAATGCGTCTCACGGTTATGACCGGAGCGTCAGGCGAATAAGAAATTCCGTGCCGCAGGCCTTCTTCAGGGTCCGCCTACCGGAGTGTGTGAGCTTTTGCGTACAGGCGATATACTTTTCCATATCTTGGGTTAATATTGATTGTGTAAAACCTGAGGGATAAATGATAAAAAGCTCAAACCCCGCGCTCGGGGATAAAACGTTCGAAAATCTCCAGCCAGCGCTTACCGCCGAAGGGCGGATGACGATCAACGGCACCATAAACAAGACGCTCATACTGCTTGTCCTGACGCTTGTTCCAGCGGCGTGGGTGTGGGACAAGTTCTACAAGGGCGGAGCCGAGGCCGTCGGCAACTGGATACTGATAGCAGTCATCGCGGGGCTCGTCGTCGCGATGGTGACGATATTCAAGAAGACGTGGGCTCCCCTCACCGCGCCTCTTTACGCCGTTATCGAGGGCGTAGTCATAGGCGGCATATCCGCAATCGCCGAGGCGCAGTTCCAGGGCATCGTGTTCCAGGCTGCGTCGCTCACGTTCGGCACCCTGCTCGCGCTCCTGGTCGCGTACAGGACGGGCGTGATAAAAGTGACTGAAAGGTTTAGGCTCGGCGTCGTTGCGGCGACGGGCGGTATCTTCGTCGTCTACCTCATATCCCTCGGACTCGGCTTTTTCGGAGTGAACGTTCCATACATACACACGGGCGGCACGATAGGCATACTATTCAGCCTGTTCGTCGTCGTTATAGCGGCGCTGAACCTCGTCCTCGACTTCGACTTCATAGAGCGGGGGGCGGAGGAAGGCGCGCCGAAGTACATGGAATGGTACGGTGCGTTCGGGCTTATCGTAACCCTTATCTGGCTTTACATCGAATTCCTGAGGCTGCTCACGAAGCTCAGGCAGTGATTCGTTCGAGATCGAGAAAATCAAAGCGGAGGCTTAATTTGAAATCCAATATGGTTGCGAGAACTGCAGTGCTGATGCTCGCGGCGGCGTTCCTTTTCGGCGCGGCGAGCGCGTCGTTCGCACAGGGCGGGGCAACCAGCCCGCAGGAACTAGGCTCGAAACGCATTGCGGCGGGGAAAGCGCAGAACAAGGAACAGCTCCTGGCCCTCATCAACCCCAAATCGGTGGAATACATGAAAGAGAAAGATCCCGGAAAGCTAGAGGAAGTTATAAATACCTGGCTGAAAACCGAGATCCCGCCAAATCCCGAATTCATTCTACAATCCTTAAAAGATATACCCGACTACAATGCGGCCTCGCAGACGTTCGTCGTCGGACCTTCGTCGATGTACTTCCCGGTAGCGCCTACTGACCTGCTTGTTCTTGTTGGGGACAGGCAGATTACTGTGAAGAAGGACGGAAAGGACGTAGTCGAGAAGAAGAGGGCTCCCGTGACCATAGACTTTGTCATGCAGGAAGACGGGGTCTGGTACATCGTCCTTCCCGTCATCACGAAAGCCATGCAGCCGCAGCAGCGGTAACCGGTACATTACATCGGCCGGCCTCGTCCGCCTCTGGCGGGTACACTTTATCCCATGACGGAAGGCTCACCGCACCCGATAGTGATTTTCGACGGCGTCTGCAATTACTGCAGCTCCGTCGTGGTGTTCATTATAAAGCGCGACGCGCGGGGAATATTCAGGTTCGCGCCTTTCCAGTCGGAATCCGCAAAGGCGCTCCTCGAAAAGTACGGCGTCAGGGAGGATTACCTCGACTCCTTCATATTGATAGAGGATGGGAGGCTCTACACGAAGTCGGAAGCCGCGCTCAGGCTCTGGCGGAGGCTCGGCGGCCTTTGGAGCCTCAATTACGCATTCATCGCCGTCCCCGCGTTTATCAGGGACGCCGTCTACGATTTTATCGCACGGAACCGCTACAAGTGGTTCGGCAAGAAGGACGAATGCATGATCCCTGGGCCGGATGTGAGGGAGAGGTTCCTGGAGTGAGCTCCCGGGCCGGGCCGCGCGAACCCTTCGATTCCCCGCACAAAACACCCGGTGACTCAAACTGTATTGTCTCGGCCGAGTATAATGTTATTTTTTATACTGCAGCAGGCAGGGTGCGACGAGATGAGTGACGGGCTTCAGTTTAAAATTGCTTCCGAAAAGAGCGAGTTCGACCAGATCCACGCGCTCAATTACGAGACCTTCGCCGAGGAAATTCCTCAGCACGAAAAGAACGCCGAAAGGTCGCTCGTAGATAAATTCCACAAAGACAATACATATATCATATGCCTCGATGCGGGGGAGCTGGTCGGGATGCTCGCTGTCAGGGACAGGCGTCCGTTCTCTCTCGACAGGAAAATTCCCGACCTCGATTCGCACCTTCCGCCGTTCAGGTCGGCTTGCGAGATAAGGCTCCTGGCCGTGAAGAAGGACAGGCGTAACAGAAAGGCCATACTCGGGCTGTTTACCTCGCTCGCCTCGTGGTGCGAGGAGGGCGGGTATGACATCGCGCTCATATCGGCGAACGTCGAGCGCGAAAAGCTCTACACGAACCTCGGCTTCGCTCCGTTCGGCCCGCGCGTCGGCTCGGAGGGCGCTATCTACCAGCCGATGTATCTGACTCCCGAGCCCTACTACCGCATGAAGGCGGGCACGAGGCTCCTGTCGAGAATGGCCGGAGCGGCGGACCCGGGCGGAAAGGTACCGCTCAATTTTCTGCCGGGGCCTGTGGACGTTGCGCCCGCCGTGAGAAAAGCGATGGTGGATAAAACACTCTCACACAGGTCGGGGGATTTCGTCGCCGCATTCGAAGACGTGAGACGCAAGCTCTCGGCGCTCGTGAACGCATCGCGAGCTTCTATACTCATGGGCTCGGGGACGCTGGCGAACGACGCCGTCGCCGCGCGGCTCTCACTTACGGAAGGACGCGGGCTGATACTTTCGAACGGCGAGTTCGGCGAGCGCCTGGTCGATCACGCGCGGCGCTTCGGGCTCGGGTTCGAAATACTCCGGAAAGGATGGGGCGAGACTTTTTCCCGCTCCGATGTGGAAAATGCGCTCGACGCCGCGTCCAACGCAAGCTGGCTCTGGGCCGTGCACTCCGAAACGTCGACGGGTGTGCTCAACGACGCCGAAACCCTGAAAAATATATGCGCCACGCGGGGAGTGAAACTCTGCCTCGACTGCATAAGCTCGCTCGGCACTGTTTCGCTCGACCTCGCGGGTGTTTACATGACGACGGGGACGAGCGGAAAGGGCATCAGATCATACGCAGGCCTCTCGTTCGTATTTCACGGTGAAGCGGCCCCGCCGCCCTCCGGTATGCTCCCCCGCTATCTCGACCTTTCGCTCTACGAAGAATCCGAAGGACCGCCGTTCACCGTATCGTCCAATCTCCTTTACGCCCTCCGCGAGGCGCTCGTCGGCGAGGCCGCATGGAACGCGCGCTACGATTCAATAAAAGAGCTGTCGGCGTTCGTCCGGCTGCGTCTCCGTGAAGCGGGTCTCCACGTCGTCGCGCCAGAAGGGCACGAATCGCCGGCGCTCGTAACGATTGCCCTTCCGGGCGAAGTACTGTCCCCGGAGCTCGGCCCCGAGCTCGAAAAGTCCGGATATTTCCTCAACTGGAGGAGCCCGTATCTCGTCCGCAGAAATTGGATGCAGGTCGCCCTCATGGGCGAGTACGACGCCTCAACCGTAAGCCGTTTCCTGGACGTCTTCACAGAGGCCGCCCGCCCGCGAAGGCGAGCCTGAGATAATTTCGCGGTTCCTTTGACGATAAGCCCCGGACGATTTATTATTGGCGTATCGGTAAATGAAAAAGGAGGTGCGAGATGGCAAGTTTAGTCAACCGCATGATAAGGGCCGCCAAGCTGGACGTGAGTCTCTACGAGGAAGTCGAGGCGGATAAGAGCGCTCTGGGGCAGGCGGCAGTAGTGGTTCTTCTTTCCAGCGTCGCGGCCGGAATAGGGGCCGTCGACGAGCTCGGCGCCGGAGGGATAGTGACGACGGCGCTGCTCTCTCTGGTGGCGTGGGTCATCTGGGCTTTCCTGACATACATTATCGGGACGAAGCTGCTGCCGACGCCCGAGACCAAGACGGACTTAGGCGAGATGATGCGTACGATAGGATTTTCGAGCTCCCCCGGCGTTCTTAACATACTCGGCGTAATTCCGTTTCTGGGGCAGTTCGTGGCGATAATCGTGGGCATCTGGGGGTTCATCGCGATGGTTATAGCCGTCAGGCAGGCGCTCGATTATACGAGCACCTGGAGGGCTGTCGGAGTTTGCGCTATTGGATTCGTCGTCTATATCATAATCGCGATCGTGCTCGCCGGTATTATAGGCACGGAGCATATGGCGCCCGGCGCATCCTGACGACGGATAAAGCATCTTAACGTTCATGCATGACGGATGGGGTGCAGGGATTCGTTTAACTTTTTTTCATCGGGAGATACCGTTTATCCGTGTTTATTAAGAGGCTTATAAGGGCGCTACTACTCGACCCGAACGTTTACGAGGAAATCGAGCACGACAGGCGCGCGATGTGGCAGGCCGCGCTTGTCGTCTTGCTGGTGAGCCTGTCGCGCGGGCTTTACGCCTACAATGTCGGGGATTACGTCGGCCTCGTAGTCAGCACAGTTACTAATTTCGTTCTCTGGATACTGCTTTCGTTTCTCGTATACATCATCGGCACGAAGCTCTTCCCGGAATCGGAAACCCGGAGCGATCAGTGGGAAGTCATGAGGGTGCTCGGGTTCGCGAGCGCGCCGGGTATTTTCAGGGTTTTCGCGAGCGTGCCGCACCTGACGGCGATAGTATTTCTGATCGTGTGGGTATGGACGCTTTCAGCGATGATTGTCGCCGTCCGCCAGGCGCTCGATTTCAGGAGCACCTGGAATGCGATATGGGTTTGCGTCGTCGGGCTTATCACCTATTGGCTGCTCTACGTTATATTGTTTTTTGCGTTCGGGCTGCCGAAGCCGGCGTGGTCGTGAGGGGTTTTTGCTTGTCTCTTTCCAGCTTTAAAAGCTCTGACTGAAAAAGGCAAAGACAAAAGCTATAGTCTTCTACTTTTGCTTGACCAAAAGTAACAAAAGTCACGGGACGGGGAAAAATTGTGCTAAAAATCTTCACGCCTTCGCTAAATCTTGTACCCACCCCATCCCCTGACAAGATTTTTAACGCTCATCCACTCGATTTTTTTAACGCCAATTTTTACGTCCTGGAGGGGTATTGCTTCGCTGCTCGCGCAGCTTGCAATATTCAGGGATGAAAGACTGAGATCTCTCACATTTGTTCGAGATGACAGTATAAAAAACGAGATTCCGAATCAAGTTCGGAATGAAGGAAGGGTAGTGTCGCGACAGTGTGCCGCGACATTAAAGGTTCGTGCACGCGTGGCGTGCTGGATTCCCGATACAGGCATTGATACTAAAGAAGGTAGGTTCTGAGCGGTACTGGATGGACGCTTGTGAGTGAATCCCCGGCGTCCGATTCCTCGCTCGCTCGAAATCGTTGGGAATGACAAATTAAAAAAGCAAAAAACGAGATACTGAAACAAGTTCAGGATGGCGAACTATAAAGATGACAGACTAAGGAAGATTGCCGCGGTCGCGGAAGGCGCTCCCTCGCAATGACGGATCAAAATTGTTGCGTCGAATTCCACACGTAGTGTGTTTTTCGACGTGGAGCATCAGGCTGATATAAGTACCTGAAGCACTGCGAGTGGTAATCAGAACGATGCTGCTAACTTCGTAATCCTGCACGCGTGGCGTGTTAGCCGCGGGCTTTGGCGGCGCGGCGGGCTTCGTCTTTCAGAATCTTGTAGTCGATGCTGTCGACTAGCGCTTTCAGGCTCGCTTCGACGATGTTCTGCGATACGCCTACCGTGCTCCAGTCGCTCTCGCCGTCGCCGGATTCAATTAGGACGCGCACGACTGCGTCTGTTCCGTGCTTGGCTGCGAGGACCCTGACCCTGTAGTCCTTCAGGCGTACTTCCCTAAGGTTCGGATAGAACTTTTCGAGCGCCTTACGGAGGCCCTGGTCGAGCGCGTGCACGGGGCCGTTTCCTTCGGCGGCCGTGTGCTCGACGACGCCGTCTACCTGCACGATGAGAGTGGCCTCGGTTATGGGCTCGGCGTCGTCCGCTCTTTTATCTGTCAGTGTGCGGACGCTCTGGAGCTGGAAGGGCTTTCTGTACTCGCCGAGGGCCTTTCTTATCAGGAGCTCGAACGACGCGTCCGCGCCCTCGAATTCGTACCCCTCGCTTTCGAGCTTCTTGAGCTCATTCAGTATGGCGTTAACGCGCTTGTCCTGCGAATCGAGCTCTATGCCGAGCTCCTTCGCCTTGTAGATGATGTTGCTGCGCCCGGAGAGGTCGGATATCAGAACGCGCCTGTGGTTGCCGACGACGTCGGGCTTTACGTGCTCGTACGTGTCGGGGTTTTTCATTACGGCGCTCACATGAAGGCCGCCCTTGTGCGCGAAGGCGCTCTCGCCGACGTAGGCCATGTGCCGGAGCGGCGGGAGGTTCGTGAGCTCGTGTATGAAGTGCGATACGTCGTAGAGCCTCATGAGCTCTTCGTCGGCGATGCAGTCTATGCCGAGCTTTAGTTTAAGGTTCGGTATGATAGCGCAGAGGTTAGCGTTGCCGCACCGCTCGCCGTAGCCGTTCATCGTTCCCTGAATCTGCCTTACGCCTTCCCTGACAGCGTAGAGGCTGTTCGCGACGCCGACTTCGCCGTCGTTGTGGGTGTGTATGCCGAGCTCGACGTCGCCCAGCGCGAGGCCCACTTCCCTGACTATTTCCTCGACTTCCCAGGGGAGCGTGCCGCCGTTGGTGTCGCAGAGAACTATGACGTCCGCCCCGGCTTCCTTCGCGGCGCTCAGCGCTTCGATCGTGTACTTGGGATTGCGCTTGTAGCCGTCGAAGAAATGCTCCGCGTCGAAGAAGACTTCGTCGACGTGCTTCTTCAGGTAAGTCACCGAATCGTGGATTATATCGATGTTTTCCTTGAGCGGTATCCTGAGCGCCTCCTTGACCTGAAAGTCCCAGCTTTTGCCGACAATGGTTACGGCGGGGGTTTCGGCTTTCAGGAGGGCCTGGACGCTGCTGTCTTCCTCGCAGGTCTTACCCGAGCGCCTCGTGCTGCCGAAGGCCGCTATGGCGGACTTCCGAAGCCTGAGCTTCTTGGCTTCCTCGAAGAATCCTTCGTCCCTCTCGTTCGAGCCCGGCCAGCCGCCTTCAATATAATGCACGCCCAGCTCGTCGAGCTTCTGGGCGATTCGCAGCTTGTCGTGGATGGAGAACGAAATGCTCTCCCCCTGGGTGCCGTCCCTGAGAGTAACGTCGTATATCTTCACCTGCCGTGCGCTCATTTCTCCTCCCCGAGCTCGAATGCGTCGTGGAGCGCCCTTACCGCGAGCTCCGTGTACTTCTCATCGATAACGCAGGAAATCTTTATCTCGGAAGTGCTTATCATCAATATATTTATGCCTTCTTTCGAAAGCGCCGCAAACATCTTGGCCGCGACGCCCGAGTGGGTTTTCATGCCTACGCCTACGAGGGAGACCTTCGTGATCCTGTCGTCGGAGATGATGTCCTTCGCTCCGAGCTCACGCGCCACGCTTTCTGTTAGTATAATTGATTTTTTAAATTCTGTCCTAGGCACGGTGAACGTCATGTCGGTATGGCCCTCGATGCTGACGTTCTGGACTATCATATCGACGTTGATCCCGGCAGCGCTCAGCGGGGAGAATATGGTGGCCGCGATGCCCGGCCTGTCCGGGACCTGCGTGATCGTGATCTTGGCCTGGTTCCTGTCGGACGATACGCCCGAGATGAGTATGTTTTCCATGTGCGTCATGTCTTCCTCCTTTACAACCCACGTTCCTTCCTGCCCGGGCTTCGCCGTCGGGCGCACGTGAAGCGGGACGTCGTGCTTCATCGCGAATTCGACCGCGCGGGCCTGGAGCACCTTCGAGCCGAGGCTCGCGAGCTCGAGCATTTCTTCGTAAGATATTTTGTGCAGCTTGCGTGCGTTGGGGACTATGCCGGGGTCCGAAGTATAAATGCCGTCGACGTCGTCCTTATAAAGCTCGCACGAATCGGCGTTAAGCGCCGCGGCCAGAGCGACGGCTGTGAGGTCGGAGCCGCCGCGTCCGAGCGTCGTCACGTTACCGTCGTCATCCACGCCCTGAAACCCGGCGACTACCACTATTTTCCCCTTTTCGAGGGCCTTCCGTATTCTCTCGGCGTCTATGCGGACTATCTTCGCCTTGGAGTAGGCGTTGTCGGTGACTATGCGCACCTGGTGCCCCTGATAGGAGACGGCGTCGTGTCCCAGCGCCTTAACCGCCATCGTAAGAAGCCCGGACGAGACCTGCTCGCCGCTGGACGTGACGACGTCGAGCTCCCTTTCGTCGGGCGGGTCCTTGAGCTCGAGGGAGAGCTTGACGAGCTTGTCCGTCTCCCCGGCCATTGCCGAGACGACGACGAGGACGCCGTTACCCTTTTCCTTCGTGCTGATTACGTGCCCCGCGACCCACTTTATTTTGTCGAGGTTCGCGACGCTCGTTCCGCCGTATTTCTGAACGATGAGACCCATTCTTCTTTTCCTTTTATCCGAATATTCCGCGTCGTTTCCGAAACGCCGCCACCTGCCTCGGGTATAGCGATTTCAATGTTTATAGTATATTCAGGGAGCTCTGCCTCTATCCTCTCGGCCCATTCGACGGCCGAAACACCCTTGCCGAAGAGAAACTCCTCGAAGCCTATGCCGTAAAGCTCGTCCGCCCCGGAGACCCTGTAGAGATCGAAGTGGTAGAGCGGCATCGCGCCTTCGTAGGCGTTCATTATCACGAACGTCGGGCTGACCGGGTCGTCTTCTATCCCGAGGGCCCTGGCTATACCCTTGACGAGCACCGTTTTCCCTGCCCCGAGGTCTCCCCTAAGGGCGATAATACTACCGGGCTTGAGGGATTTTCCAACAGCCTCGCCGAGCGCGATTGTTTCGTCGCTGCTGTGAACGACTATCTCGATTTCCATCGTATCTTCCGTTTTCATTTTTAGTTTGGAAGGCCAGCCGGGCTCTTTTCATCTAATTCGGATGAAAGGCTCGTCGTCCATAGTCGGAATGTCTTTAATAACTGCCGGGAGGGCGTCGGCAAGGTCCGAAGCCGTTATGCCCGCCTCGCCCCTTTCCGAAGCGGCCCTGTCTCCGGCGGCGCCGTGAGCGAATACGCCGAGCTTGCAGGCTTCTTCCGCGCCCATGCCCTGCGCCAGGAATCCGCCCGCTATGCCTGTGAGAACGTCGCCCATTCCGCCCGCCGCCATACCGGGATTTCCCGTCGTATTTACGAATACTTTACCATCCGGGCAGGAGATGAGCGACCTCGCTCCCTTGAGTATTATGTACGCACCGAATTCCCGGGCAAAGTCGAGAGAGACGCCGATCCTGTCGTCCTGGACGTCCTCAGTCGATATGCCCGCGAGGCGGGACATCTCGCCGGGGTGGGGCGTGAGAACTACCGGAGCCTTCGCCCTTTTGAGTATGCCGGGGTTTTTGGCGACGAGGGTTATGGCGTCGGCGTCGATAAGAATGGGCACGGGCGACGCCTTTATGATTTCGTAGAGGAAATCGCGCGCGTCGTCGGTGACTGTGATTCCGGGGCCGATGGCTACGGCTGTTTTCTTCGCGGCCATTATTTCCATCGCCCGGGATATGGATACCATTCCGAATGTACCCTGCGCGGTTTCGGGGATAGGCTCGGTCATGGCCTCCGTGGTTTTTATCTCCATTATCCTGTTGAGACCCTCGGGGATGCCGACTGTAACGAGACCGGTTCCGGCCCGGAGCGCGCCTATCGACGCCAGAGCAGCCGCGCCGGATTTTCCCGGCGAGCCCGCCAGAACGAGGAGGTGACCGTACGTTCCTTTATGCGTGTCGGCGGGTCTTTTGTGTACTAGGTCGCGTATGTTCGAGTGGGTCAGCATCTCGAAGGGGATATCTTCTTCGAGCGCCTTGGGAGTCGTAAGGTCGGCGACGTAGAGCTTCCCCGCGTAATCGACGCCGGGGTATATAGAGATGCCTACCTTCGGGAGTATGAAAGTTACGGTGATGTCGGCCTTAACGGCCGCGCCGAGCGGAAGGCCTGTATTCGCGTCGAGCCCGGAGGGGACGTCGACAGCGAGCCTCGGAGCAGGCTGCGAGTTTATGAATTCGATCAGTTTTTTATAGAACCCGTCGACGCTCCTATCGAGCCCGGTGCCGAAGAGGGCGTCCACGATAACGTCGGCCGGCTTATATTTCCGCGTGGATTCATTGAGCTCGACTACGGGGCAGCCGAGGTTTTTGAGCGCCTTGAAGTTGGTTAGGGCGTCGCGCCTGTATTTCGCGGGGTCGGCCGCGAGGTAGACTGTCACGGAAAGGCCCTGGCCCATAAGATGCCGCGCTATTACGAAGCCGTCGCCGCCGTTATTTCCCGCCCCGGCGAATATGGCCACGCTTTCGGCGAAGGGATATTCTTCGAGGAGGACGTCGGCCGCGGCCCGGCCGGCGTTTTCCATCAGCACGAGTCCCGGGACGCCGTAGTCTTCTATCGTCGCCCGGTCGATTTCCCTGACCTGCTCACGGGTGGCAATTTTCATGGTCTGGGGATAAAAATAACGTAAATCCGGGGGATTGTATACAGGAACGTCTGCCGCTCGCTATGACGGGTTAAAGGCGGATTGCCGCGGTCGCGGAAGGCGCTCCCTCGCAATGACAAAGAGTTCTTGATGGATTGCGTGCGGTACACCCTCACCCTCTTCCCCTGTTTTGGTTCCGGATAGTTTCGAGCTGTACTGGATGGGTTTCTGTGCCGTCAGCCAAAGACGTCCGAATGCTCGCTTGCTCGCATTCGTTCCCTCAAGGGAGAGGGGAAGAAAAGACAAGGATTAACGGAATGGATTCCCGCCTGCGCGGGAATGACAGATTAAAAAGGCTAAGGATTAGATCCTGAATGTTTTGGTTTGTGTCACTATGGAGCAGTACTGGATAGGCTTTCGTGCAGTAGACCGAGGGCTCTCGATTCCTCACTCGTTCGAAATCTTAGTTCAGGATGACGGAAATGGGGTGATTTCTCGCTCGCTCGAAATCGTTGTTCGAGATGACAAAAACTCTTGATTGATTACTGGCGGAAATGGATTCCCGATATTTTGATTTCGACTGCTTTCGAGCTGTACTGGACACACTTCCGTATATTTGGCAAAAGGCGTCCGATTCCTCGCTTGCTCGAAATCGTAGTTCAGGATGACGGAAAATACTAAAACCCCCCGTTTTAATTTGATTGAGGTTAGTCGCGGTACTGGATGACCCCCGAGGATTTAAGCGAGGGCGTCCAATTTCTCGCTCGCTCGAAATTGTCCCCTCCGGCTTCGCAAGGCTTCGCCGCGACAGGCCTTTTTCTAAGGGGGGATGAAAAGCAAAGGCTGGATTCCCGATACAAGCATTCGGGAATGACAGAAGTGTGGGGATTTCTCGCTCGCTCGAAATCGTTGGGCATGACACACATCGTGTGTTCTGCGACGTGGCGTGGACGGAGATTTATAGCACATTCGCGCGGCGGGTGATTAATGCAGTAGCGTTGATGCGTCGGATGTCACAGGCGACACGCCTGCGCCTATATCCAGACGCCCATGTATTCGAGGGCGCGTTTGATGTTGGCGGGGGTTTGGGTTTCGCCCCTGCAGGCGTACCAGCAGGCGGTGCACTTGGTCTCTTCGTAGAGCTTGGGCTTATACTCCGAATAATGCGCTGTTATCGGCATTTCGGAGCAGCGCTTTAAGTGCCCCGAGGGCGTTACCTGTATGTGGCTTATACCCGCCGTGCAGCCGGGTATGCCGCCGGTTTCGAAGTATTTCGGTATCTCGTTGAGATAATATTCGGTCGAGAGTATCGTGCCCTTCCACTTCCTCCGGAGGCGGATGAGCTCATTCACGAGGCTCTTTACTCTATCGAGCTCTTTCGGATGAACGAAGTGCGCTTCGTTGTTCGTCTTCATCACGGAATATGAGCTGAACGATATGCATACGCCCCACTCGTGCGCCTTGGCGGCGAGCTCGGGGATGGAATCCATATTATCTTCCATGATTATAGTGTTCATGGTTACCTTGCCCTTGGGGAATCTCTTTCCCATGGCGGGCATGATCTCGGAGAGGTGATCCCAGAGACCGGGGACGCCGCGATACACGTCGTGCTTCGGGCCGGGGAAATCGAGCGATACCGCTATCTGGTTGATGCCCGCGTCGTAGAGGGCCTGGGCCTTGTCTACCGTCAGGAGGTCGCCCTTTGTGACCATCGACGTGAATATGAAATATGACGATTCCTTTACCTGCCGCACGATGTCGGGGAGGTCTTTCCGGAGCATCGGCTCGCCGCCCGTTATGACGACGACGAGGGGGTTGATGAGCTTTATCACCGGGCGGTAGTCGTAGATGAGATCGGAAGAGC
>PJQE01000034.1_pt1 | contig 16503 bp, 21 predicted proteins | sample 1503751 | NCBI WGS metagenome assembly PJQE01 (sample SAMN07775948, study PRJNA414020) | Biofilm metagenome, whole genome shotgun sequencing project. | reverse complement strand
CCAATGCTGCGCCATCGCTAGGTCCCTGTCGCGCTCTGCGGCGCGGGACAGGGCTCCGTAGACCAACACCTCGCGGTCATCCGCGGGCATTTCTGGCTCGTTGGCGTCAGCGGCCATCACCGTCGCCCCGCGCCAGAAGTAGAGGCTGTAGGAGTAGACAGCGTCGGGTGTCGGGTCCAGGTAGAACAGCGGGCCAAACTGCGTAACGTAGCGCGGAGCGCCACGCAGCCCGGCCGCCGTTGGGTTGAACTTGGACATCGGGTCGTCTGGGTTCAGCGCCCCTGGATCCACAAAGGTCAGCTGGGGAGTGATAGCGTTGGCTGGCCGAAAGCGCCCCACCCAGAGCAGGTTGGAAGGCACGGCGATCGTCTCGGTACCAGCGACCGTTACCACAGAGTCGATTTCCTCGCTCCACGTCCAGCGATGTGATGCATGAACCTGGCGGTTCGCCGCGTTCAGCCAGGTCTTCACGTTCGTGCGATCGTTCGCCGCACCGTAGTCACGCGAGAGGACTTCGTTCTGTAGCTCAAGAAATGTGGGGGAGGCCATTAGCTACCTCGGTACATATGGACGGCGGGCGTGCGGCCTGTCGCGATGCCGCTTTCTCGTAGCGCCTTACCAAGCTCGAACGTGAAGCGCTCATGGGCCTCAGATTCCTCCCACGCAGCTTCCTGCTTCCTGTTGTGCGCATCAATCTCGCGGGCGAGCTGCTTGTAGCGCTCTGACCACGGGACGGTGATCATCTTGCGCAGGTCTGCGAGGATCCGCGAGTCGAGTTCTGCGTACCGCTTCACCATGCGCTCCTGGCCGTCGATGCAGTGCTCCATCACAACGAACGGCTTCTCGTGCCCCTCGTGCAGCACGACATACAAATTCGGGTCCAGCTGCTTGATCTGCTCGCAAACATTGAACACGTCGCTCGTCATCATTCGAGCGCCCTTGAGGCGTCCCGGCAAGCGCATGTTATCTGGTGTGCCGTGCAGAAGTAGGTCTGTCATGGTTCTCCTATTAAGAAAGGCCCGCCCACTTTGTGTGAGCGGGCCTTCGCGGGGGTCGCTACCAGCAGTCCGGGGACTGCAACTTACTTGGTGTCGTCCGCAGCGCCAGTGATCTTACCGTGGCGGTTACGGGCGAACGTACCCAGGTTCATGTACTTGAACAGGTGAGCCTCGTACTTGTCGTACCCGGTCACGTGCTTAAGCACAGTTCCGTCCTCTTCCAGCCACTCCCAGTCACTCATCTGGCTCCAGAACAGAGCGTCAGTGTTCAGGGCGTAGACACGGCCGATGCGGCAATGGTCGTCGATCACCATTGGCTTGTCATCGAACATGAGCGCCTTGAAGCCACCGCGCAGAGTCATGGACTCAGAGTCGTTGAACCTCTTGAGCGGAGTCAGAGTGTTCGCGTAACGGTTGCGCACACCACGAGTCGTGAGGAGAATAATCTCCTCATCCGAACCGGACTCGAAGCCGATCCCGTCCGTCAGCTGACGAAGCAGGTTGTCTCCGACGATCGCCCCACCAGCGGCAATCTCGGTCGATGCCCAGAACTGCTGGCCTGCTGTAGCAGGGTTCAGTCCGTGCAGCGCCCCGGAGCTGTCAACGATCTTCTCAAGCCCGTTGATCGCGGCGTTGAGGTCGTTGTTCGGAACAGACGATGTCGAGTTCGAAGAAGCCCGAACAATCACGTCGGCTGTCGTAGTCGCAACCGAAGCTGCAAGTGTCACAGTAAGTCCTGCGCGGTTGACCGACAGAACTGTGTGGGCAGCGGATCCACGGTACGTCAGGAAGTCAGACGAGTAGATGTCCACGATTTCTCCACCCTGGAAGTAAATCGTAGTGTCCACAGCCTGAGTCGCTGAGGTCGCACCAGTGGTCACAGTTGCGATCACGCCCGTACCATCACCGTAGCCGGAAATGTTAACGTGGCGCTTTAGGTCGTCAACCAGGCCGCGCATTTCGGCTGTAACAGCCTTACGGAACGCGCCTTCCTGGCTTTCAGAAGCCTTGATCAGCTGGCCTGTGATGTTGAATGTACCGTAGCCGTAGCGCAGCGGGTCTGTGATGTACAGGTACCCCTGGTTGCCAGCGGCAGGTAGCGGCACGTTCTCACCACGCCAACCTGTTCCCTGGTTCCGCGAGCTGCGAAGTGGGATGCGGAACTCGTTACCGACGAAGTCGATGCCCTCTGCCAGCGGCTGAATTCCACGCCAATCCTTGCCAGCGTGCGGATCCTTCTGATCCTTGTCCTCGTCGCGCGTACGCTGACCGAAGAACAGGACCTTATTTGAGGACATGTTGTCCCTGATAGGGCCGATGAACTTAGTTTTCATCGCGTTCGAGAAGGTAGAAAGACTAGCCATAATGCTTCACCTCCCTTGTTTACTGTTGAAGTTGACCTACTGAAATACCTACTATCGCGTTCATAGTAGCTGTACCTAGCGGCCTTGGCTTCGCGAGTTAACAGAGAGCGTGTACCTTTTACGGCCTTGCGCGGGGTAAAACAGGGTGGCGGTGATCTGCCGCCACCCGTAGTATATCATACTTTAACGGCCCTTTTTTGCCTTCTCTTCGGCAAATAGGTCGTCGAACGCCGACTCCCAGCCCGAATTGGACCCGTCGTAGGTCTTTTCGATGGGCTGCGGCGCCTGTCCACCGGACCTGCGTCCCATCACGGGCGGTGCCTTCGGGGCGGCTGGCTTGCCGTACTTATCGGCTAGCGCGGGGTACATTTCCATAGCGCCCTCAATGCTGCCCGAGGCGGCCACAGCCATGCTGAACAGGGTCTCATCGAAGCCCTCACCGAATTCCTCGGCTACTGTCTTCATGAAGGTGTCGTACGCCTCAGCGTGCGACTCCTGCTCTTCTCGCTCCATGCGCTCGCGTACCCAGCGCTGCTCCGGAGTCTCGTTCTCTGGGTCGTCCTCGACGGGCGGCTGTACGTCGTCGTCTGGACCCTCGTCCGAGCCTTCTAGCAGGGCATTGATGTCCTCGTCACTGATATCAAGCAACGTGATCAGGTCGGCGACAGCCTTCGCTGGGTTCTCACCCAGCTCGTTCAGTAGCCCAGCAGCGATGCTAGCGGCTTCCTGGTCACCCTCGAACAGCGCGGCGATCGGTCCGCCCTGCTGCTCTAGTCGGGTGATGTAAGGCTGTACCTCTTCCGCCATGTACGCATTGACCTCTGGCGTGTCGATACCCCGCTTCGCAAGCGCCGACTTCCAGGGGCCGTCCTTCGGCTTGTCCTCGGGCTCTGCGTCGTCGTCTTCCTTATTCGCAGGCGTCTTCTTGTCTGCGGTCTTGGCCGGTGCCTTCGCGGGCTTCGGCTGTTCCTTCGGTGCCTTCTCTTCGGTTTCCTCGGCCTCTCCAACAGACTCATTTAGGAACCCGTCGATTGCATCATCGTAGGAGGCTTCTCCACCTGCGTTCGTGCTCATGTATTAGTGATCCTTTACATTGGGCGCTTGCGCGCGTTAGCTGCTGTCAGCATGGTCTCTAGCTGCCCGCCGGCGTCCTCCCAGGACGTAGGCGGCGGTCCTGCGGCCTCGGCTTCGAGGGCCGGGTCCATCTCTCCCCCGCCCATCATGGCCGGGTCCATCTCTCCCCCGCCCATCATGGCCGGGTCACCCTCAGCAACCATTTCATCGCCGTCCATCGGAACAGCGGCGTCGGCGCCTGGGGCGGCCGAGGCATCTGAGGCACCCATGTACTCAGCCTCGCTCTCGGCAACGGCGTCCATCAGCATCTGAATCTGCGACGCTAGAGGTCCGCCGGGGGCGGCGATGTGGGCCTGCTTGTACATTTCAGCAAGCGCGGCCATCGCGGTTGATACCTGCTTCGCGAACGAGCCGTCGTCAACCTGGCCCATTGAGTTCATTCCGGTCATTCCTGTCGGGCTCATTCTTACACTCCTGTTGGTGGCGGAGGACCAGCGCCCTCCGGCGGTGTAGGCATAGCTGGTGCCTCGCCGCCAGGCGGCGGTGCCTCACCCGGAGGGGCCATCCCGCCTCCCTGGGCGATCATCATGAACTTGGCCTCCTTGGCCAGGACCTCTTCCTTCAATGTGTCGTGCATTTCAGTGTGCTGCACAAACTCTTCCTGAGCTTCCTCGGGAAGCATGCGGTACTCTTCGGTCTTCATGAATGCGTAGTGGACGTTGTTATGTTCGTCATGATCGTCCCATAGCACAGGAATGACCGACTCGCCGCGCTTCAACTTAACGTTTTCCTGCGACGCGTTGAGCTTGTCCCGCAGATACGGAAGTAGCGTCGGGTTCTCGCTCGACAGATCAAGAAGTTCGCGGGCGTCTTCCGGCGTGATAACTCCGTACTGCAACCAGTTTAGCACACGATCCGACTTACCAGCGTGCGAAGTAGGCAGCGCGGTTGTAGTCTGGACACGCACGCGGAACGCGAGGTCCACCTTGTCCTTGAGAAGCTCGCGCACTTCCAACGCGCCGTTCTCGTCGTAAGCACGCACCATCATGGCTGGGTCACCGTACTGCTTGAACAGCGCAGCAGCCTGCCAGAACCCGCGCGCGACAGCCTCTTCGTGAGCGTCGATCGCGTCACGAACCACAGCGTCGTCCGACTCCTGTAGCAGCTGAATAGCCTGCCCAGACTCCACGCGTCCCGGCGTCCCGCCGTTGGAAACCTCGTGCTGCGAGGCCACGTCCTGCATAGCGGCCTTGTAGCGATCAGGCTCCTGCCCGGCCCAGGCCGGGTATCCTGTCGGCTGCACGAATTCAGGCTTGAGCCCAGGCGGGCCGCCGATGCCGCGCATCACCTGGCGAGCCTCCGTGTTGGGCTCGGCATCCATTTCGAGCTGCGGTGGGATCCACCACTTACCGTTCATCAGAACACGATTCTGCACGTTCTGGCTCTCGGAAAGGTTCAGCTCTTCCTGTAGCGGGCGCAGGAAGTCCATGACGCTCGCGGCCCACTTGGTCTGCGAGCGCACAATGTGTGTGGTGTGAGTGAACGGCAGCTCGCCGTGCTCGTACGGGAATTCGTCCTCGTAGACAATCCCGGAGTCCGTGAAGACCATGTAGCGGCCCTTGAACTTACCCCGCGGAGGCTCCCAGTACTCGTTAATGTTCACGCCCTCCAGGCCAGCCTCTGCTGTCCCGTGGATATCAGAGTAAATTCGCTGCTCGACGTGGCTCAGCGGGCGCGTGTCAGAGCACACCAAGTGCTCGCGGCGAGCGCCAGACAGATCCCCGTACATGTCCCAGGCCGTTTCCATATCATAGAACCTGGAATGGATCGCCCAGCGCGCGTGCTCGAACTCACGCACGTAGGGGTCCGGGTACATTTCGAACGGCGGGACCACGTCTACCTGCGGGCCTTCGTCCCAGTACCACTTGTAAAACACGTTGCCTGTGGCCACCAGCCAGTAGATGCTGTGGCGCATGCGGCGCGGGAAGTCCCACTCCCACATCAGCTGACCGAAGTAAGCCTCTAGGATCCGGGCTGTCGTGTAGGAGTCGTCGTCGTTGTTTGCCGGCATTGCCGTCGGACGTGGCTTGGTACGCAGGATCTTGGCGCGCTCAATACGCGCGATCTTGAGCATGACGTTGTGTATAGACGATGTCTCGTCCTCGACATCGTCTTCAATGCGAAGAAGCGTTCCTGTGTCCTCGACAAACGCCACATCGTGCTCGTTGTTGAGGTACGCCAGGTTCAGGTACCAGTCGTTCTCCCACTGTCGGCGAGAGCGGGCGGCGTCGTCAAAGCGCTGCTGTAGATCCGAGTGGTCGAGGCGCTTCTTGCGGGGGTCCGTCGCCGACTTAGCCATCTACCTGTCCTCGTTCGAAAGTGCGGATTCGATGGCAGTTTGCGCACACAACTTCGCACTTGTTGATTTCGTCCATTACCTGTCGGACCGATCCCGTAGATACAATGTTGGCAACGTTACCCAGCTTATCGCCACGCACATGATCAAAGTCTAGCACGTGAGGTGGATACCATACTCCGCAATCTGCGCAGGGTACATTTTTAGCCTCCCACACGAGTTCCCGCTTTCGGCGACGATAGGCGCGCTGTGCTTCGCGTGCTGTAGCACGCTGCTCGTCGGTTCTCATTCAAGCTCTCGGATGACTAGCCCAGCCTCTTCCATCCGTGCAAAGAACGTGTCAGTGTGCTCCTGGTTGCGCTTCATTGTCTCTAGCACACCATTCAGGCGCTTTACCTCTTCGTCAGCCTTGAGAAGCTTCTGTAGCTTCGCGGGCGTGATGCCCGAGATTTCGGCGAACGCCTCGGTAATTACTGTATCACTGACAAAAACGAACTCGTTCGTCAGCGTGCGGATGTGATTGAACACGATGCCGGGTCCCGGCTCTCCGGTAACCATGCACCCCGCCGTCTCGAAGTTAGGTGACTCTGTGTAGCGCGTTACGAGCGCAGAACTCATCGCTTGATTCCCCTTTTAGACATTGTAGCACGTTTGTGGTGCTTTTTTACCTGTGTACGTACAAGCTTACGAATATGCTCATCCGCGGTGATCGGACGCTGTGCATCGGCTGCTGGGGCGTTTCCGGCCCAAAGCGTCATGAAGTACTGTGCGGCGTCCACCAAGTGGTCATTCTTCTTGAGCGGCTTCTCAGCAGGGTCCTTGTCGTCGTTCGTTACCTTTAGGTCTTCCCACTGGTACTGCTGGAACGCAACCTGTACCATCGGGCACGCGGAGCTAACCACGACACTGCGGCGTGAGATCCCGTTGTTAAGAGCGGAGATTCGCGTTTCGTAGTCCTTCGCGCCGCGCTGGAAGTGCAGGCCGTGGTCATCAAACCACGAGGCGATCGTCTTGGTTTCCTCAACGTGCGTAGGGTGACGACGCCAGATCATCGGGTCGGCCGCGCGCCACTTGACGTCCTCACCGCGCTCCAGCTCCTTGATCTTGTTGGCCACCTGCTGCACGTTCATCGTCACATACATTTCGCGGGCTTCTGGGATTGTGCTGTCGTAAGACTGCCACTCGCGGTAGATGTACCACTTGGCCGTCCCAGGCTCTCGTGCGAACCACACAGCGGCGTGCGGGTTGCGCAGACCCCAGTCGAATCCCATCCCGCGCTCCCAGTGCGCGGGCGGCTCGAAGTGCTGGTACACATTCTCAGACGGGTCGTAGTCAAGGATCTGGCCAGCGAAGGTGTCAGTGTCGCCCATGACGAAGCGGCGCACCCAAATCTGCGGCATGCTCAGCAGGTTTTCAAGGTACGCGCTGAACGAGCCGTCCTCGCGGTACAGCGTTGGATTGTCGAACGAGGTTGACTTGAACAGGCGGCGATCAGGCGTCGGATGGTTGATGAAGTTCTCCCAGATCCAATTGTGTCCGTGGCTGTTGGTGGCCAGCACGATCTCCTGGCTCTCCTTCTCCACCGGGCCCCAGCGCACGCCCTGACGACGCGCCATCGCCGTCGGGTGGCGCTGCCTGAGACGCGACACCAGGTTGACGTAGGTGTCGAAGTCAATCTCGTTGGCCTCGTCTACCCCGATGAACGAGAGGTTGTACGACATGATCTTGGTCCACTTGTCGAGCGAGCGGAACATGACCTGTGACCCGTTCGGGAAGTAGAAATGGTCCACGTGGCCACCTGAGCGCTTGAGCAGCCTCTCCTGCTCGATGATCTCCCAAAGCGTCACGGGTGTCTCGTCGGCATCCTCGTCGTCGGGCGGCGTGGCGAGCAGCGAAATGAACTCATCCTCAGTGGAGTCCCTCAGCGAGGGTACTGTGTCACGGCAGATCATCAGCTTGCGGCCGGGCACGTCGTGTGCCCAACGGATCGCCTCGCCACAGAGGGCCAGCGTCTTACCCGATCCCACAGACCCCATCGCGCACTTCTCGCGCACCCGCGATAGATGAAGCGGTAGGTGAATAGGGAATGGCTTGTAGGGGATGTAGAGATCCGCCACTACTTCACCAATGGATTGTTAAGGTACTGCTCAGTTGTAGAATCCCCGGACTCCAGGCGGCCGCGGATGTTACATGATGTGCAGAAAACTTCACGATCGCGGCCATGCGGATAGACCTCGTTGTCCGGATGAACCCGAGTGTTGCACCGGAAGCAAATCTTCCAGTCCTCTTCAAAATCTTCGTAGTTACCTTCAACGTCATACGCAAGCTCGGTATTCATCTGGTGGCCAACAACAGTGTCTTCTGGTGACGGGATCCAGTGATACACGTTGTGCGAGCGGTCAGTCTCGACCTTCGTGTTCTCCTGAACCGTCGGCATAGCGTACTTCATCGTGATCGCCACAGCGTTGCGCCGCGCAACCGCGTCGCGCGAATCAAGATCCTCCGCCAGGCGTGCCATAGCCTTCGGCAGCATGTCCAGCATTACGATCACAGCTCCCTGCGCCTTCTCCCGTACCATAGGCGTGATCTCTTCCTTGATCACTTCTCGCATGGTGTCGCGGATCTCATCCTCTAGCACATCCAGCGCGCGCGACTTCATTTCCTGGATATCAGGGTCGGCGCGATTGTGCGAGTCCTTAGCGATCTTGGAGACGCGCGAGCGCATCGTGCGCTTCTCGGCGTTGAGCTTTTCGTTAAAATTTTGCCTGCACCTAGTCCCTGGGCAATAACGACGACGTGGGTCACTGTCCTCTGGAAGAGGCTTCCCACAAGAACGGCAGTTAAGTGAAAGAATTTTCATCGGTACATCCTAACATACCGCGCAGCCTTGACTAAAAGTTTAGGGTCTTCGCGCATTGCGCCGATGCTAACATTGCACGGATCGCAGAGCAACGCGCGGACCTTTCCCGTCGTGTGGCAATGATCCACACAGAGACGCTTGCGGCCAGGCGGGGAGCCGCAAATTGCGCACGCCCCCCTTTGCGCTTCGAACATGGTATCGTACTCGCGCGCCGAGACTCCGTAAAGACGCCGAAGGCGGCTGTCCCGCTCTTGCTCGGGGAGCTGCCGGGCGGCTCGCCGCTTGCCGGGATTTTCGGCCGCCCACTTTTTGTACCCACAAGACTTAGAGCAAACCTTAGCGTCCCGACGTAGATGCTCGATAGATGACGCGCAGACAGCGCACTTGCGAAAGGTTGTCATTACCTAAAGTATAGCACACTATTTTACCTCGATGTCGTACCAGCCGTCATCGCCCTGGACAATCCGGAAGCCTTCCGCTTCGATCCATTCGTCTGGGGGAAAGTCCTCAAGGTTCCAGTATACTCCAATGAGGGCGTCTGGGAGAGCGGCGTGCTCGTCCCCGTGCCCATTGTTGCAGCGCGCACAGGTGGTGACCAGGTTGTCTTCGGCCAGGGGCTTTCCTCCCTGTGCGAGAGGTACGACATGATCCAGCTGCAATTCGGAGTGTGGCGGACGTACCCCACAAAAGCGGCAGGCAAACCCATCTCGATAGAGAATGCTGAACCTGAGATTATCGGGCACCCGCACGCGGCCGTTGACAGCGTTATTGGCGTTGTAGCGGCAGCGCTCCCCACAGTACTTTGAGTTAGCTCGTTCATATGTGTATAGTCTATCACACATATCACAATTGCGTTCGGGCATGTTATAGACGCCGCCTCTCCGCAGCGATATCGCGGATCGTCTGAAACGCGAGCACGTCAAGCGCCGTGTTGGCCTGAAGGGACGCGTTGGCCGCCTGAAGCACCGCGATCTGTGCGCGTGCGGCGTCCAGCTCGGCCTGTACGGCAGAGCAATCCGCGGGGTCCGGGTCCGGCGGCGGCACAGGGCCACTCCGCATGGAGTCCGGGCCGTAGGCCAGGAACGCCGGGTTCGTGATCTTCCCGTTGACGATCTGAGGGTCACCGATCACGTTGCCCGCGGCCGTGTAGAACACGTTGGAGGTGGAGATCAGGAACGGACCGGCACCCACGAAGAGGTTGTCGGTAACCGAGGACTGAGCGCCCGTCCAGCCGGACTGGTAGCCGTAGATAACCTGGCGGCCAGAGCGCGGCGGACCCGTGACGATGTTCTTGTAGAGGGCGGCGTTGTCCGAGCCACCCGAGGCGTTGCCGCCGAAGATGACCGCACCGGCCCACGAGTCGTCCATGTAGTTGTTGTAGATCTGCGCGCGACGCGCCCAGCCAGCCCAGAAGTGCACTGCGTAGTCGCCGCCGTCGAGGAACTGGTTGTGGCGGATGATCACGTCATCGGCCCACTTCATGTAGATCGCGTGGTCGTAGTTCGTCCACGGCTTGCGCCCGACGTTCTTGAAGACGTTGTGCTCGACAATGGCGCGGTGCGCCGCGAGGTTAGTAGAGTCGCCGCCGAGGTGGAGCGCGATGCTCTTGTTCTCGTTGTCGATTACGTTGTGGTGGAAGTGCAGATCCTGTGCATCGACCGTCGGGTTGGTGCGACCCGTGTTGGAGCCGTTCGTCAGCACGAGGTGGTCGATCTCGCCGTCATCGCCCGTCGACCGCACGTACACGTGCCCCGCCACCGTCACGTCCGGGTTCTCGCCGTAGACCCGCACACCCGGCTTAGCCATGCTGAACCCGCTATGCGTGCCGTTGGCGCGCAGCATCACAGCGTCGCCAGGGACGCTTGAATCGATTGCCGCCGTGATCGAAGCACCTGCAGAAACCTGTCTCGTTGTCGCCATTCTGTCTCCTATGTGACTCGGCGTCGACGTGTCAGCACGTACCAATTGCGGTTCGCGCCTCCTACGGATTCTAGCACAACCTCGTGTGTACCCATACTAAAGGTTAGGGTGTTGTTACTGGCCTGAACCGTAAGTGTGCCGAGGTCAAGCGACGGTGCGACCTGGCCGAGAGTCATGAGCGAAGCGGTCCCCGCGCTGATCTGCGCCGCCAGCGTGGAGGCGGGCGAAGAGAGCGTCATCGAGGACACCGCCGCCTGCACCAGGTCCGCAAAGCTGACCGTGGCGGCCGCCTGCCCCAGCGTGATTGAATTGAGCGCGGCAAGCGCCTGCGTCGTGGTAGTGGGGGCTCCAGCGCCCAGCGTGATAGTGTTGCTGGCGGCGCTCTGCGCGCTCGTGACTGACGGTGCCCCCTGCGACACCGTGAGAGAGGCTACAGCGACCGAAATCGCTTGGGCAAGGGTAGGAGCCGCACCGCCCAGCGTAAGCGTGTTAGGAGCCGCCTGGGTGCTGCTAGCGCGGGTCGCGGCCGCCTGGTCCAGCGTCATACTGGAGACAGCTGCTGCGTGGACCGGCCCAGCGGCCGGGGCAGCCTGCCCGAGGGTCATCGACCCCACGGCTGCGGTGCGGGCCTGCGCCGTCGTCGGGGCGGCCTGACCAACCGTGATGGTGTTGGCCGGGGAGGTGCGCACGACCGCCGCTGTCGGGGCAGCCTGGCCGAGGGTGACTGAGCCCACCGCCGCTGTGACGCTTTGTGCGGGGGTTGGGGTCGCGATGCTCAGCGTGAGCGTCGAGACCGCCGCGTTCACCGTAACGTCCCCGCCCTGCGGGAGAAGCGGCTCGATGTAGCGGATCGACCCGATAGCCATTACGCCTCCAGTCTAGTGATGCCGCAGAGCGGGTACCCCGTGTTCGCAAACTGTGCGGGCGTCATGGTCGCCGGAAGCGTCGTCCCGCCGAGGGCCTCCTGCATCAGGCCGATCATGCGCCCGATGCTGGCCGTGATCGACAGGCTCCCCAGCATGGCGTTCGTCGTGGCTGACATGACCACCGCGAAGTAGTACTCCCCGGCCGGGAGAAAGAACGCCGTGGGGGTGATGTACTGCAGTGCACTGGCCCCGGCCTTGGCAGTCGAGGCCGTGGCGTAGACCTGCGACCCGCTTCGCGTGTAGATCCCGAACGCACCGGTGCCCGTCGTCGACGAGCCGTTTGCCCAGAACACGCGTCGCACGACGGTGCCGGTGTGAATATGCATCGGAATGTAGATCGCCAGGTTCGCCGCAGGCCAAGCCACCGTCGCCGGAATTGGGATGATTCCGCACCCGCGCATTCCGCCGTACGGCGAGCTGAGGTCACCGAACGTGGTGTACGAGATAGGGGGAATGTTCTTGCTCGGGAAGTCAGCCATTACAGGATCGTCGGGTGGAGTTGGACCCAGAACGTCGGCACGTTAGAGACCGACGGCAGGGCGAACGTGGCGGTTGCGGGCAGCGGGTACGCCGTGGCCTGCACCTTGAGGCCATGAGCAATGGAAAGCTGGAAAGCCTGCGTGTTGCGGAAGAAGGTGGCCGTCACGTTGTCGCACGACAGCGCCATGTAGTAGGTGCCAGGCGTGAGCACGGTGTCGGTGATATCGACCTTCTGCGGCGCGCTCGTGCCCGCCTGCGCTGTGTTCGCGCTCACCACAAGCCGCGTGCCGTGCTGGTTGTAGAGCCCCAGCGAAATGTTCCCCGACACCACCGTGCCGTTGTACACCCCCATCTGGTACGCCGTGACAGTGTGCTCCACCACGAACGGTACATACTGCGCCTGGTTCGCTGACGGGTAGACGGCCGAGGCCGACGTGTTACCAATCAGCATCATCGAGCGGCCGACCTGCGTGCCCATCCCGGAGGACATGATCACAGAGCCGCCGTCTGGGTTTGAAACCGGGAAGTCCGAGATGACGCCCATTAGGCGTACTTCAGTACTTTCCACGGGAAGTTACGCGACGTACCCGTGGTCTGCTTCAGTGTAAACCTCAGAGCCCCTGCGTCGGTCAGCTCGTTCGAGATCGGCACGCTGATCTTGATAAGGTCGTCAGCGGGCTGCGCGTCGTCGAAGCGCTGGTAGTAGGCCACGCGGCGCGTGCCGCCCGTCAGCACCATCTGGTAGATCCGCAGCTCCAGCGTGTCAAGCGACGCCATGTTGATCGTGTCGACGTGCAGCGTGAACGTGCCAGCGACCGACACATCGAGCAGGGTGTGCTCGGTAGTGACGGTCGCTGTCTGAGTTCCGGAGCTTTGTGCGGTGACGGCCATTACTCAAACACCGGCGTAAGCATCACCGTGCGCCCAAGGGTCGCGTGCTCAAGCCTGGTCAGGCTGATCGTGTCACCAGGACGCTCTGTCACTCGCCCCTCGTCCATCTCGATGACGAGGTGCTTGGGCTGGTCGATGCTGCCGTCCTCGCGCCAGATCCCCTCGACTCGGTACTTGGTCTTCACGCCACCAGCCTCGGGGTCAGGCGGAGCCTGCGCCTCGGTGCTGATCGTGGGTCCATGGGGCATGCGTCGGAAGAAGCTGTTCATTACGTAGACACCACCATTCGGAGAACGCCGTCGGTGGCGTCCCAATTGATCGTGAAGGTACCCGAAGACGTCTGATCAGAGCCGAAGTCGACGTAGCCCAGCAGAGGGCTCGTGGCCGCGACGCCCGTGTCCTTGTAGATGAACGCGTACCGCATCGTCTTCGACGCGGAGAACGTCCAGCTCGCAGAGGCGGCGATCAGGCGCGTGGTGTTCGTGCCCGAGTCGTACACCGTGGACTTCGTGCCAAGCGTCACACCGCCAGCCGTGTAGCCGGTGGCCGTGGCCAGCTCGTTCGTAATGTCGTCGTAGAAGTCGTGGGTGTCCTGGTTGGGTGTGTAGGTCACGGTGGTGAGCCCACACTTGATCGTGTCGGTCACCCAATCCACGCGCCGGGCGGCGGTGGTCGAGACGAGCCCGAGTGAAGCGTTACCGTACCATGGCATTAGGCTTCTCCAACAAACGTGGCGGTGATGGCCGTCGGCCCGGACTGTGCGGAGACCACTCCGCGAATCCAGCAGATGTTGTCGCTCGGGTCGAAATAGAACGAGCGGCCCACACCCGCAGCGACCGAGACCGCCGTCGAGGCATAAGCGCCGCCGCCCGCCTGTCGCATGGCGAGCGCGGACCAGCCGAGCAGGCCCTCGGGGTCGGCCGTCCCTTCAAACTGGACGCTGGCCGAAGTGCCGCCCACAGCCTTCACAAAGACGGAGTACGCCGTGGTGTCGCGAACATCAACCTTGGAGCCGGTACTGTCGGTGGTAACCGCGTTCAGAACGACGCGCTGTGTTTGCTGGGGCATTGATCCTCCGTTGCTGTGTTTCTATGGCGGGGACCGGATTTGAACCGATGACCTTCTGGAAATGAACCAGACGAGCTACCAGGCTGCTCCACCCCGCGACGTGCCCTGAGGCCGTGGTTACAGAAGAACCACGGGCACCAGGATACCAACGATGAGCGCGAGAATGATCAACGCGCCGTACATGCTAAGTCCCGAACACGACGACGCGCGCCGTGTAGGTGCTGAGGTCAGCCGCAGAGGTGACCTCCTTGTGCGAGAGGTCGACCGTACCGGCCGTCTCGTACGCCTGGATTGCAACCTGCGTGCGGGTGGTGTTGGGCCGCGCCACCAGGTTGACCGCCAGAGTACCGGCCACGTTGACAGCGTTCTCACACCACACGAACTGGATGGTGTTCCACCCGAGCTGCGCGGCCGTCAGAACCTCACCGGTCGTGAGGTAGGAGCTGTCGAACGTAATGTCGATGATCTTCGCCTTGAAGGGCGCAATCGCGATCTCGGTCGTCTGGCTGTTGGGGTGGGTAACCTCGGCAACAGTGAGCGGCATTACTTACCGTCCTTCTTCGTCTTCGTGTGGACCGGCGTGGGCTCACCGGGGTACTCGCTCGCCTGGCCTGGAGAGTTGACTTCGCTGGCCTCGTACAGCTCGGCTTCACCTGGGACATCTGACGAAGTGTCGATGTCAGGGTTGTCGAACGCGGCCGACGGGTAACGGACGCCGTTGTCGACGGCCGAGCCGGAAGTCCACCGCTCGTGGTTCTTCTTTTCGTTGGAGTGCGTGAGCCTGGTGTCCTGTCCTGCTACCTTCGGATCCCAGCGGTACTGGCGGTTGGCAAGTGTTCCTGATGAGTTGTGGGTAGCCTGGAAGTGGCTCAGTGCCCAGCTCATGAACTCCTTGCGATCGTACCCTGGGGCGTTGTGATCGAAAAGATACGCCTCTACGGCGTAGGCTAGCTCCATTGCTGCCTTGCGAAGTGGATCGCCTGATGCGACGCGCTCCGTCTCATAGCGGTAAACGCCCTGGTCGTCGTAAGGCATTGCCCACCACCTTTCATAGTCGATGGGATCAGTATAGCATACTTTTTCTGGAGGTTTTCCGGGCCTCGCCAGAGGCGTGCTGCCTACCTACTTGAGCCCCCCCTTTAGGGGGGGCCTCAAGGTAGGTAGCACCCTGACGAAATCTACTGCGTGCGATTGGCCTTGAGTTGGCGGACGTACTGAGCGCGGATGTCGCGGGTCCTCATGACGCACGACATACAGGTCCCGTCTAGCTCTGGCGCAGGACGGTAGTTGCGGCCGCATCGTCCGCACGGCTCGTACTTATCTGCGTTTCCGAGCCCCTCGCGGCAGTCGTTGCACTGCACGTAGTTGGCCTTGATTGGCCAGAACTCCTGGCGGCATTCGGTGCAGTTCCGCGACCGCGAGGGGGCGAAGTCCACGTCGCGAATGATCTGGCAGCCGATGCAATATTTGCGGACTCGGTTGACCTGAAGGAATGGCCGCGCGCATTTTTCGCACGATCCTGTTGCTGGAGGCATGGTATCTCCTAGAACATAGAGGTTGTACCAGAATTGTACCACACGTGGAACAAAAGCGCAACAGCGAGACAGTGCCACGGCCCAACCGGGAAAAAGTTGCCGTTGGCCGCCAGAAAATGCCTTCGTCGCGTGGCTCTCATGATTATAGCGCCACAGTGAGGAGTCACACAGGGCCGCTACCCCCATGCTGAATAGCATTACAGCAACCGAACGTAAAGTAATGCGGGTCAGTGTGCTCAACCACGCTTGAAGTATTACTGTCTTTCTGACAATAACCCCGGCCGGTGCGCACCCATGGGGACCGAACGGCCCGCCGCTCCAGTGAGACAGCAGGCACGGGGTCACGTTCCCCCCTGGACCGAACGGCCCGCCGCTAAGGTTGAGGATGACGCCCCCTCCCCTCCCGTGACTGGCGAGGATGGGCGCGGCACTCAACATCGGGGGTTGACGCGCCGGTGCCAATTGTGCAACAGTGGCCCTGGCACCCGCCCCCCACCGAACGGAGGCATCATGCTCGACTCTCACCGCACCCGCACCAACCGACCTGCCCGGATCGACGACCACTACGTGACCGTCGTGCCGACCGGCATCGAGGGCCGCTTCGCGGTCGTCGAGGGCCCCGGCATCACGGTCCACGCGACCGGGCTCGACTACGCGGAGGCGGAGACCCTGGCCCGCAACTACGCGACCGTTCGCGGCGCACGGTTCGTGGCATGAACATCCCGACTCTCTCCGGCCGCGCGATCGCGGTCACCCGCCATCGGCACGGGCTCTACTCGTTCTCTGGCCCCGGCGTCACGGGCTACAGGTTCCACGGGGGCGCGGCCCTGGCCGCCGCCCGCGCGGCTGCCGACCGCGACGCACCGGCCGACAAGCTCGTCTCGCGCATCCCGCGCGGGCCGATCGTCGGATCCGTGCTGACCCCGGACGCCTCCCGGCACAAGCGCGAGTCGTTCGCCGCTACGCACCGGGAGACCGTGCGCGAGACGATCGAGACGATCGTCCTGCAAGCCGCCCCTGCGGGGTGGCTC
>PJQE01000032.1_pt1 | contig 16856 bp, 34 predicted proteins | sample 1503751 | NCBI WGS metagenome assembly PJQE01 (sample SAMN07775948, study PRJNA414020) | Biofilm metagenome, whole genome shotgun sequencing project. | reverse complement strand
GCTCTTCCGATCTTCCGTAGGTCGTTGGCCGCTTCCTCGAACGCCGGGAAGTTGAAGTTCGGGTAGCCCGTCATTGGGCCGCAGATGTATAGCTTCATCCGACGCGCTCCCCGGAGAACAGTTCGACGCCTTCCGGAACGTAGAGAAACCTCTCCCCGTCGTTGTACTCTACGCGGTCGATATCACGCGTATGCGAGTTGTGGACAATACGCACTTGATCGTCTGGGTCGAAGCGAGACAGCTCGGTCATCAACTCTAAGACCGTCATGTAGGAACCTCCACTGTTCGAGTAGCGTACACGATCGTAGTCACACTGTGCTTCTCTACTGCGTACTTGATCAGGTGCCGCAGCGCATCACGGTTATGTTCAACCTCACTTGAAGGTAGGTAGTCAAGGCTCCCCATGCGGGCATCGATCACGTATTTCTCGGCGGGCTCCTGAACAGACAGCGTGATCTTGTTGTCGTGGCAAACCATCTTCATCATGCCGATGAACTGGCACCAAGGCATATCGCTGCCACGGAGGTTCTTCGCGCCGCGAGCAGTAAGTCGCCAAGACTCATACACACAATGATCGTATCCTTCGGCACGCTTTCGGAAATCAAAAGCGACATTAACCCAGCGATCCCAGCTGTGGCTAACGATGGTGAGGGTGGTGCCGTCGATCTCTCCGTCAGCATACCCTGTCTGCTCTCCTGGGTCGAACGCGATCACCTTCACTCGATCACCGCCGGGAACTCGCGCGGGTCAAGCAGGTCGTCGCGCAGAGACTCAGCTGCTTCCTGGTTGATGAACAGGAACACCAGGCCGTCGTCCGGGAACTCAAGCACGTGCTCGCCGTCGTCACTGGCGATCACCACCCGCATCTGCCCAGGGACGTTCCGAAAGAACATCCCCTTGTCAGGCTTCGGCTTAGGCGGTGAGTTCTTGATTGGCCTGCGCTCGTTCTGAGCCCAGCGCCTCAGTCCTGGGTAGGGCATTAATCCTTCGCCTCTGCGTAGTTGGTGTTCACGCATACGCCGGAAACCTTAAGTGACAGTCGCCCGTTCGGAGCCAGCTCCTGAGCCTGTACCATAGCCTCCTTGAGTACGCCAAGGTAATCCTTCCCGTCGTCTGGTGCGTCGGCCACGATCTCGTCGTGTACCGTGAGGATCAGGTTCGCACCGAGCGGGCGCATCCTTTCGTCGGCTTCGATCAGCGCGTACTTGAGGATATCAGCTGCGCTCCCCTGAATCAAGGCGTTCAGGCCAACGTACGCCTTGTCCCGCGGGACGTGCTGCTCGCGCCCGACTAGGGTAGTAACGAACCCGCGACTGCGAATCTTCGCCTGGATCCCGTTGTTCAGCGCTGTATACCGAGGCCCGAGGGCCTTCTTGATCCTCTTGATGATCGCTCGTCCGTCCTCTGCTGTCAGTCCTCCACCCACTGTCTCTGCGAAGCGTGGCCCACCCGCTCCGTAGGTCATCGCATAGAACCCATTCTTTAGTGGGCCACGGCCGATGGGCCAGAGGCTTTGATCCGGTGTACCGAACACTTGTTCGCCTAGCCATAGGAAAGGGTCTCCATCCTCAATGATCTGGGCCAGCGGGCCGCCGTTCATGTAGTAGTCCAGCAGCCTCAGCTCGATAGATGAGTAGTCAGCCACAACGAGCTGCCTACCGGGGCGCGGAACGAACATCGACCGCATTTCAGGACCGCTTCGCACGGGGATATTCTGCATGTTCGGTGACATGCAGGACATCCTACCCGTACGCGCGCCGATCTGCCGGAAGTCAGGGTGGACAACCGATCGGCCAAGCATCGGGTCGATGTAGGTGCTGATGAACTTGCTAGTAGAACGCGCTTCAAATACTCGCTCGATGAATTCGGAAATTTCGGGATGCTCACTAGCGGCCCGCTGGAGCGCCCACTTGTTGACTGCGACCTGTCCCGTAGGAGTCGTCTCAGTAAGCTCGATGCCCTGGTCCTCTACATACTGCCGAACGTCGTTCGGGCTATTGACGTTGAACTCTGGCCACGTCTCATCCTTGATGGCCGCCTGCTGCTCTGCGTCCTTGGTCACGTACTCATCGTGCAGCGCCTGCACCCTGGACTGCTCAACAGCAAACCCGTTGTCCTCCATGCGGATCATGACGGGCAGCGTGGCCTGCTCTAGCTGGTACGCCTGCGAAGTGCTCTCGTTGAGGCGCAGCTTAAGCAAGTGAAACAGATCGTAAGTGTAGCGCGTGTCAGCGAGCGCGTACTTCTCCATGATCTCAGGGTATGCAACCCAGACCTCGTAGAACGCGCCGACAGGCAAGTCACGTGTCTCCGTGTCTCGGATCAGGCCGAGGGAGACCATGCACTCGCGGATCGCTGTCTCACTTTCCTTCGCGTCATCCGTGACGAACAGCTCCGCCAGCGTCTTGAGCCTGTAGTTAGGAGTCTCGTGGTCAGGCACCGTGAGGCGGGCGAGGATCTCCGTGTCGTGGATAGTCTTGCTGAGCAGGTACTCCAGATCGTATCCGATCGTGGTCAGCATGTGGATATCGTACGACGCATTATGGAAGATGATCTCGTCGGCCTTGTCGATAGCCTCGGCAAGAAAGGTGTGGTCGAGCGGCTGGCCGGTGGCACTGTCGAGCCGGAACAAGTAGTCTCTGTCGTAATCACTAGCAGTAGCAATGAAGGGTCGGTGATCATCGAACCAACGATTTCCTGATGTTTCCGTATCCAGCGCCAGTATGTACGGTTCGCTCATGAGATACTCCGGTCGGTCGTCTGGGTCGCAGTTGTTCGACAGGTGATTAATTGTCGCGTTCTCGGTCAGCATAGTGTCTCGTTAGATGGCAGTTTGCACAAAGCAAATCACATTTAGCAGCTTCGTCGAGCATTCGTTGAAGAGGCCTGACACTATCTCCGATCCGGAAAAGCTTCGTGGCAGCGTCGCGATGATGGAACTCAAGCACCCATTCTCGGGAATCCCCGCAATCCATGCACTTGCTACCTAGTAATTCTCGACAAGCGCGCCGGTGTGCGGCGCGCTTGTCTGCCATATACTGACGATTGTAAGCACGCTTTCGCTCTAGAATCGCACTACGATTCTTCTCGTAATAGCGATCGCTTCGAGACTGCCGCTCGCTGGCGGCTTTAGCGCGCGGCGGCATTAGTACGTAGCCGCATCGGGGTCAACGACGGTGTCAGCAGTCTTGTACTTAGCCTGCGACTCCGCGAGAAGCTCCTGCTGGCGGAGGGCGATCTTGAGACCGGCCTCGTCGTCAAGCGGGAGGTTCTTCACGTTGAGCTTCCAATACATCTTGCCCGACTGGCGAGCAATAGCCGACTGCACACCGAAGGCGACACGCACAGGGCGATAGTCCTCGACGGCATGGGCGCGAGCCATGAACGTGTTGATCATCCGGGCAACGGGCGTACCTGCAGTCCTCCAAAGCATGATGCGCGCAGGCAGCGCCGCATCGAAGTCCGGAAGGGTCAGGTAGAAGAAGTACCCGTTCCACACGTCGCGCTCATCCTCGTAGCGCACGTAATCCTTCGGAAGAAACTCCATGTCGCCGTCGGCGGCACGAGCCACGAAGGAATCACGGGCGATCACGTATGCCTCGAAGGTCCCCTTCGGATCGTCCTCCTGGGAGATCAGCACAGTGGGCGACGGGTCATCTGAACCCAGGGCCAGCACGACATCACCAGGAATGGCGACGCGCGATCGGGCCATGTTCGACAGCTCAGAGATCACGTAGATCCCCGACATCTGGAGGTCACCCGACGAATGCACCGGCTCGTAAAGCGCGGGCAGGGCGGGGGCCTCGACAGTAGCTAGTTCCTTACTCATTCTACTCCTTAACGTTCCGTGATTGAAATGTACTCGTTGGCGTACGCCCCCACACCGGGGGGCATTTCCTGCTTGGCGTCAAGACGCTCTCGCACTAGCTCGTTGACGCGTGCCTTCCGTGGCTCTGTTGAAATGTAGTCCTCGTACAGGTCCTGCTCCTTGAGCCAGCGCTCGAATGCCTCCTGGTCGTTGACGGTACCAAGATCCGTAGACCTAAGCGCAAACGTGTGGCCCTTAGAGCTGATGCCGTCGAGGTTGTTCCGGCGCATGTAGTGGAACAGGTCGGCCTGGTACTCCTTAAAGCGAGCACTGCGCTCCTTCGCAATCTTGGCCGACACAGCGGCTCGCTCCTTGAGCCACCTTAGATGCTCTAGTCTATCAGCGATCTCTTCACTCATAGCACCTACCTTATCAGATCAGGCTGCGTTTGTCAAGGAAGCTCGAAAATCGACATTTCGATCACGTCGTTGTTATCTACTGTGGTTCCAGAGACAAGCGCAAACGTAATGGTGTGTGGGCCGATCGAAAGCCCCTCTACTTTCCTGAGCGTAGGGGCGAATGCCAGGTGGGTGTTGGCCGGGTTAGCGAAGATGACAGACGCGACGCGGAGGGCACCGTCGATGTAGATATTGACACCGATGATCGCGTTGCCTGTTGTAGTGTAGCCAGTGCCAGAAAACCACAGGTACACATTGCGGCCGTGCTTCACGTTGAACGTGTGAGCAGCGCCGTAGTCAGGGCCGAGGTCGTATTCGACCAGCTGAGTGGCCTGGAACCCGTAGCTCATCAGCCCGAGGGGCAGCTGGTCTCGTGTCTCCAGCGTCACAGGATTGATCTCGGACTGCTGCTTGATCATCTTCCGGATTTCGCTACGCTCTTCCGGGGTGAAGACACTATCGTCGTTAACGTCCAAGGAACTCGTCCCAGTCTGCATGAAGTATGCGGTGGCAGTTTCCACAAAGCACGTCGCACTTTGCGATTTCGTTTTCTAGCTCTTCGTCGGACTTGTACCTGCTGTACGCGTTACCAATTGTGAAAAGCTTAGTAGTGGGATCGCGGTGGTGGAATTGCAGCGCAGCTGGATGAGATTCACCGCAGCTGCACTTTGAGGTTCGCGCGATATCCAAGCACCTCATCTTAAAGAGAAACGAGCGCTTCCGCTGGTAGCGCTGGGCTTCTCCCGGATTGGCAGCTCGCCGGGCTCTAGAGTATTCTCGCATTTCTTGTCGTGTTCGTGGCATGAATACAGTATAGCACACTGAATCACTACCTGCCAAGGACCATCTTCCTTAGATTGAGCTTGTCCTGCACGGTAGGCAGAATCTTGAACTCATCGATGGTGTCCCTGGCAACGAGCGTTGTCACTGTGACCCTGTTCTGCTGGCCGTGACGGTGAACTCGGTCCGCGGCCTGTTCCATGTCAGACGGAATCCACGACTGCTCGACAAAGATAACATCTGTAGCTGCATGAAGCTGAACAGCTTCACCAAGCGTCTTGAGAGTGGCCACCATGGCCACAACGTCAGGGTTGTTTTGGAAGTCGTTTACATATTCGTCCCGTCGCTTGAAAGAAACACCTCCGTGGATCCCATACGAATTGACGCCGATTCCACCCAGTCTCGCTGTGATTGCGTCAACGGTCGCTCGATGCCAGCAGAACACGACGGTCTTGTTGGGGGCGTTGTCTCGAATGAGATCGACGGCTGCGTCGATCTTAGAGCTGTCACTGATGGTCTCCCCCAGTAGGTCCAGACCTGTCGCGACCTGTCGTAGCTTGACGAGCTGAGAGACAACATTCGGAGCCATGATGATGTTGCCGTCTGGGAGACCCGCGACAAACCGTTCAGCCAGATCGTCGTATACCTTACGCTGGTTAGCCGACAGGTCAAGCCAGAGAGTCTGGTCGATCCGCTCAGGAAGGTCTGGGAGTTCATCTTCTTTCATCCTTTGTACCATGAATCTGGCAAGCTCGTTCCGCATTTCGTCAGCGGCCTCGGGCTTAACCCCAATGAGGATCGCCCCGCGCGTGTCGGTCTCAACGTAGTGGAGGAACCTGTTGTTCCAGTGCTTCCACTTTGAGCGGTAACGCTGCGGATACATTAGGTGCAGAGCACCAAAGATGTCCTCGGGGCTGTTGACCGTGACAGAGCCTGATAGCATCAGCTTATAGGCCGCATTGATTTTCTTGAGGCGCTTGTAGAACTCGGGCGACTTGCTCGACATCGAGCCGTTCTGGAGGCGGTGAGCCTCATCGACTACAAGCAGGTCTACGGACTCCGCCGACCAATCGTGTAGTCGAAGCCCTTCGTAATGGACGAGCAACGCGCCACCGCGCTCACGCCACTCGTCGATGGACCTCTGGCGTCGCTTAGCGGTACCTCCAAAGTTATAACTGGTGTGCGCGGTCTTCCACTTGTCCAGCTCGGCAGCCCAGACGAGTTCCTTAGACGAGTTGGGGCAAACGATGATGAGAGACTCTGCACATAGCTCATCGGCAATGGTGATTGCCCCGAGGGTCTTTCCCAAGCCACGATCCCACGCGATGTACGCCGCGCCGTCTTGGCGCATCCGAGCGGCGCAGAAACCGAGATCGACGGCCTGATAACGGCGGAGTACCGATGTGATGCCCGGCCGTGTGTTTGGAAGTAGCTGCTCCGCCGGGCGATCGGCGGCCCATCCTGTAGCAAGATCGACGGGGCGCACGTCAGCGAAGGAGGGAGCAGCCACGGTCCCGCTGTGCTCTGGGAACAGCCGCAGGAGCACTTGCTTTCCTGTGTCATCTAGTCCCGATTCGTCAACGCGCCACTCCTTAGCATCAGGGTCCCAGAACGAGCCGGGGATCGCCAATGCCTCGGAGCGGCGCATGTAGCTGTCAGTTAGTGTGATCAAGAGCAGCACCCGTCGCAGCCGTGTACGGCGAGGCCAGTTGGGTCGCGGCCCTCCTGCGCGAAGGCCATTACCTGCCAAGCGATGTCGTCGGGGTCAGGGTGCCCAATGCCGTGCGGACAAATGCGTTCCATGATTCCTCGATCCTCTCGCCAGTAGCGGGGAAAGTCACGCATCGAATGATCGGAGGGCTCATGGATGCAGCAGGCCCTACCGATGCAATCCTCGGGGGCATGAACATTGTGCAACTCCTGTCCTGATTCGAGTACGTAGATCGCTTCATTCATCGGAACCACACCTTCACGAGATAGGGCTCGGCTCCATCGGCAGGCTCGTGAGTCCACCATAGCCCGTCGCTGCCGAAGCGGACGTTGCTGTCGCGCTCCGAAGCGTCGAGCGCATTGAACGCGTCGAGTAGAATCTCGAAGCGCAGCGCAGGCTCGCAAGCCCCGACCTCCAGCTGCGCCCGGCCAATGATGCCGTTCGAGTCGTAGAAAACCGAAGCGGCGTGGATGGCGAAGCTGACAAGCGATTCTCCGAGAGTTTTCATGATGTTCTCCATGGTAGCAGGTTCGATTTCAAAAGTCAAGCGCCGCAGCACCCTCACCTTCTTTCGGGGACCCCCCTTAAGGGGGGTCCCCAGAAAGGAGGTGCTACGGACCCTCTAGGGCATCGTAGATTAGGACCAGCAAAACGAAGCCGAGTATGATGAGCAGCGACGCGGCGCCAACCATCAGAAGTCTGTCCGGATTGACAGGGCCGCCAGGCGCTCATTGTGCTTGACGATCCTCCGCCACCTGCGCGTGGCCCTCCTGGCTGCCGCCCGGTGGGTGTACCCGTACGCGGAGGCGTTTACGCCTTCGCCGTAAGCCATCGCGAAGTACGATGGAAAGATCCACGAAGGATCGTAGCTCAGAGTCACGCGAGGCTCAGCCTGCATAGTGTGCCTTCTCGTCCTCAAAGTGCGGGTCGTAGACCGGCACGGCCTCGATCAGGCCGAGGCCGTCGAGGCCGCCCGCGATGCGCTCCGTGTAATAGACAAGAGCGTCCGTAGTGTTCTCATCGAACTCGACCCAGCACTCGGTCGTTCCCTCAATCCGGTAGTCGAACTCGACCCACCGGCCCGTCTCCTGCGGCTCGTCGTACATTAGTCCTCCGAAAGGTCGTAGTAGGAAACGAACTCGGCGATGTCTGCGCCAAGCTCACGCTCGATTGCCCAAAAGAGATCGTGCTCGAAGCCCATGGTGTCGATCTCATCGTCAGTCTCGACATCGATTGTGATGGGGTAAAGGTAGACCTTTACGCGCGTCATATTAGTATAGTTCCTCCTGTTCAGGGTCAGCGTTGTCAACTACTAGATCGCCAAACTCAACAAGCATAAGGCCGGGTGAATCAGCGTCCTCACAGACGCGTATTGACGCACCGCGGGCGAATCCGTTACGTAGTGTCCAAGTAAAGTTACGTTCCTTCTGACCGAGTTCTTCATTGTCAAATTGGCTGTTCTTAGGTGTGAAGAGTGAGCAGATACTGTCGGCATCAGCACCGAAGCGCTGTGTTCCTGTCATGCTATAAGGATCTGCTATATTACGTCCCGCCTTGGTGTTATGGTGCGCGTAGACAACAGTGAATCCGGCGGCCTGTAGCTCGCCGAACGCATCTAGAATAGGGTCCATTTCGTAACCCTTATCCGTGTTGCTACCGCCGGTCATGCGCTGCAGCGGGTCAAACATGATGACTTCTGCCTCAGCTTCCTCTGCCACCGCGCGAACGAGGGGCAAGAAGTCGCGATCAACCCGTAGTCTCGGCAGCGCGTTGTCACCAAGACGGTAGAGTCGGATGTTCTCACGGAGACTATCGCGTTCCTCTTCCGGGGTCGCCTTCAAAACGGCCAGCATACGAGACTGATATTCGCCTGGAGGAACCTCCAGCTGGAAGAGAAGCACCTTAGCCCCTTCACCCGCAGCGCGTCGCGTGTACTCGTAGCGGTTCGCGAGTGGCGTACCAGTTGCGAGGCTCCGCGCGAGTTCTCCCATCAGAACTGACTTCAAGCTCTTGAGGGCCGCGTGGAAAACCAACTGGCCGCGCACGGGAAGGATTCCGTTTTCGTACCAGTTACGCTCAGAGGCCGATCCGAGGTCGGCGTCAAGAAACTCTCCGAGCGTGAACCAGATACGAGGTCTATTGGCTGCGTACTCCAAGGGGTCGAAGTCACCCTCGAAGTCCGACAGGTAGGAACACCAGTCCTCTCCATCAAGGGGGGGACGCAGCCGACGTGAACGAGGCAGTTTCGCGAGCAAGACGTTAGCCCCCTCGTTCCCTGCTTCGTCGTTGTCGTTCCCGAGCAGTACTACTTCGTACGCTGAAAGGCTATTCGCGACGCCATCGGATAGGCCCTTGCTGCCCGCAGGCAGGATAGCGATATCCCAAGAAGGACAATGTCGCGACAAAGCCGCTGCATCCGTTTCCCCTTCGGCTACTATGATACCGGGTGGGGAGGCACCGATACGGTTCGTCACGATTCGAGGTCGTGTGAATTGCGTACCTTCCTCGTTCCACCTTCGGTCGTCCACAAGTGAACGCCACTTCAACCCCTCGGGGAAGAAGTAACATAGTGCCTGTTGTGACCTGTCCCAGCGCGCTCCCACCCTGGACAGGTCAGCGCTTTCAAGCCCGCGAGCCTCACAGAACTTCGCGAGCGCAGGGTGGGACACCTCGCTTAGGGGTTGGAAGCCTAGCCAGGTGTCTCGGCGGGCGCGCTGCTCGTCGTCGGGCAGGCTGCCCCATTCGCCGTTACTCTCACCCATCAAACCTCCGATTAAAGGTTGGTCTCAATCCAGTCAGCGATCTCGTCGAACGACAACTTGTCGATGTCGTTCATGTCGATCAGGCGCCCGATGACCCCCACGGAGCCTTCCGTGGCCGTAGACAGTGGCATGATCTGTTCGACGTTTTGGTAGACGTAGCCGCCGCCCACCTTGAGCCATGACTTCGGATTCACGAGATTACAAAGCACTCCTAGGCAGCAGAACTTATCGTCCTCGGTTCGGAGCGTTCCGCGCGCCTGCGTGTACTCGCCGCTGCGCAGAGCAGCGACCCACTTCGCCAGGCGCTCCTCGTTCATGCCATCCGCCTTTCCTCACTCAGAAGCTCGCGCACCACCCCGCGTACGGCCATGGCCTCAAGCTCGTCGTCTGTGAACGGGTCATCATCCGGCCCCAGGGGCCTAACCCAAACCGCTACGTCTCCGTCTCGCGTGTCAGTATCGGCGGTCACGCCGTACCGGGGCGTCTTGGAGCTTAGCATACTGCCTCCTTGCCTGTCAATTTAGTAGAGGTCGTCCTCGTAGTCACTGGTGAAAATGACCACACCCAAAGCCGTGATGCCTAGCCAGCCCGCGAACAGCCCTACCCCAGCCCAAAAGCCATTATGGTGCAGGTTCGCAAGAGCAGTTGAGGCGAGCACGCCGGCGGTTGTCCAAAGCCCCGCGATGATGTATCCCATCAGCGAAGCCTAAAGACGCGGGCAGAGCGCTTAGGCGTGGGCTCAGAGCCCACGCAGACCACCCTACCAGCGGTCTCAAGCTCACAGCGCCGCGTTCGCACGCTCGACGGGCTCATACGCCACCCGCGACTGCGGGCAGCGTGGTAGATCCCGTAGTCACTCAGCGGTCCGAACGACCGAAGAGTCTCCTTCACCATTTCAGCGTGCGTCATCGGTTGCAGGCTCCTTGATCATCTGGTCGAACAGGTCCGTGGGGGCCGCGAGGGCAGCTGCGGCGGCCTTGCCCAGCCGCGCGATCGCACTCTTCGCGAAGACGCCGTACTTCGGGTCACCAGTGATCGTGTCAAACGCGAGCCCGAGAATGTAAGCGTCCTCCCCCATAAGCGTCACAGGATTCGCATACCCCGGCTTTGCTGTCATCTCAGTGTCGGCCGTCGCCACAATTAGCGCCGCGACCGCGTCCACGCTGGGCATGAAAACAGAGTCGGTGCGTGAAAGCGCCTCGATCTCGTCAAGCGTGAACTCTACAGTGATTGTGTCAGACATCTTTCTCCTTTACGGCCAGAACTTGCTCTGGCTTAAGTGTTACTTTACGGTTGTTCAGTTCTGGAACTTCGATTTCGATTCCGCCACCCCGCTTGATGCGGACGAAGTAACCGGCCATGAAGCCGTTCTTACCCATGTAGCGGATTACGTCGCCTGGCTTCAAACGTCTCCCTCCATGACGGGTACGAGCTTCATGACCATCAGCCCGTCTTCGTCGTTCGTGATATCCTGGGCGTCGTAAAGTGTCACGGGCACGCTCCAGTACACGCGCTTGGTGTCTTCGTAAACGACGATGTAGTCCTCCGGCGCAGGGCGCACGACGCGTGTGACCTCATAAACGCCAATATTACTTGAACAACTGACGTCGAGAGCCTTGAAGGCCTCCTCGACGGTGTCGTAAAAGTCGCGCTCGTTCTCGTTGAAAAGCAGCGTATACTTAGGCAATTCCGGCATCCTTTTCGATCTTGAGGGCGATCTGCTCGAACGAGTCTCCTTCATCGTTCATGAATGCATAATCCTTAACTAGCTCCATTAGTGATGTCCTCCGGTGTGATTGTGTCGAAAGGTGACACAGCAAGCCCGGCGTCCGCCATCAGGGCGCGCACCGAGCGGTAATCGCTGTCGTACTTGAACTCCAACACAGCGTCACGCGGCTTAGCAACCTCGATCACGCGGTGGCGGCTCCGCCCAAAGCGGTACGTGTCTAGCATCCACTCACGCCATATCTTCCACGCGTCAACGTGGTACTCGGTTACGCCATGATTGAAGCGTAGCCGAGGATGACGGGCACTGTTCCCCACCCCGCGAGCGACAACGTGGTCAAGTCCTACTGTTCCAGGGCTCGCGTTGACACTCGGAGTTACTGGTCGCCGCCGTCTAAACAGGGGCACTTAGCCTCCCGGTGTATTTGTCGATGATCTTGTCAAAGTTACCGTCGTCATCGAATGACTCAGTCTCCTGGGCCATGATCTCGTCGGCAACCTTGTCCCACTTCGTGGTCTCTGGCGCGACGAATGTCATACAGTCGTCGCAAATCCACATGTTCTCGAAGTACGAGACATCCTCGTCATCGGTGTAAGAATCGCAAATCCCACAGCGAGCCGTGAACGTCGTCAGGCCCTCATTAGGGTCCGGGAGATTGCACGTCACACCGTAGCTCTTCTGTGACGTGTACGCGTTGATCCACGCGTTGGCGGGCTCGAACGTAAAGCACATCGGCGCGATCATGCCGTTCTCGTCATAGGCGATGACGTTACCCTCCTGCACGCACTCGACACTCTTGAGGCTGGGCGGAGTGCCAAAGCACGCGGCCCACGCATTCTTGATCGTCAGGAACGTCGAGGCCCAGACCACCAGCTTGTCGGTCTGGTACACGTAGAGGGGAGACTGGTAACCTCGCACAAGGCGAAGCTGCCCCGGCATCGCAGAGTCAGCGAAGGCCAGCGCGAAGCTACCCTCGATCGACTCGACGAATGCGTCGAGAGCATCCAGCGAGTAGTGGTTGGCGAGCGCCGTTGCCGCCTCAGAGTCAACCGTCCCCATTCGTGGAGTGACGACACGCTCGAAAAGCTTGTCATCATTCCAGATGACGCCGTTGTGGACAGAAATGACCGACCCCGCGATCGTGGGGTGGTTGTTCTCAGGGAACGCGGGGCTGCCGTTGGTGGCATACCGCGTGTGAAGCAGCACAGTACGCGAGTCACCCGGAATGGGTGAGCGCTCCTTGATGAAGTCCGACGCCTTGAGGCACGCCTTCTGGACACGACAATCGCCGCCATCCGTCACGAAGCCGTAACCCGTAGCATCCTCGCCTCGGTGCTGAATGCCCCGAAGCAGCTCATCGGCGAGACGATTCACAATCGTCTCGCTAGTACCTAGATCACCGAAGAAATGAAATCCTGCAATGCCGCAAATAATGCACCTCCGTTGTATGGTATAATCGTGTCATCCAAACATAAAGCGAGGATCTGAATGACCGGACCTACCTATTGGGAAACTTGGCGCGACTCTCACAAAGAGCACTTGCAAAGCTACCGTGAAAGCCGTAGAGACCAGAAAAGGGAGTACGACCGTCGCCGCTACGCAACTACAAGACGCTGGCAGATTCTTGAAGCAAAGTACGGAATCACGCGCGGTGATTACGAACTTTTGCTTGAATCACAGGGTGGCATGTGTGCGATTTGCGGACTACCACCCCGCGACAATAGGCTTCTTGACGTTGACCACTGCCACTTTACATCTAATGTGCGGGGTCTGTTGTGCAACGACTGCAATAACATGCTCGCCCGGGCTTACGATGATCCTAATAGGCTCGCAAGCGGCATTCGTTATCTCAACGCCTCGACATCAGGATCACAATGACCCAGATGCCGAGGCAGAATGCGAGTTGTAGTGCTTCTGTCATACCACCGCCGCCAGGCTACAGCGCTCGACGCAATACTCCACATTCGAACGCTCGTAATCCGTGAGCGGTAGTTGAGTCAGCACGAAGTCGAGCGGTTCCTTGACGTGCTTTGACTGTGCTTCTCGCGTCTCGGTCCACTCATGCACCGGGAAGTCCGAGACAGTCATCGTGTTCTGGCGGGCGTATTCGACCATCGCCACTGAGAGCGCGCTGTACGCGTTGATCTTCCTGATGTTCGCGGTAGTGTTCCATACGCGAAACTCGACGGTCTGCTGATGCAAGGGACAGGTACACTCGGACCAGCACCCCGAGGGTGTTGCTCCACAGTGGCAGTTACTCCGCGCGGAGAGCAGGTTGCTGAGATTGAGCGCTCCGCGCTCGTAGTTCATCCCGTTCCAAACCTGCCGCGCGTTACGGAGATCCTTACGAATCGCGGGCGCGTAGTTCTCGTAAGCCACCTGCGTCCTGTGAGCCGACCAGTTAGCCGACCCGATACGGTACATCACGTCCTCGACGTGATTCCATAGGACGTAGAGTGACATTACGTTCGGCATTTCGAGGCCCTCGGCGTCCACGTGGATGTGTCCTCCACAGTGCATATCGAGACCGACCTTGCCGTCCGAAATCAGATCTTTCACGATTCGGATACCGTCCGTGAAGTTTGCCGCCACCCCGCGGTCTCTGAGGTCCAGCTTTGACCAAATGATCTCAGCATCTACCGAGGAATCACGCTCGACGTAACAAACCTCGCCATCCTCACGTCCGCTATGGTACCCGCGGACATAATCAGTCGCGGTGAGTCCAGCGCGGTAAAGGGCGCGAGCGGCCCGCTCGCCCCCCTTTGAGATTTCCTGTTCGAAGGAGATCATCCTTGGCACTCGATCAGGAAGATCAGGCAGATACAGCGGCGGGAAGTCGTCTACCTCAGCGACGACCTCTGATGTGTCGTGAACTTCGATTTCCTCAGACGCTGCGTCATCGTGGTCGTAGTCGCGCTCGTCGTGGTAGGCTTCGCGATCGCCGTAGTAACTGTCCTCGACTTCATGAACGCATTCCGCGCAGAAGTCTTCGCCATCGATGCCCGCCCACTCCATTGCGTCGGAGTACCGCGGCTCGACATCAAAACTTCGATCGCCGCATCGGTAGCACCTAAGCTCGTCGGTCGTCGGGTTTGTGGGCGGGAACACGGTGCCCTCAGGAAGATCGTACGTGGTCGTGTATGTGTTGACGTTGCTATCAGGCAAAGGGCTTGTCTCCTTCAAGGTTGATGTGGGCGTAAGCGGCAGCCATCATTGCGTCGAGCTGCTGCTCAAGATCATGGATGTATTGGGCGACCTCAGCTGGCGCGTCTCCCTTCTTGATGTAGAAGTCTACGGCGTCAGGGCGGTTCACAGGTCGTTGGCCTCCCGTTCGATCTTCTTGATGACCGTCTTGAAGGACCCAGACCGGTCGTTCAGCACCGCCAGCACGTCCGTGTCGAGGCCGCGCGCTCGCAGCTCGGCGTACACCTTTTCGCCTGGCATTGTCATCTCGCTTAGAGGGTCCGCCAGCCTGTGCCCCTGGCACCGCTCGTTGTATGCGTACCATCCGTCAGGATCGCACATATCGAGGAACACTCCGAGGCAGCAAAACCGCTCCTGCTCGTCGTCGTCGATGTGGCGGAGGTATCCCAGGCTGCCGTGCTTGTACTTGCCGCTTTTCAGAGCCGCGACCCACTCAGCGGTCGTCGGGTACTCAGGCACCGGCGCTCACCACCCCGCGATCGCGAATGAACGCGTTCATGTGGCGAAGGTCGAAGGTCCCTGCCGCGATGCGCGTGCGCTGTAGCGCTACGTTGCGCCGGGCGGCCTTGACGATGTTCGCCATCGGGTTTCCGTGCCGCGCGAGCCACTCGGCCACGCGCGGGCGCTGGTTGACCGGGCTCCTGTCCTGCCGCGTCTTGTCGATGTGGCGGACGGGCTCGGCCGGGCTGTAGTGGTACACGTTAGCCTTTCGATTGGATTATAGTAAGAGAGTCAACCTAACTCTCAATGTAACAGTCTCCTTTACACGTGCAAGCGCGGCCTCTTATACACTACAGAGCGACTGTAGCAGAGTACCCGGCGCGAGACTGTTACATTCAAAGTTATGTCAGTGTTACCTCCAGAGTTACACTGTAACTCTGGAGGTATCACATGCCTCGTCTGGCCAGAGTTACCTCAAGGCGAGGCGCACAGTGTAGCTAGGTGATGAACCTGTAGTGCAGGTGGATCGTGACGACCGTGATGAACGCCTCCGGGAACGCGTCGCGGTACACGGCCGCAACCGAGGCGGCCGCCTCGGCCGTCGGCGCTCGCTGCGTCAGCGTATGGGCGATCGACATCGGCAGGTTCGCGAAGCGCGCGTGGACTTCGTAGTCGGGCATGCTGTATTCCTTTCTTGCTGTAGGGGCGGGCCGTTCGGTTCAGCGGGGCCGCGTGATGCGGTAGCTGCCGTCTTCCCAGACTCGTACGCGCACGCTGTAGCGGGCCGTCTTGCCGCGCGGGCGCTCGACCACCACCCCGCATCGGAAGCCGCCCATCATGGCGTTCGGCCACCGACACAGAACCCTGCCGGTCGAGGTACGCGGGTGGACCGTGGCCCATCGCAGGACGTGCCAGACCGCCTGCTCGCGCTCGGCAGGGGTTGCGATGTGAGGCCAGCCGCTACGCGCGGTTTCCTTGACGACTTCGGGCAGTCGGCCGGAGTTCGCGGCCGCGTTGTGGACGTTGAACCCCAGCGTGGCAGCGAGGCCAACGCCGAGGATGGCGATTGAGCGGCGCATCAGTGATCTCCTTGATTGTAGGGTCACGGCAGTACAGCGCGTGGTCGATTGACAGGGGCGCTGTGCTTCTGTCACACTACAGGCTTTGACTTACTGTGCCGCCACCGCGCCCCCCGTAAGGGGCACCTGTCACCAGGTGCCCCGGAGGATGCCGACGACGCGAGGGTCGAGCGCGATCACGTTGCCGCGATCGACAAGCAGCCCGGTGCGGGCCGCCTCCCGCACGACGCGGTGTGCGCGGCCGGCGCGGTGAATCGTGTCCTGGCCACGGTTGTCGTCGCGTCCGGGACGGTGGATCATCGTGCCTGAGATCCGGGGGGCCGCCATCGTGCGGCCCGTGATCGGGTCGCGGATCGGGCGCTGACCGCCGCGAACGGCCGGGTAGGTGATACGTGCGGCCCTTACCATCGCGCAACCTCCAGAGTAGAGCGGCCCCCGGATTAGGGGGGCCGCTAGTGGTCGATGTCCTCACCCTACCGGCGGGCCGTTCGCCCGTCGGGGGTTACCGCGTGGGGTGTGCGGCGAGCGGGATACGCGCGGGTGCGGGCATCCGCCAGTCGAAGGCGTCGGCGCCACCCGACGCCTTGGCGGCCGCAGCGCGAAGCGCGAGGAGGTCTGCGTCGGCTCCGGCGTCCGCGGCCGCCCGCTTGCGGGCGTCGTGCGCCCGGCGGCGGGCCGTCGAGTCCCCCGCCTGCGAAGCGACGCGCGTGGGCGTCGCGGCGAGCCGCTCGATGAGCGTCCGGTGCTCGGCAGTCATCGGGCAGCAGTAGGGGAGTCGCCCTTCCTGGCACTGCGCCAGGGTCCAGGCGCGGCGGTAGGCCATCTCGGCGTCCGCACGACGGGCGATGGCCCGGTAGCGTGCGTCACTGTAGCGCGAGTCGAGCCAC
>PJQE01000031.1_pt1 | contig 17323 bp, 16 predicted proteins | sample 1503751 | NCBI WGS metagenome assembly PJQE01 (sample SAMN07775948, study PRJNA414020) | Biofilm metagenome, whole genome shotgun sequencing project. | reverse complement strand
GAAGCTCTGGCACATCCCGCTGAAATGGCTGAGATCGGGGACCGTAGACCCCGGCTGGCCGGGCGAGATTATAAAGCTAGAAAACCGCATCCGAGCCAGGCAGCACACTAATGGAATTTAAAGGATTGGCACGAGGCAGGGGGCTACCCCCACCCCGTGCTGGTGGTTTTCAAATCAGGCCGCGAAGGAGCGGCTATTCATCAGCTCCTCAGAGCGAGCTGGGAGTCGAGAAGGAGTATCGCGGAGCTGTTGTCGCCCGCGAGCTTCAGCCTGTCGAGGATCTCGGTCGCCGATTTTTCTTCCTCTACCTGCTCGTGTATGAACCACTGAAGCGCGACAGCCGTCGCGTGGTCGTTCTCGCTTAGAGCTTTCTCGTAGAGCTTGTTTATCATCCCGGTGACTTCTCTTTCGTGGTCGAGGGCCTGCTGAAAGATGTCGACGAGCGACTTGAACTTCGACTGGGGCTTTTCTATCCCCTGGAGGATGACCTGCCCGTCCCTGTCGACGATATAATCGAAGAGCTTCATGGCGTGCTGCAGTTCTTCCTGGCTCTGCTTTCTCAGCCACTTGGCGAAGCCCGTGAGATTGAGCGACTCGCAGTGCGCCGCCATCGAGAGATAGGTGTAAGACGCGAAATATTCGTTTTTTATCTGGTTGTTCAGGGCGTCCTGAATTTCTTTGCTCAGCATAAGAGCCTCCTTTATGATTGATGTGCGGGAGCGCCTTCCGGCCCCTCCACTTGTCATTAAAATTATGGCACATAACAGGACTAAATACAAGTGATTATCAGGCGGAAATAATTACCATATAGAATATAGTTTCAGAGCTATCAGGCATGAAAGAATCTGGGAATTGCAGTAATTTTAAATAATTACGGCAAGTTCAACGCCACTTTCTGGCTACCAGGTAGTAAAATCCGAGGAGGGCTCCTATGAGCCAGACTATAATTCCCAGGCCGAGCCTCCCCTGAAGGTCGAAAGACTCGGGTAGGAAGTAGATGGCCATAACCGAGACCGGCGTCCAAAGGAGGAGGAATATGATGACGGCTGTCAATACGTCCCCCGCCTTTCATTTTGAGTCATTTCCAATAATAATACTCGCAAACCGGGATGGAGGCACGCCCGCTGTCCGCCCTTAGAATCTTAACAGAAATGACCGAAACCGACAGGAGTAAAAAAAGGGAGACGCTCAGCTGGTGCATGTACGACTGGGCCTACTCCGCCTTCGCCACTGTCGTCGTGTCGGCGGTCCTGCCGGTTTACTACAGCCAGGTCGCGGCTTCTAACCTCGAAAGCCACATCGCGACCGCCTACTGGGGATACACGACGGTCATAACCCTTTTCATCGCCGCAATACTATCCCCGGTCATGGGCGCTATAGCGGACTACTCCGGCATAAAAAAACGCCTCCTCCTTGTATTCGCGGCGCTCGGAATATTCTCGACCGCCCTTCTCTATTTCATCGAGACGGGGGACTGGCTCATGGCGTCCCTCTTTTTCATAGTGGGCAACGTGGGATTTACCGTTTCCGAGGTCTTTTACAACGCGATGCTGCCCTATGTTGCCAGGCCCGGGGAGATGGACCGGGTATCCATTAAGGGCTATATATTCGGCTACACGGGCGGGGGCATCCTGCTGGCTATCGATATCGCGATGATAGAGCTCATGCCGGACAAGCTTCTCGCGACGAGACTTTCCTTCCTGACCGTATCCGTCTGGTGGGCAGCCTTCACGATCCCGCTTATCCTGAACGTTAATGAGCCCCCGCGCGGGGGCAACGGTCCTCGCGGCGTAAATCCCCTGACCGCGGGCTTTAAAAGGCTGGCGGAAACCTTTAGGACGCTCCGGAAACACCGGGAGCTCGCTCTCTTCCTCGCGGCCTTCTGGGTCTACAACGACGGCATAGGGACCATTATCAAGATGGCGACGATTTACGGGGCCGAGATAGGCATAAGCCAGACGGCGCTCATAGGGGCGCTGCTCATGACCCAGTTCGTCGGCATACCTTTCTCCTTCGCCTTCGGGAGGCTCGCCGGCATCATCGGCACGAAGAGCTCGATTCTCCTCGGGCTCGCCGTGTACACGGTGATTTCTATAGGCGGGTACTTCATGGAGAACGCAGTCCATTTCTGGATACTCGCCTTCCTCGTCGGAACGGTGCAGGGGGGCACGCAGGCCTTAAGCCGCTCCATGTTCGGCTCGATGCTCCCCAAGGACAAGACGGCGGAGTTTTTCGGGTTTTACGGCCTCAGCTCCAAGTTTGCGGGCATCGTCGGGCCGCTCGTATTCGCCGTCGTCTCCCAGACCATGGGCTCGAGCCGCCTCAGCATCATATCGCTCATAGTGTTCTTCGTCATCGGTGGTTTTATGCTCTCCCGCGTCGACGTCGAAAAGGGGATCGAGGCCGCCAGGGAGAGCCGGCCGGATACGGGCCAGGATCCCTCGCATTCGTGACGATATCCACAGATTAAATCGCGGGCATGAAAATCTCCTTTTCTTCCGGTCTCTTGCGTTTCCGGGGCTCATTATCCACACTCGAAAATGCTGTCTTGAGGACAGCTTACGCACATAAAATGCATATACACTCATAAGCCGGGTATTTTTGCATAACCTACTGCAATCACTCAACAAAAAAATAAAACTTGACAATGTCTTTCGGCATCTGTTAGGATGTACGCTACGGATTAGGGTGGGGCTTAATTCACACACAAACCAGCACTACGATTTGTCCACAGGATGTTGATGGATTGTGGACAGATTGCCGTTTAAAGATGGAGGAACGATAGACAATTGGCCACTAAACGTACGCCCCTTAAACATAATCTGAGAACGATCTTCAGCAGGCAGAAAGACGACGGAAAGGGACTCGAGCAGTTCATGAGCAAGTCCATCCGCCCGGGCAAGCCCCACCAGAAACCGGCTGCCGAAAGCCCGGATCCGGGCTCGTGGGACAGGGTCCTCGAAAGGATTAAAAAGAAGTCTAATCCCCAAGTCTTTTTCTGGTTCGCTCCGCTTAAGCCTGTCTCCGAAACGGAGAGCTCGATAACACTCGCGGCGAACAGCGAATTCGACAGGGACTGGATAAATAACCACTACCTCGACTTCATAGGCGATACCATAAACGAGGTGTGCGGGAAGCGGCTCGAGGTCTCGATCGTAGCCGCGCACGACAGAGCCCAGACCTCCCAGGAAAAAAAGGAGCGGGAAGACCAGAAAACAGAGAGGGAAGCTAAGCCGTCGAAGCTCTTCACAGGCGTCCTCAACCCGAACTACACCTTCGACAGGTTCATAGTCGGCCCGAGTAACCAGTTCGCCCATGCGGCGTCGACAGCAGTCGCCAGAAAGCCGGGAGAGGCTTATAACCCCCTCTTTATATACGGCGGCGTCGGGCTCGGAAAGACTCACCTCATAAACGCCATAGGAAATCACATTATTAAGTCGACCTCCAACATGGCGCGCGTCTGCTGCATATCGGCCGAGCATTTCACGAACCAGGTCATAAACAGCATCAAGTCGAACAAGATGGAGGAGTTTCGGAACCGCTACAGGTTCGGGTGCGACGTTCTCCTTATAGACGACATTCAGTTCATCGCCGGCAAGGAGAGCACGCAGGAGGAGTTTTTCCATACCTTCAACACGCTCTACGAATCGAAGAAGCAGATAGTCCTTTCGAGCGACAAATCCCCGAAGGATATGTCGTACCTCGAGGAAAGGCTAAGGTCGCGGTTCGAATGGGGCCTCATCACCGACATACAGCCGCCCGAGACGGAGACCCGCATAGCCATCATAAAGAACAAGGCCGAATCGGAAGGTACGGCGCTTCCGAACGAGGTAGCGCTTTATCTCGCCCAGAACACCACGTCCAACATACGCGAGCTCGAAGGGACGCTGACCAACATCATGGCCCACGCGAAGCTCCTCAAGACCGAGATATCTCTCGACCTCGCGAAGGAAGTGCTCAAGAACATCCTGAAGCAGCACGACAGAAAGTTCCTCAGCATCGAGAGCATACAAAAGGAAGTGGCCGGCTACCACGGCCTCAGGCTCCAGGATTTAAAATCGGCGAAGAAGCAGAAGAACATCTCCGTTCCGAGGCAGATAGCGATGTATCTCGCAAGGAGATACACCGGGGCTTCATATCCCGAGATAGGCGAGAAGTTCGGCGGAAAGGACCATTCGACAGTCATACACGCTGTCAAAAAAATAGAGAGCAGCCTCGGGAAAGACCCCGCGCTCGAAAACGCCGTCAAGGCGCTTTGCAGAAGGATAGAGGGCCTCACCTCAGGATAGATAGGTGGTGGAGAAGCCTGTGAATTAAAATGTGGATAAAAACCGGATTTAGGTTTTTGCCTCGTTCCTGTGGATGAATGTTGATAACCCGACCTTTTAGTCAACAGGGTTACAAACACTAAAAATCTTGTATTTAAAGCCGGCTGGGATAGATTTTCACATTCTAACAGGCCCTACTATTACTACTTCTATTAAATTATAGTAAGGTGTTAAAAAACAGCAGGAGTAGATGCCATGAAATTCAAGACCCGCGTAGAAGACTTCGCAGTAAAGCTCGGTCTCGTCCAGGGGATTTCCGAGAGACGGGCCACGATGCCCGTGCTGTCGCATGTCCTCCTGGGCGTAGCTAAAAACAGGATAGAGATTTCCGCGACCGACCTCGAAACGACGATGAGCACCTGGTCGACGGCCGAGGTTTTAAAGGAAGGCTCGCTCGCCGTGCCCGCGAGAAAGCTCTACGAGATCGTAAAGGAGCTCGAAGGCGGAGACATAGAGGTCGAGGAGATAGGTAACCACTGGATAGAGATAAGGGCCTCTTCGGCGGTCTTCAAGATAGCAGGTCTTCCGAGCGACGATTTTCCGATAATACCCGAGCTTCACTCGGATCATCTCTTCTCTGTCGAAAGCTCGCTCTTAGAGGAGATGATTTCGAAGACGATATTCGCCGTCTCTCCGGACGAGCTCAGGCGCAATCTTGCCGGTATATATTTCGAAGAGGCCGGGAGCAAGAGCCTCAGGCTCGTATCGACGGACGGGCACAGGCTTTCGCTCGTCGAGAAGAACATAGACAGCAGGGTGAAATTCGAAAAGGGGTTCGTCGTTCCGAAAAAGGGCGTCGCCGAGCTGAGAAAGGTGCTCAAGCTCACGGATAAGGTGAGGATAGGGGTCGGAGACAGCTTCTTCATGGCCGAGGGCGAGGATATAGTTCTCATAGCCAGGCTGATCGACGCCGACTTCCCCGACTACAGGCAGGTGACGCCCGAGGTGACGAAGGCGACGCTCACGCTCAAAAAGGGGGAATTCCTGAGCGCGCTGAAGCGCGTTTCGATCCTCTCTTCGGAGAAGACGAGAAGCGTCAAGTTCGTCATAGGCAAGGACGGTATGACACTCATCTCCATATCGCCCGAAGTCGGAGAGGCAAAGGAGAAGGTGCAGGTCGAATACTCGGGCGATCCCATGGAGCTCGGATTCAATTCGAGATATCTCATGGACGTTCTCGAAGTGATATCCGAGGAAAAAGTCCAGATGGGCCTCATAGACGAGCTCAGCCCCGCGGTGCTGAGGCCGGAGGGCGACGAGATATATCTCTCCGTCATAATGCCTATGAGGGTCTGATGCATGCCCGGCATGGGCGGCGGGTGGTGTTGAGAGCCTTCGTTTAATGGTGTGTCCCCCGGTGAGCTTTTCAGCAAACGCAAAAATATTTTCCGGACGCTCGGCCGGGCGCCCCTCTGCCGTATCCTTTTTATTGAGGACGCCGGAATGCTAGAGCTCATCTTTCCAGAGACGTGCCTTGCGTGCGGCTCCCCGATCGGGAAGAAAGAGAGACTCTGCGCGGAGTGCGTCTCCGGAATAACCCTCATAAGCGGTCTGGCCTCGTGCGCCTCGTGCGGTATCCCGTTCGGGTTTTACAAGGGCGACGGCGGAGACGGGGGGCATCTCTGCGGCAGGTGCATCACTGAACCTTTCAGTTTTTCGAAATCCCGCTCCATAGCCCTCTATGACGGTAAACTTATAGACATAATCTACGAGTTTAAATACAGGGGAAAGCTCGGTCACGGCGGTTTTTTATCCGGGCTCCTCGCGGATAACATGCCTTACGACCCTGCCGAGCTCGACGTGATCGTACCCGTTCCAATACACATAAAGAAGCTCCGGTCGAGGGAATATAACCAGTCGGCCGTCCTGGCAGTAAATCTCGGAAAGAGGATCGGCGTCAGGCACGACCTCCTCGGCCTCCGGAAGATAAGGGACACGAGGCCGCAGTTCGAGATAGAAAAGGAGGACGAGAGGCGGAGAAACGTAAAAGGGGTGTTCTCGGTCGCGGATCCGGGGGCGTTTTCTGGGAAATCCGTTCTCGTGGTGGACGATGTTTTCACGACGGGCTCTACGTCCGACGAGTGCGCACGCGCGCTTTTAAAGGCCGGCGCTTCCAGGGTTAGCGTTCTGACTGTGGCGAGGGCGAGGTGGTCGTAAAATTTATTTGACTTTAAAAGGGCCTTACTTTAAATTTAAAGCGGTGGATTAAGTAATTTACTTAAACATGTACGGAAGATTTGCAGGACTCGACATAGGGAAGAAGGAAGTCAGGATTGCCTTAATTAACAGGGGATTGAGAGAGGTCCAGCTCCTTCAGACCATACGCGCCGAAATCGGCGCCGCTCCTTCCGGTGACGGGGAAAACTCCATTGGTAACATATTTAAGGAATACTCCCTTCCAAGGGGCGACGTAGCGGTCTCTCTAACGGACGACCCGGTATCCGTGAGGGTCGTGAAATTTCCCTTTTCGGACCCGAAGAAAATTGACCAGGTCTACGAATTCGAGCTCGAAAACATCTCGACGTTCGAGCCCCAGGAAAAGATACACACATATCATCTTATTAAGAACGCCACAGGCGGAGAGGCCCTCGTCTGCGTCTTCGAAAAGGAGGACGTGGAAGGGATTCTCAAATACCTTAACGACGAGGGCATAGACCCCAAGATTCTGACCTATACACCCGCCGCTTTCGGCTCCTTGGCGGACATAGTCGAAGGGCAGAGGCCGCTCGTCCTGGTCGATATCGGCGAGCGTGAGATCAGCTTTACGCTCTTCGACGATTCGGGGTTCAGGCGCGGAAGGTCCTCGACGAGGGCTATAGGGCTCTTCATGCAGAATCTCGGGGAACCTGACGCCGGGGGCGAAGAGGACAAGTTCGGATTTTCGAAGGGCAGCCCCCCCAGCGCCGAAAACCCTGCCATGAAAGAGGCGCTTTCCCCGGTCGTTAGCGAGATTAAAAAGACAGTACAGTTCTTCGAGAGCGAGACTAAGGACAGGGTTAAGACGGTCCTCGTTTCGGGGTCGATGTCGCGTATTCAGGGGCTCACCGAGCTTTTGAAAAAGGAGCTCGGGAGGGACGTGAAAAAACTCTTCATCCCCGACCTCGGCGTCGACAACTCGCCGCTCTACGCCAAGGCCTACGCGCTCGCGCTTTACGGCAGCTCCTACAGGGGCGGCTATCTCAATTTCAGAAAAGACCAGTTCAAATACCAGGGCGCCGACAGGGAGCTCCGGAAGGTGTTTATGACTCCGGCCGTCCTGTTCGTGATTCTAGTCGCTTTACTCATATACAACATGACTTCCAGATACTACGAGCTTAAGGGTCAGGTAAGCACGCTCGAGGCGCGCGTGGCGGAGGAGGTCAGGGAAGCATTCCCCAACGTTCAGACGATCCCGCGTCCGGCCGAGTACATGCAGTCGGAAGTGGCGAAGGTCAGGGAAAGGCTCAGCATGATAGAGGGCGTCGAAGGGGCGAGCACACCGCTCGAGATACTGAGAAGCCTTTCGGACAGCCTCCCGCCCGGCATGGACCTCAGTGTGAACGATGTAAAATTTGAAGGAAATAACGGCGTAAAGGTGCAGGGGATATGCGATTCGTACCAGGAAGTGGCCGAGATAGAGGAGGCGCTCACCAAGTCCGGGAAATTCGAATCCGTAACCAGGAATCAGACGGGGAACGCTGTGGACGGGAAGACGAAGTTCGAAATATCGCTCGTCCTGAAGCGTGAGACATAATAGATGGAATTAAGCTCTTTAACCGGGAACATCAGGAAGACTGTTGCCACCGTTCGCGAAAAACTGACGAGGATATCCTCGACGGAGCGCGACAGGAGGGCCCTCGTAATCGGGGCCTCGGGCCTCGTCCTTCTCATTTTCTATCTCATCTTTCACTCGATTTCCTCGGGCACGGACAGGCTCGAGAAAAGGGTTTTACAGCTCGAATCCGAGCTCGAGAGGGTTCAGGAGCTCAAGACCGAATACGAGGAGTCAGAGAAAAAGATCGACGTCCTTTCGAGCAAGATAAAGGAAGAGGACGAGCCCCTGATATCTATCGTCGAGCAGATACTCCTTTCGGAAAATCTCGACAGGAAGAATTTTTCCATAAGGGACGTAAACTTAAGGACGTCGACATCCGAGGATTTTTACGAGGAGAGGAGCATAGACGTCGAGCTCAAGAACATGTCGCTCAAGGACCTTGTGGACGTGCTCTACAAAATCCAGAACGCGCCGTCGTTTCTTAAAGTGTCGAACCTTAACCTGAGCACGAAATTCGACAAGTCCGATTCCATGACCGTCAAGCTCAGGGTCTCCACGTTCCGGTTTAAAGAGGTAACCTGAAATGAAAGAAAAGCTGAAAAAATATAAACACATAAAACCCGTATCGTATACGCTCTTCTTCCTGCTCGTATTCACGCTCTTTTTATTCATGACCTTTCCGGGCGACATAATAAAAAAGCGCATAATCGCCGAGATAGAAAGCAATACACCCTACAAGGCCGACATCCAGAAAGTGAGCGTGTCCCCCCTTTTGAATGTGAACATGGAGGGGGTGAAGCTCTTCAAATCGAACGCCCTTTTTTTAGAGCTCGACAGCCTCGATTTAAGCCCGTCGCCCCTTTCGGTTTTCTCTGAAAACCCGAAGGTGCCCTTTACCGCGAAGCTCTGGGGCGGCGAGATAAGCGGGAGCATCAGGATAAATAAAACGACGGGCCGCGTGAGCGAGCTCGACGCCACGCTAAAGAGCGTGAGAATCAACTCCGTGCCGTCCCTCTTTTCGAGTGAAGCCGAAAAGTCCCTCAGCCTCGGCGGCGTGATGGACGGCCGTATCAATCTCGTCATGACGCCCCCGGCCAAGGGCGAGATCGAGTTCAAAATAAACGGGCTCGCGCTCGAAAACATGAAGCTGAAGGGGATCACGCTCCCTAACCTGACGGACCTTACGTCGATGTTCAAGGGCACGGTCGACGGCGACATAACCAAAATAGACCAGTTCAAGATCGCCGGCGCCGATATAGACCTCGACATAACCGGCACGACGCCCCTTCTCTGGGATATACCGAACGGGGGTGTCATAGACATCGGCTACAGCCTTCAGATGAAGGGCGGCCAGATGGCGAAGTATAAGGGGCTCCTCGCGCCTTATCTCGCGACCCGTAGAGACGGCAGCCTCGGCGGGAAGATACTCGGCACCGTCGCGAACCCGAGATTCGAAAAGGGCTCAATAACCAGGTTCTGATCCTGCCTGTCAAACCCATCCGCTTTCGAACGGAGTCCCTCTCATGAACGAAAAAGAGCTTGAAAAGAAGCTTCTCTCAGAGGGTTTCTCAGGAATATTCGTCCACACGGACCGCCCTGGAGCCCGCTACCCCGACCACACGCACGGGGGCGTCACCGCCCACATAGTGCTCGAAGGCGAGATAAAGATTACGAGCGAGGGAGAAACGGCGACCTTCGGGCCGGGGGAAAGATTCGACGTGCCCGCGGGCGCCGTCCATTCGGCCGTCGTGGGCCCTTCGGGCTGCCGTTACATGATCGGGGAGAAGTAGCGCCGCTGAAGAATTTCGCCGCCTGTCCCAAACGCCGCTCCACCGATTTTCCTGACCCTCGATCGCAGCCCTTTATAACGTTTCCGTTTTGCAGCTGTGCGATTTACCCCACCGGGATTTCCTCTATGAAGGGGCTTTGTGCTATTCTTTTGCGAGGAGGTGACCACCATGCGAATAAGGGGTTTGATTGCAGGCGCTTCGTTTTTGATCGTTCTGTGCTTCGCCCTCACACTGCCGCTCCGCGCGGAGAAGAAGCCGGAGCCCGAGCAGGAGATGGAGATACGGGGACTCGGCTTCGACCAGCTGACGCAGTCGCCCGTCGTGCTCCTGGCGAACAGTAAAAAAGAGACGCTGCTTCCGATATGGATCGGCCTCTGCGAAGCGAGGTCCATAGAGATAGGCCTCTCGGGTGAAGTCCCGCCCCGGCCGCTCACATACGACATGGTGGCCGCCATGGTGAGGTCCCTCGACGCCGAAGTGAAAAGGATAGTGATCACCGATGTGAGAGACCAGGTCTATTACGCACAGATAGAAATGTCGGTCGGCGGGAAGCTCTCGCGCATCGACGCGCGCCCGAGCGACGCCCTGGCCCTCGCCGCACGCATGGAATCGCCGATATTCGTCAGAAATTCCGTTATCGAGAAGGCCGCGCTCATGGATTCGGACGTCGTCCAGAGGGAGCTCTAGCGTATCCGGTCTTGCCTCGGGCCGGTCTTCATTTAAATACGGAGAAGGACTTGTTGACATATATTTTTACTCTCGCTATCATTCTCATCAGACCGCGTTAACCGATCGATAATGGGCTCCTCTGAAGATCTCCGTAAATTAAGAAAAAAGATAGACGATCTCGACTCCGAGATACTCTCGCTCCTTAACAGGCGCGCCGAGGTCGTTCTCGGCATAGGGGAGCACAAGAAGGAAAACTTCGTCGGGGTTTACGATCCGAAAAGGGAAAAGGAGATAGAAAAAAAGCTGAGGGAGCTCAATAAAGGCCCCCTTTCGGACGATTCAGTGCTCGGCGTTTACAGGGAGATAATCTCCGCCTGCCGCGCCCTTCAGTACCCGCTCAGGGTTTCGTACCTCGGCCCGGAGGGGAGCTTCTCCTACCAGGCCGCGTATAACGAGTTCGGCGGCTCCGCCGAGCTCGTCCCGGCGGAGAGCTTCGAGGAGATATTCGACGAGGTCGAAACGGGAAGGTCGACCCTCGGCGTAGTGCCTGTGGAGAATTCGAACGAAGGCTCCATAGGGAGAGTGCTCGACCTCCTTTCGGCTTCTAGCCTCACGGTTTCGGCCGAGCTGTTCGAAAGGATAAACCTCTTTCTCCTTTCGAAGTCGGGCTCCCTGAGCGAGGTCCGGGTCGTGGCGTCTCATCCCCAGCCGCTTGCGCAGTCGAAGAAGTGGATAAGTAAAAAACTTCCGCACGCCAAGATAAGAGAAACCGCGAGCACGACGGACGCCGCGAGGCTCGCGTCGAGGAGCAGGGAAATCGGCGCCGTCGCAAGCCGACACTCGGCCTCGATTTACAAGCTCAACGTTCTCGGGAAGAACATCGAGGACAGTAAGACCAACACAACCCGTTTTTTCGTGATAGGCCGTCAGGCGAGCCAGCCTTCCGGCGACGACAGGACGTCTATCGTCTTCTCGCTTAAAGACAAGCCCGGCGAGCTCCAGAAAGTCTTCTTCCAGCCGTTCGCCGAGGCCGGCGTCAATCTTACCAAGATAGAATCGAGGCCGTCGAAGGAGAACCCCTGGGAGTATCTCTTCTTCGTCGATTTCAAGGGCCACAGGGCCGAAAAGACGATCGAAAAACTCCTGGAAAGACTAGCGGGGAGAAGCGTTTCTCTCAAAGTGCTCGGCTCTTATCCGGTGGGCGACCCGGGCAAGTAATACTCTCTGCCGCCCTGCCGCAGCCCGTTTCGCGAACCTGTTTCGGTACCGCGCCGGATTTTTCGGAATTCATACTTTACTATACGGGGCGTGGTCGCTTAGGGGCGGATGATAGCTGTATGGAAGGCTTATGCTGAACCTGCTTCCCTTCCCCTCCTCGCTGTGAACGTCGATTTTCCCGCCATGCATTATCACTACGTGTTTCACGATGCTGAGGCCGAGCCCCGTCCCGCCGAGATTCCGGGACCGCGTCTTGTCGACCCTGTAGAACCTCTCGAATATCCTTGGGAGATGCTCCTTCGGTATGCCTATCCCCGTGTCCTCGATCTCCGTCAGCACGGCCCCGCCGGCGGAGGACGATATCCTGATGGCTATCTTTCCGCTGTCGGGGGTGTATTTGACGGCGTTGTCTATGAGATTGATGAACATCTGCTCTAGTAAAAACCTGCTGGCTTTTATCCTGTGCGCGCCGTTGTCGGTAGCGAACGACACGTAGAGGTCTTTTTCGGCGGCGGCCGACCGGAGCGCTTCGAGCGAGGATTTTATCACCTCGTTCAGGTTTATCTCCTCGACTTCTGCGATGGCCGCGTCCCCGAAGGCGGTATCCCTGCTCTCCACTTCGGACAGAACGAGGAGGTCGGATACGATATTGATGAGCCTGTCGGTGTGGCGCTTTATGATCCCGAGGAAGTGCACCCTGTCCTCGGGGCTTTCGTAGGCCTCTTCTTCGAGGGTCTCGGTGTATCCCTTTATGGCGGTGAGCGGCGTCCTGAGCTCGTGGGAGACGTTGGCTATGAAATCGGCCTTTATCTTTTCGAGCCTCTTGAAGTCCGTGATGTCGAACATGACCACTATTATCTCGCGGTCGGGGGAATCGAGCGGTATGACGTTTACGAAATAGTGCCTCTCGTCGGGGTAGAGATAGAATATCTCCTTACTGTCGGGCGTCCTCCTTTCGAGGACCCCTTCGACGAGCCTCGTGAGCTCGCGGTTACGTATTATCTCCCAGAAGGGCTTTCTGCCCGGCTCTTCCTTGAGGTTGAACATGTTCCTGAGGGCGTTGTTCGTTATGACGACCTTGCCGTCGCTCGATAGAACCATGACGCCCTCGCTCATCGCGCCGAGAACCGCCTTAAGCTGATTCTTCTCGCGCGAGACCTCCTTGAAGAGCCCGCTCAGGTTCCGGGCCATCTTGTCGAGCGCGCCCTTTATGCGGGAGGCTTCGCCGCCCTCGCTTGCGGCGGGTATGGTGACGTCGAGATTCCCCCTGGCCAGCTCCTCGGAGATGCTTATGATCCCCAACAGGGGGCTCGTTATCTTTTTGGTGACTATAAAGAAGAGAAGCGCCGAGAGCACCGCCAGAAGCGCGGCGATGTAGACGACGTGTTTCTCGGGCGCAGCGGGGTCGCCCTGAAGAGAGCCCAGCGGAAGCGCCGTCCTGACGGCGGCTATGATATTCCCCGAGCCATCCTTCACAGGCACGGCCAGGTAGTACATCTCGCTTTCGAGCTCGCTGCTGTACCGCCGGCCCTTGCCGACCTCCCCGGATAATGCCTCTTTTACCTCCGGGCTGTCGGAATACGTCCCGGCTGCGCGGGGTATCTTGTGGGAATCCCCGAGGGCATTCCCGTTCCTGTCTATGACGGTTATTCTCATATCGGATTTGGCGCCGAGCTTCTTTAAGAGCGAGTCCACGTCGCTGGGTCTCCCCCCTTCGAGGGCCGGTCTCAGGGTTTCCCCGACGGCGTTGGCGGAAGCCAGGAGCATTTCGCCGGTGACCGATTCGTCGTAGCTTCTGAGCTCGCGGACGGCGAAGAACACAAAGAGGGAGAGTATGATTAGGGTTATTAAAACGGAGGAAAAAAACTGTTTCCAGAATATGCTCAATAGCCGCCTACTCTTCGAGTTTGTAACCGATGCTTCTAACAGTTTTTATAAGGTTACCCGCCGCGCCGAGCTTTTCCCTGAGGTTTTTTATATGAACGTCTATGGTCCTGTCGTACACCAGCTTGTCGTCGCCCCAGAGCCTCTTTTTCTTTAAAAGCTGGTCCCTTGTGAAGACCCTGCCCTTACCGCTCGCGAGGACTTCGAGTATTTTGAATTCCGTAGTGGTCAGGATGACCTTTTCGTTATCCACGGATACTTCGTACTTCTCGGTGTTTATGGACAGGGGGCCTATCCTTATCTCGTCGTCCTCGGAATCCCTCGCGCTCGTTCTCCTGAGAACAGTCTTGACCCGGGCGACAAGCTCCCTCGGGCTGAAGGGCTTGACTATATAATCGTCCGCCCCGAGCTCGAGCCCCACTACGACGTCGGCTTCCGAGGCCTTGGCCGTGAGCATTATTATCGGCACCGAGGCTGTGCTCGTCTTGTTTTTGAGAATCCTGCATATCTCGAGGCCGTCTATGCCCGGAAGCATTATGTCGAGGACGGCGAGGTCCGGGACGACGGAGTTCACGTAAGACAGGAAATCCCTGCCGTTGTGAAACTCCTTGACCTGAAACCCCTCTCTTTTCAGATGGTGGCCTACGAGCTTGACTATATCCTCTTCGTCGTCTACTACGGTTATCAGTTTTTCAGTCATACACCCTTAACCTATATCAAGTATAAAGGAAATTTACCTTTAGAATAAACAATAACGTCTGCCCTTCAATGCCCATTCGGGTCGTTAACCGTATCTTAACATCGATTTCACATCATATTAACCCTGCCTCTTTATCTTGATAGTCCAAATTCTTGTAAAGGAGGAAGTGCGAGATGAAAACGTTACTGAAACTGCTATTGATCGCGGTTTTGATCCTGCCGCTTTCAGGCACAATAGCAAAGGGGCAGTCGACGAATCAACAAATTCAGCAATTAGAGGAGCAGGTGCGGCAGTTACAGATGCAGAACCAGCAGCAGATCCAGCAGCTCCAGCAGCAGATACAGACCCTGCAGAATGCGCAGCAGCAGTCGGATCAGACGCTTTCTCAAATCAATCAGAAACAGGTAGAGTCGGAAGACGCGTGGTATAACAAGTTTCTGGCGGAGTACGACAAGGGGTTCGTATTACAGTCCGAGGATGAGAAGGGGTTCAAGTTCAAGATGAAATTCAGCATTATGGCACAGATACAGACTATTGTGAACGACACAGACGATGAGCTTGTATCTACCAACTTCAGGCTGAGAAGGCTCGAATTAAAATGGGATGGATACGCATTCATGCCATGGTTTTACTACACTTTCATGATAGATCCGTCGAGCAGCTCGATGATGAAGGATATGTACTTCACGGCGGCGTACGTAAAGGAATTCGCCCCGAGGATCGGTCAGTGGAAAGTGCCCTTCAACGGGGAAGAGCTGAATTCCTCGTCAGCCCTTCAGTTCGTGGAAAGGTCGATTGTAAACGATCAGTTTTCGCTTGAAAGGGACCGCGGTTTTGCTATCACCGGCGGACTTGGGTCGAACAACAACGTCGCATATGGAATCGGCGTGTTTAACGGCGACGGCATAAACGGCACGAGCGTCGACTCGAACCTTCTTTACGTCGGCAGGGTTCAGCTCGGTCTGGGCGGCGACGACTTCAAGTTCAGCCCGAACAGCACATTCGGTACCGGAAAGGCTTACGAGCTCGTTCCGAACTTCGCCAAGTCCCCCATTTTTGTAGTCGGTATCGGCGGATCCACCCTGCCGGGGCTGAACTGCGAAAGAAAGACCCCGAACGGCGGCTCCTGTGCGAGGATAGCCGAGCTCGGCTTCCCGCAGTCCGACTTCACCCAGATAACCGGCGACATAAGCTTCAAAATGCCCTGGTTCAACATAGAGGGTGAATACGACGGCAGGTGGCTCGCTCCTGATACCGGCCCGCAGGATACGGCTTACGACCAGGGTTTCAGGGTTCAGGCCGGCGTTTTCCTGATGCCGAAAACAGTGGAGCTCGCAGCCCGTTATGCCTTTATCGATTACGATACGAACTCGGGAGTCGTGCCTCCGGACGTAAGCGTTACGAGCAAGCAGTGGGAAATAACCCCCGCGCTTAACTATTACATTTCCAACGACCACAGGTGGAAGATCCAGCTCAACTATTCCTTCATAAGGAACGAATTCACGAGGGGCGAATCCGATGTGGACGAGAATATAGTCAGGGCTCAGGTACAGGCCAATTTCTAATCCGGCCGGGCGCTGATAGTTAACGAATAATGACAAAATAGATCTCATCTCCCTTTAGTTCAGTCCGAGACCTCCAAAACCCGCTGCCGAGAGTCAGCCTCCGGCAGCGGGTTTTTTATGCAATCCCATTCTCTTACATATCTGCGAACCCTTTATATATTGATCGATGACGGGCGGGCCGCCCTGAATTACTATGCGTGGTGAATTACAGTGAGCCGAAGGACAGAAAATCCCGGTGCAGTTCGGGAGGGATTAAATCCGGGGTGAAAAAGGAGTGGTGAAAGAGAGTGAAGAAAGAGGGCAAAAAGAAAGGAAGGAAATGTTTTCGGACTACCCGGCCGCGGCGCCGGAGAGCAGGATCGATATCAGCCGGCCCTTGACCTCGTAGGGTATCCTGCTCATCTCGAGGTTCCTGACAGTTTTCTCTATATCGTACTCAACCCGCCTTATGGAAGCCTCGCCGTCTTCGATTACTGCATAGGAGGCGCGGGGGTCGTTGTCCCTCGGCTGCCCGACGGAGCCCGGGTTGAGAAGCACCGTATCACCGTAGCTTCTTATATAAGGTTTGTGGGAGTGGCCGACCAGTATGAACTTCCGGCAGGAGACATGCGCCGTTCTCTCCGCCCCGTGCCCCGGGATCGGAAGTGCGTCGGGGTTGTGACAGTGAGCGAGCTCGAAGTCCATGCCGTCGAGACGAATCCTGTCTTCAAGGGGCAGCCTTCTCAGGAATCCCACCTCCCCGCTCGACAGAATCCCCTCACCCCATTCCCTCGATACGTTCGATATCCTTTCCATCTCCCCTCCGGGGGAAGAGCCGGTTCCGAAGGCCATGGCGTGGTCGTGCTCGCCCCTGACCCCCCAGAAGCGCATCTTCGAGGACTTCATGAGAAACTCGATGCACCTTCGCGGGTCGGGGCCGAAATCCACTACGTCACCCAGAAAAATGAGGGCGTCGTAGCTCTCCCGGGCCAGCACGGCCTCGGTTGCGTACCAGTTTGCGTGTATATCCGACATTATTAGTATCTTCATATGGTTTATATCCTATAACTCTATTGTTAAGCCCGCATCAATTTGCGGTTAAGCCGGCATTTGTCCCCGGCGGCTTTAAAAGACTTGTAGTGTTTACATTAAAGATGTTGTATAATCGTAATGCTGGTATAGAGAATTTTGCGATTTTCACAAATTTGAGCTGGATTTTTAAACAAAGTGTGATAGAATGTCTAAATTGGAGAGAAGATGAAGAAAGCCAGCACAAGGGAGGGACAAAAAACCCCTTGACAAAATTATGCGATTTATATAAAGTAAGCTCAGAACTTTAAAACTAAATCAAAGGAGGTAAGGAGAGATGAGTAAAGCCAAATGGCTTTTTATGTTTTTATTGGCTCTGACTATGGCCGCGCCTACGTTCGCCGTTG
>PJQE01000030.1_pt1 | contig 17412 bp, 13 predicted proteins | sample 1503751 | NCBI WGS metagenome assembly PJQE01 (sample SAMN07775948, study PRJNA414020) | Biofilm metagenome, whole genome shotgun sequencing project. | reverse complement strand
ATCTTCACGGTCTCGATTCGCTCGGCGATCTCGAACATCCTGGTGTTTTCGCCCTCGATGCTGAGGCGCCGGGCGACTTCCTTGATCACCTTGTTGCGGGGGTCGGCGATCGTGTAGACGGGATGGCCGAAGCCGATCACGACCTCCCGGGCCGCGACGCGCCGGCGGATGTCGGCTTCGGCTTCCTCCGGACTGGCGTAGCGTTTCTGCACCTCGAAGGCGATCTCATTGGCGCCACCATGCTTCGGTCCGCGCAGTGCGCCGATGGCGCCAGTGATCGCGGAATAGAGGTCCGAGCCGGTGCCCGCGATCGAACGCGCGGTGAAGGTCGAGGCGTTGTATTCGTGCTCCGCGTAGAGGATCAGCGAAGTATGCATCGCGCGCTCGTGCGACGCCGACGGTCTCTTGCCGTGCAGCAGATGCAGGAAATGCGCGCCGATCGAATCGTCGTCGGTCTCGACGTCGATGCGGCGGCCATGGTGGGCGTAGTGGTGCCAGTACAGCAGCATCGACCCGAGCGAGGCCATCAGCCGGTCGGCGATGTCGCGGGCGCCGGGCTGGTTGTGATCATGGGCCTCCGGCAGGATGCAGCCGAGCGCGGAGACGCCGCTTCTCAGGACGTCCATGGGATGGGCGGCCGCAGGCAGCAGCTCCAGTGTCTGCCGCACCGCGAGCGGCAACCCGCGCAGCGCCTTTAGCTTGGCTTTGTAGTTCCGGAGCTCCGACAGTGTTGGCAGGCTGCCGTGAACCAGGAGAAAAGCGATCTCCTCGAACTCGCAGGTTTCGGCGACGTCGAGAATGTCGTAGCCGCGATAATGCAGATCGTTGCCGGTGCGGCCGACCGTGCACAGCGCGGTGTCGCCGGCGATCACGCCGGAAAGGGCGACTGATTTTTTGGGGGCGGGCTTGATCTCGGTCATCTCAATCTCCGTTATCGGTTGCCGGCGTCGCGCCAGTCGAAGATTCCGTGCGCCCGCGTGCTGCCGAGCAACTTCGGGTCGGCGGTGAAGGTGAGACCGGTCAATTCACCTGCCCCAAGGAAGGGCAATCTCTCGACCGCCGCGATGAAACGATCCTGCTCGTGCTCGGTGATCACTCCTGCCGAAAGTGTGCGGAACTTCCTGATGTAGTCTGGCCGCTTGAAGGGGCGAGCGCCGAGAGGATGGGCATCCGCCAAAGCGATCTCGTCGCTGATGACCGAGCCACCCTTCAGCTTCACGACCACGCGGCCGCCGAACGCTTTCTCCTTCGGATCGTGGCTGTGGTAGCGGCGGGTCCATGCGGGGTCCTCGACCGTCGAGATCTTGCGCCACAGTGCCACCGTCGTTTCGCGGCCGGCGCGTTCCGGCGCATAGGACCGCTCGTGATGCCAGCCGCCGTCTTCGAGCGCGACGGCGAAGATGTACATGATGGAATGATCGAGCGTTTCGCGGCTCGCCTTAGGGTCCATCTTCTGCGGATCGTTGGCGCCGGTGCCGATCACGCAATGGGTGTGATGGCTGGTGTGGATGACGATGCTCTCGATTTTCGAGAGATCGCCGATCTTCGAGCCCAGCCGTCGCGCGAGATCGATCAGCGCCTGGCTCTGATATTCCGCCGAATGCTCCTTGGTGTAGGTGTCGAGAATGGCGCGCTTGGGTTCGCCTCTTTCGGGCAGCGGCACCGTATATTCCGCGCTCGGGCCGCCGAGCAGCCAGGCAATGAAACCGTCCTCGCCTTCATAGGCAGGCGACGGCGCCCCTTCGCCGCGCATCACGCGGTCGACGGACTCAATCGCCATCTTGCCCGCGAAAGCCGGCGCATAGGCCTTCCAGCTCGAGATCTCGCCCTTGCGCGACTGCCGCGTCGTCGTGGTCACGTGGAGCGCCTGCTGGACCGCCTGATAGATCGTCTCGACGGGCAGGCCGAGCAGTGCGCCGATCCCGGCGGCGGCGGACGGGCCGAGATGGGCGATGTGGTCGATCTTGTGCTCATGCAGGCAGATGCCCTTCACGAGATCGACCTGGATTTCATAGGCCGCGGCCAGCCCGCGCACGAGGCCGGCGCCGGTCAGCCCGCAATGCTGCGCGACGGCCAGCACCGGCGGAATGTTGTCGCCGGGATGGGAATAGTCCGCGGCCAGGAACGTGTCGTGGAAATCGAGCTCGCGGACGGCGACGCCATTGGCCCAGGCGGCCCACTCCGGCGATATCCGCTGCGAGTGCGCCAGTCCGAATACGGTTGATCCCGGCTGGAACGGGTGTGCTTCGGCCTGCGCGCGTGCGCTCGCAACGGGCCGCCGCGCGAGCGACGCTGCGGCGACGGCGGCGTTGTCGATGATGCGGTTGCCCAGCATCTCCACCACATCGCCCTCGACCGCGACCTGGTCGGCGGCGACTTCGGCGATCTTCCAGGCCAGTTGCTCCGAACGCGGCAGATGCTCGGCCGATTTGGATGTACGAACGCTATGCTGTTTCAAGAGGTGGCTTCCTTGTGGATGGGGCTGGTCAGGCTTGGCCTGGCGATCGGGACCGGGCGGCCGAATTCGTTCACTGCGACCATCTCGAACGTGCCGCGTACCGCAGGTTTGCGCGCGCCGCTGATCAGGTCTTCGCGGATCATGTCGACCGCAACCGTCATGGAAGAGCGGCCGACGCGCACGACGCAGGCAATCATTTCGACGAGATCGCCGACATGGATCGGTTCGTGAAATTCGATTTTGTTCGAATTCGCCATCACGACGCTCTGGCGCGCGTGCCGTGTCGCGGTGACGAAGGCCGCCTTGCCCAACAGGCTGAGCGCATGGCCTCCGAACAGCGTGCCGTAGTGATTGGCCTGTTCGGGAAACACCATCTCCACGAACCTGGTCTCTGCCGGATGGAGACTGGCCGGCGCCGATGACTGCATTTTTCCGCTCCGGACGACTTGTCATTCGTTAGTGACTTCGCTTTATCTGCAAACGAACGGCGTCGAAATGACTGAAAAAGCAGAGTTTTGCGAACAGAATCATCCGGATTTGCAAAGTTTGCGAAGGTGGCAGATGAAAAAGACCTTCATGGGCGTGCGGTTGAAGCGGCTACGCGAGGATCAGCGGCTCACCCAGGCGGCGCTTGCCGGCAAACTCGGGATCTCCCTGAGCTACCTCAACCAGCTCGAGAACAATCAGCGTCCGCTGACGGTGCCGGTGCTGCTGGCACTCAATTCCGTGTTCGGCCTCGATGTGCAGTCGTTTGCCGAGGGCGACGAGGCGCGCCTGATTTCGGATCTCCGCGAAGCGCTGGCCGATCCTTCATTGGGAGAAACGATCGCCATTGCCGAGCTTCGTGAGCTCGCGCAAAACATGCCCGCGGTCGGGCGTGCGCTGGTCAATCTCAACCGCAAATACCGCGACGCGGCCGAGCAATATGCCGCGCTCTCCGCGCGCGTCGGCGGCGACCGCCAAGCCGCGGCGACGGTGCTGCCTTCGACGCCGTTCGAGGAAGTCCGCGACTTCTTCTATATGCGGCACAACCACATCGCGGAGCTCGACGATGCCGCGGAGGCGATCGCCGTCCGGATGGAGTTTCCGATCGGGCGGATGGCGCCGAGCCTGGTGTCGTATCTCGAAAGCCGTCATGGCGTGAAGGTCGTGGTCGACTCGGCCGGCGAATTGGGATCGGGAACGCAGCGTATGTTCGATCCTCGCGCGCGAACGCTGCGGCTTTCGACGAGCCTCGAGCCCGGGCAACAGGCGTTCCAACTCGCGACGCAAATCGCCATCCTGGAACTGGACGAGGCGATCGGCGCAATCGTCGATCGGGCAAAGCTCACCGGCGACGAATCGCGCGGTCTCGCCCGCATCGGCCTTGCGAACTATTTCGCCGGCGCGTTGATCTTGCCGTACTCGCTCTTTCTCAGCGAGGCGGAGCGGTGCCGGTACGACATCGAGCTGCTCAGCCATCGCTTCGGTGTCGGCTTCGAAACGATCTGTCATCGTCTCAGCACCCTGCAGCGCGGCAATGCGCGGGGCGTGCCGTTCTTCTTCATCCGGGTCGATCGCGCCGGCAACATCTCGAAGCGCCAATCGGCGACCGACTTCCATTTCTCGCGGGTCGGCGGCACATGCCCGCTGTGGAACGTGTATGAGGCCTTCGCCAGTCCGGGCCGCATCCTCACGCAATTGGCGCGGATGCCCGATGAACGAACCTACCTCTGGGTCGCCCGAACGGTCTCACACGGCAGGGGCGGCTACGGCGCGCCCACCAAGACATTTGCCGTCGCGCTTGGATGCGATGTCCGCCATGCCGAGCGAATCGTCTATTCGCAAGGAATCAGGATCGATCCGTCACTGGCGACGCCGATCGGCATGGGCTGCAAGGTCTGCGAGCGGCGGGATTGCCCACAGCGCGCGTTCCCACCGGCCGGCCGCTCGCTCAATGTTGATGAAACGCGTTCCTATTTTGCGCCCTATGCCACATCGCGCTGAACCGCCTGTGTGAATTTCGTGCGTATGTCGCGGAAGGGCCATTGACACTTCGCGGCGAATATCACCACATGTAGCCGTCACGGTCCACCAGATCGCAAGATTTGGTGGCTAAGAGGGAAGCCGGTGATCGCGCGAACGCGTGCGAGAATCCGGCGCTGCCCCCGCAACTGTAAGCAGTGAGTCGTTCCCCAATTTTTGCGTCACTGATGCCGTTCCGCATTGGGAAGACGGGGAACGACGACGACCTGCGAGCCAGGAGACCTGCCGCGACATCGAAAAAACGTCCACGGGCGGGGTGTCCCGGCGGCGCTTGCAGATCCATGCCTGCGTTTATCGCGCGCGCATTCGAAGCAGCGTCCTCTGACATCCGGCCCCAAAAACCGTCACGGGGTCTCTTGATGTCACTCTCTCTCGATCGCGAAGCGAACGCTGCTCCCTTCATCCATCTGCGCACCGAAAAGATCGTCGCGCCGTACGCGCAGCCGCCGATGCAGGTCATCCGCCGCAACGGCACGGTTTCGAAATTCGACGCCAGCAAGATATCGATCGCGATGACCAAGGCATTTTTGGCGGTCGAGGGACATGGCGCGGCGGCTTCCCGCCGTGTGCATGAAATCGTGGAGGAGTTGACCGCGGAAGTTGTCGGCGCGCTGGCGCGCCGGATGAGCGAGGGGCGCACCTTCCATATCGAGGACGTGCAGGATCAGGTCGAACTGGCGCTGATGCGCAGCGAGCACCACAAGGTGGCGCGCGCCTATGTATTGTATCGCGAGGAGCGCACGCGCCGGCGCGCCGAGCAGGAAGCGGCTAAGGCAGCCCAAGCATCTGTAGAACCCGTGTTGCGCGTGACACTGGCGAGCGGCGCGCAGGTCCCGCTCGATATCGCGCGGCTGACTCTCATCATCGAAGAGGCCTGCGCCGGCCTCGAAGGCGTGGTTGCCGCTTCCGTGCTCGCCGAGACTCAGCGCAATCTCTATGACGGCATCGGCGAGGACGAACTGGCGCTGGCCTCGGTGATGGCCGCGCGCACGCTGGTGGAGCAGGAGCCAAACTACGCCTATGTCAGCGCGCGGCTATTGCTCGACAAGCTGCGCAGCGAGGTGCTGTCTTATGTCGGGGGAGCGCCGGCCAGTGCCTCGCAGGCCGACATGGCCGCCCGCTACGGCGAGTATTTTCCCGCCTATGTCAAGACCGGAATCAAGGCCGAACTGCTCGATCCCGATCTTGCGCGCTTCGATCTGGAAAAACTCGCGGCGGCGCTGAAGCCGGAGCGCGACCTGGCGTTCCAGTTCCTCGGGCTGCAGACGCTGTACGACCGCTATTTCCTGCACGTGCGCGGCAATCGCATCGAGTTGCCACAGGCATTCTTCATGCGCGTCGCGATGGGTCTTGCGCTACGAGAGATCGACCGCGAAGCGTGCGCGATCGAGTTCTACGATCTGCTGTCGTCGTTCGACTTCATGGCCTCGACGCCGACGCTGTTCAATTCGGGCACGCTGCGGCCGCAATTGTCGTCGTGCTTCCTGACCACCGTGGCCGACGATCTCGACGGCATCTTCAAGTCGGTCAAGGATAATGCGCTGCTGGCAAAATATTCCGGCGGGCTCGGCAATGACTGGACCCGTGTGCGCGGGCTGGGCGCCCATATCAAGGGCACCAATGGCGAGAGCCAGGGCGTGGTGCCGTTCCTCAAGGTCGCCAACGACACCGCGATCGCCGTCAACCAGGGCGGCAAGCGCAAGGGCGCGGTCTGCGCCTATCTCGAGACCTGGCACGTCGACATCGAGGAATTCCTCGACCTGCGCAAGAACACCGGCGACGACCGCCGCCGTACCCACGACATGAATACCGCGAACTGGGTGCCTGATCTGTTCATGCAGCGCGTCGAGGCTGACGGCGAATGGACCCTGTACTCCCCGGACGAGACGCCCGATCTGCATGAGCTGTACGGCAGGGCATTCGCCGAGCGCTACGCGTTCTACGAAGCGAAGGCCGCGCGCGGCGAGATCCGCGTGTTCAAGCAGGTCCGCGCCACCGATCTCTGGCGCAAGATGCTGACCATGCTGTTCGAGACCGGGCATCCCTGGATCACCTTCAAGGACCCCTGCAATCTGCGCTCGCCGCAGCGCCATGCCGGCATCATTCACTCCTCGAATCTCTGCACCGAAATCACGCTCAATACGTCCGACGACGAAACCGCGGTCTGCAACCTCGGCTCTATCAATCTGCTCAGCCATGTGCGGGAGGGGCGGCTGGACGAAGCGCGACTGAAGCGCAGTGTGACGACGGCGATGCGGATGCTCGACAACGTCATCGACATCAATTTCTACACCATCCCCGAAGCGCGCCGCTCCAACCTGCGGCACCGCCCGGTCGGTCTCGGGCTGATGGGATTCCAGGACGCATTGCATGTGATGCGGATCGCGATCGCGTCAGATGCGGCGGTGGCGTTCGCCGATCTGAGCATGGAGATGATTTCCTATTACGCCATCTCGGCCTCGGTCGATCTCGCCGCCGAGCGCGGGCGCTATCCCTCGTTCGACGGCTCGCTGTGGAGCCGGGGTATCCTGCCGATCGACTCGATCGAGCTATTGGCGGAAACCCGCGACGGCCTATCGATGGACCGCGGCATGACGCTCGACTGGGATCGTCTGCGGGAACGGGTCAAGTCGACCGGCATGCGCAATTCCAACGTGATGGCGATCGCGCCGACGGCGACGATCTCCAACATCTGCGGCGTGGCGCAGTCGATCGAGCCGGCCTACCAGAACCTCTATGTCAAATCCAATATGTCGGGCGACTTCACCGTGGTGAACGAGTTTTTGGTGCGCGACCTCAAGGCGCGCGGGTTGTGGGACGAGGTAATGGTCAACGACCTCAAATATTTCGACGGCAGCCTTGGCGCCATCGATCGCATTCCCGAGGAGCTCAAGGCGCTCTATGCCACCGCCTTCGAGATCGACAGCGCCTGGCTGATCGAGGCGGCGTCGCGGCGGCAGAAGTGGATCGACCAGGCGCAGTCGCTCAACCTCTATATCGCCAATCCCTCCGGCAAGAAGCTCGACGCGCTCTATCGGCTGGCCTGGACGCGCGGCTTGAAGACGACCTACTACCTGCGTTCGCGCAGCGCCACCCATGTCGAAAAGTCGACGCTGCGGGGTACTGACGGCAAGCTCAACGGCGTCGCCGCCGCGCCGGTGCTGTCGGCGGGCGCGCCGATCATCGTGCCGTCAGCCATAACGGCGCCCGATCTGTCCGGCGCGGTGGCGTGCTCGATCGACAACCCCGAATGCGAAGCCTGCCAGTAAGCAGACAAGAAGAAATGGAAAAGACAATGCTCGACTGGTCAGAACCTGCGGCGCCGCAGCGCCGGATGCCGCCGGCCGTGGTGGCGCAAGCCGCCGTCGTGGCGGATCACACCGGCCTCGGTGCCATCGATCGAAGCGGCGGCCGCGTCTCGGTGGACGACAAGCGGATGATCAACTGCCGCGCCGACGTCAATCAATTGCTGCCGCTGAAATACAAATGGGCGTGGGAGAAGTATCTCGCCGGCTGCAACAATCACTGGATGCCGACCGAGGTCTCGATGCAGGCCGACATCGCGCTATGGAAGTCGCGCGACGGGTTGACGGAGGACGAGCGACGCGCCATCAAGCGCAATCTCGGCTTCTTCGCAGCGTCCGAAAGCCTCGTCGCCAACAACATCGTGCTGGCGATCTACCGCCATCTGACCAATCCGGAATGCCGGCAATATCTGTTGCGGCAGGCTTTCGAGGAGGCCGTCCATACTCACACCTTCCAGTACATCGTCGAGAGCCTGGGGCTCGACGAGGGCGAGCTGTTCAACATGTACCGCGAGGTGCCTTCCATCACAGACAAGGCGGCGTGGGCGCTGAAACACACCCAGCATCTCGACGATCCCGGCTTCAAGACCGGGACGCCTGCCGCCGACCAGGCGTTCCTGCGCGACCTCGTCGCTTTCTACGTCATCTTCGAAGGCATGTGGTTCTACACGGGGTTCGCGCAAATCCTCTCGCTTGGCCGCCGCAACAAGATGGTCGGCATCGCCGAGCAGTACCAGTACATCCTGCGCGATGAATCGATTCACCTGAATTTCGGCATCGACGTCATCAACCAGATCAAGATCGAGAACCCCGATCTGTGGACCAGCGCGTTCCAGGACGAGGTGCGTGCCATGGTGCGCGAGGCGGCGGGGCTGGAGGCGGCGTATGGACGGGACACCATGCCGCGCGGCTTCCTCGGCCTCAATGCGGCGCTGTGCGAGACCTACATGCACTTCATCGCCAACCGCCGCTGCGCGCAGCTCGGGCTGGCGCGGGTGTTCGCGGAAACCGAGAATCCGTTTCCCTGGATGTCGGAGGCGATGGATCTGAAGAAGGAGAAGAACTTCTTCGAGACGCGGGTGATCGAATATCAGAACGGCGGCGCGCTGAGCTGGGAGTAGGCGGCCTCATTGTCGTCCCTGCGCAGGCATGCGCAGGCAGGGGCCCATACCGCGTGATCTATCGATGAGGCACGTTGGAAGACGATCTGCGCTCAGCAATCGACATCAGTGGTTACGGGCGGTCGCAGAGCGTTGGTCACCGGGCTTCTCCGATGAATCACGCGGTATGGGCCCCTGCGTTCGCAGGGGCGACAGTAAAAACTGACGCTGCACGTCCCAAACCTTAAGATTTCCTCAATTCGGTCCGGCCTATTGCTTTGGGATGTGCGCCTTCGTGTGCGCACCCAGACGAGGATTGCGCATGACCGCTTTTCCCAAGACCGCAGGCGAGCGGGCCGTGATTCCCGAATGGCTGGTGAAAGTGTGCCTGGCGCTGGCGGTGGCCAATCTGGCGCTGTGCCCGGCGGCCTATTTCTCGAGCTGGTGGATCTACGATGCCAAGGGCATCGGCATTCCCACCGACTTCATAAATGTCTGGGCCGCCGGCCGCCTGGCGCTCGATGGGGTGCCGGCGCAAGCCTATGACTGGGACATCCAGAAGCAGGTCGAGGTCGCCAAGCTCGGCCAGGATTTCGTCGGCCATTTCGCCTGGCACTATCCGCCGCCGTTTCTGTTCGTCGCCTCGCTGCTCGCGATGCTGCCCTATGCGGTCGGCTATGCCGGCTGGGTCTATCTCAGCATGCTGCCCTATCTCGCCGTCATGCGCGCGATCGTGGGGCACTGGTTCGGCATTCTGGTCGCGCTCTCGCTGCCGGCCGTACTGATGAACAGCTATGCCGGCCAGAACGGTTTTCTCACCGCGGCCCTGATCGGCGCCACGCTCTATCTGATCCCGGTCCGGCCGGTGCTCGCCGGCATCTGCCTCGGGCTCCTGAGTTACAAGCCGCAATATGGACTCTTGTTTCCGGTCGTACTGATCGCGGGTGGACATTGGCGGGTGTTCGTCAGCGCCGCCGTGACGGCCGTCGTGGTGGCGCTCGCATCCGCGTTCGCCTACGGTCTCGAAAGCTGGCTCGCCTTCTTCCACTGGATGCCGCGGTTTTCGCAGGCGTTCCTGACCGAAGGCAAGGCGACCTGGTGGAAGTTGCAGAGCGTGTTCTCGATGGTACGCTATTTAGGCGGCAGCGAGTCGCTCGGCTGGACGTTCCAGTGGGTTCTTACCGCTTCCGTTGCCGTGGTGCTGTGGCTGATGTGGCGAAGCCGCGTGCCCTATACGTTGAAGGCGGCGGCGCTTGGCGTCGGTACGCTGCTGATCACGCCCTATCTCTTCGTCTACGACATGATGGTGCTGGCGATCCCGATCGGCTTCCTGGTCCGCATCGGATTGAGGAGCGGCTTCCGTTCCTACGAGTTGCCGGCGCTCGGCACCGTCGTCGCGTTGATCGCCTGCTACATGTTCACTGGTATCCCCACCGGCCTCGCTGCCATGTCGATCGTCGCCACGCTGATCCTGCGCCGCGCCGGATCGTGGTGGCGGCATGAGCCGGCGCCGCATGTCGCTGCCGCCGGCGCCGCTATTTGATGAAGGCCGCCCACAGGGCGGCGTTCGCCATCGTGCCGATCTCGTTCATGTGACAGCCGTCGGCGTTGCGGCCCTGATTCCCGATCGCATCGGTGTCCGGTCCCTGGCGGATGTTCAGCGTCGCGTCGACCGCGGCCAGCTGGCCGGCGCGGACGGCCGCTGAATTCTTCGGCCCGGCATAGTCGCACTTGGCGCTGCGCGACACGTAAAAGGGCGCATCGAAGCCGGCCGCGCGAAACCGCTTCACGAGTTGATGCAGCAACGCCGTATATTGTTCGGCCGTGGTCGTCATCAGCGCATCGGTTTCGCCCTGCTGAAACAGGATGTGCGTCGGCGTCAGGCCCGCGGCTTTCAGTTTGGCGATGCCATTGTTGGTCAGCTCCGCGCCCTCGCTGTTGAGGAAGGCAAGCGATGCGCCGCCCCTGGCGATCGGCACGAAGATCACGCGGTCGTAGCGTCCCGCCTGGATCAGGATGTCGCCGAGATGCGTGGCGAAGCTGCCGCCGGGGCCGTCCGCCCCCAGCAGGGGATCGGCTGCGGCGAAGCATTTTCCCGATGCGGGATCGAGATTGTCGACCGCCTCGCGCGAGGTGTGCCGGGTGCTGCCGTAGTTGGCCGCGTTGCTCTGGCCGTGCACGACGATAATTGCCGTCCTGCCGGATACCGGGCCGCAGGGCCGCTCGACGCGCGCCGGCGGCGGGATCGCGGCCCAACCGTTCTGCTCCGCGCGCCATTTCAGGAATTCACCGACGGCCACGCCGATCAGCAGGCCGCCGACCAGAAAGGCGACCAAGCGCATCAACCGGCCGGTCCATTTGATTCGCGCGGGTTGCTCAATCATGGCGCGGCGATGGCGAACGGCCGGATGCATCACGGTGTGCGGGGAATGATCTGAGGCTGCCCATCCCGGGCATGCTAGCCGGGCGGTCTTGAGAGCTTGTTAACGGTTCGGGGCGCGCGGGGGCGGGCACGCGCCAGCAAAACCGTCTTGTCATTGGTCGTGAATAGTTGTTCACTCCTTCAAAGCGATGAACATGCCTATCGCTCAAGACATCGAAGACGTGCGCGTTCCGGCACTCCACGGGGCTCGAGGGCGCGCCGGGGGACGGACAACGCGCCATGGTCTATCGGCGAACCCATCAGGTCGTAAAGCGGCTGGCGGCGCGGCGTAGCGCCATCCTGGCGGCCGCGCGCGACGCCGCGGCGGAAGGCGGCATGGCGGCGGTGCAGATCGCCCCCGTGGCGGTCCGCGCCAATGTCGCGGCCGGCACGGTCTATCGCTACTTCCCCTCCAAGGCCGAGCTGATTTCCGAACTGATCGCCGAAGTGTCGCGCGACGAACTGGCGGCGATCCGCCGTGCGGCCGATGCCGCACCGGGCCCGTCCTCGGCGCTGGCGGCCGCGGTCACCACCGTGGCCGTGCATGTGCTGTCACAGCGCAAGCTCGCCTGGGGCATCCTGGCCGAGCCCGTCGATGTCGACGTCTCGGCGTCCCGGCTCGCCAGCCGTCGCGAAATCTCCGGTGAGATTGCGACGAGGATCGATGCCGCGGTGCGCGCCGGCCATCTGCCGGCGCAGGACACGGCGCTCGCCGCCACCGCGCTGCTCGGCGCGCTGCATGAATCGCTGGTGGGGCCGCTGGCGCCCGAGAATCTCGACGATCCCGCCAGGCTGCGCGACGCCGTACAGACCGTGACACTGCTGGCGCTGCGTGCCGTCGGCGTGATGGATGCCCGCGCCCGCGGCCTCGTGGTGCAGGCGGTGCTGCCGGCGAAAGCGCTGGTCGGCGCGTAGACTTCGCAGCCGTTTGCCTGCCGTTACTTCTCCGCTTCCACAGTGGCGATGCGCACCATGTTGGTGGTGCCGGGGATGCCGAGCGGCACGCCGGCGACGATGATCACGCGCTGGCCGGCCTTGGCGAAGCCGTCACGAAAGGCAATGGAGCCGGCGCGATCGACCATGTCGTCCTGGTCGTGGGCATCTTCCGCGACCACGCAATGCACGCCCCACACAACGGACAATTTGCGACCGGTCGTGAGATTCGGCGTGATCGCGACCACCGGCAGTTTCGGCCGCTCGCGTGCCACACGGATGGCGGTGGAACCCGACGAGGTCCAGCAAATGATCGCCGACAATTCCAGCGTTTCGGCGATCTGCCGCGCGGCGTCGGCGATGGCGTCGCCGACGGTGTTCTCCGGTTGCATGCGCTGCGCCGTCAGCACCGAACGATAGGTCGGATCGCGCTCCACTTCCTCGCCGATGCGGTTCATGGTCGAGACGGCCTCGACCGGGAATTTGCCGGCGGCCGATTCCGCCGACAGCATGATGGCGTCGGCGCCTTCATAGACGGCGGTCGCGACGTCGGAGACTTCGGCGCGCGTCGGCACCGGCGCCTGGATCATAGATTCCAGCATTTGCGTCGCGATCACCACCGGCTTGCCGGCGCGGCGCGCCATCCGCGTCATCTGCTTTTGCAGGCTCGGCACCCGCTCCAGCGGCAGTTCGACGCCGAGGTCGCCGCGCGCCACCATCAGCGCATCCGATGCCTCGATGATCTCGCCCAGCCGATCGATCGCCTGCGGCTTCTCGATCTTGGCCATCACCGCTGCGCGGCCACGGATCATCCGCTTGGCTTCGTGAACGTCCTCGGCGCGCTGCACGAAGGACAGCGCGATCCAGTCGACGCCGGTCGTCAGCGCGGCTTCCAGATCGGCACGGTCCTTCGGCGTCATCGCCGACACCGGCAGGTCGGTATCGGGCAGGCTGACACCTTTGCGATCAGACATCTTGCCGCCGATCACGACACGCGTCACCGCGCGCTCGGACGAGGCTTCCTCGGCGATCAGGCGCACCTTGCCGTCGTCGAGCAGCAGCGCATGGCCTGGCCGAAGTGCGGCGAGGATTTCCGGATGCGGCAGCTGCACGCGCTTGTTGTCGCCCGGCGCCTTGTCGGAATCGAGCACGAAGCTCTGGCCGTTCTTGAGCTGGATCGAACCGTCGGTGAACGCGCCGAGCCGCAGCTTCGGGCCCTGCAGGTCGACCAGGATGCCGATCGGGCGGCCATAGCTGCTCTCGACGTTGCGGATGGTCGTGACCAACTCCCGCATCTTGTCGTGCGGGGTGTGGCTCATGTTGATGCGGAATACGTCCGCGCCGGCCTCGAACAGCTTTCGGATCATCGCGCTGTCCGACGATGCCGGGCCGAGGGTGGCGAGGATCTTGATGCGACGAAGCCGTCTCATTGCTTCGGCGCCGGGGCTGGCGGCAGACCCCCTCCGCCCGGCGGATTTGACAGCCCGGGCACCCCGCCAGGGCCGCCCGGTCCCATCGTTCCCGGAATTCCCGGCACGCGTTGCCCGGGCTGCTCGTTGGCTTCGGTCAGTTGCACGGTCCACGCTCGCTGTTCGCCCGTATCGACCTCGAAGAAGCCCGTGCGGTCGTAGCCACGCGCCAGGCAATTCTCGGTACCCTTGATGGTAAATTCCTTGTCCCGCGAACACATGAAGGCCTGTCCCGACCATTCACCCCCGCGGTCATAGTCGAGCGCGTAGATGTAATAGTAGCGGGCGACAAGCGTTCCGCGCAGCAGGGTCTCGCAACTTCGCGAGGACACGTTCCACCAGCCCTCGGTGGTCCAGCCCTCGGCATCCTTGTAGCCAAGTGCAATGCCGACCCGGCTGGACGTGTTGTTGCACAACCGGAAATCAGCCGCTGCCGGAGCGCTCGAGAGACACGTTCCCACCAATGCCGCCACTATCGCCAGGCCGGCGGTCATGCGAGCGGAAGAGGGGGGCAAACGGCGCGAATCTTTTACGATCATGCAGTGAAGCTATATCAAATCATTGACGATTTCGCGTGAGCCGGCGGGAGCTGTCAACGGCCGGGGAACGGCTTTCCCGCGCTATGGGAAACCGAAACGCCCTGTGAGGTTGCCAATTTTGCGCGCAGATATGGCAAAATCTGTGACAAATTCCCACCTGACAGCGATATGCGCCGCACCATGCGAGGCTTGACGGAAAAGGCCATGACAATCGACAACAAAACCAGAACGGAACTGGAAGCCGCCGCGTTCCGGCGCCTGATCAGCCACCTGCAAAGCCGGACCGACGTCCAGAACATCGACCTGATGAATCTGGCCGGCTTCTGCCGCAACTGCCTCTCCAACTGGATGAAGGAAGAGGCCGACGCCAAGGGCATCGCCATCAGCAAGGACGAGAGCCGCGAAGCGATCTACGGCATGCCTTACGAGGAGTGGAAGGCGAAACATCAGGGCACGGCCACGCCCGAGCAGCTCGCCGCGATGAAGAAGGTTCATCCCGGGCATTGAGCGCTATTCTAACTGGGCTCGTCATTCCGGGTCTGGTGCTAGTCTAGCGCGCCATCCCGGAATGACGCGCAATATCGGCCGATCCCTATCTCCTGTGGGCGCGCTGTGGATGAGCGTGATGTTGCCTTGACGCAGGGCGCCCCGATCTTGAGGGTCATCCTGCAAAAGCGCCGTGCGGTAACGCGTGCGGCGCTTGATCTTTCAGCATCACCCATCAGTTCCATTCAGGAGTATCCGATGGCCACCACCGCCACCGCAGCCGTTCAGGACGAGGTTGCGCACCGATTTGCCAAGGACCAGCTCAAGGCCATCATCGAGCGCATCGAACGGCTGGAAGAAGAGAAGAAGACGATCTCCGACGACATCCGCGACGTCTATGCCGAAGCCAAGGGCAACGGCTTCGACACCAAGGCGCTGCGCACCATCATCCGCATGCGCAAGCAGGACGCCAACGAGCGCGCCGAGCAGGAGACCATTCTGGAAACCTACATGCAGGCGCTCGGCATGCTGTGAGGCGACTGACGATGTCGTGCGCGGCCTCGCCGCCTTCGCCAAAAGCTACGGCGGCCGAGCGCATTCGTGGCCCGGCGTAGCCCTGGCGGAGACGGGACCCGCGTGACCATCAACATCAATCTTCGAAGGGACTCGTGCGAGAGGGGTGGATTGCCGGGTCGACGCGGCAATGACGCGGACGCTTAGCGCAGCGCGGCGGTGCGCATCACGAACGACTGCATCGGCAGTTGCGCGGTCGCCGATCCCGTGAAGCTGTCGGAGGTGATGCCCATCATCGGATCGTCCGAGAAGCTCATGGCGATCGCCGCCTGTGGCTTGACGAAGTAGGCCCGCATCTGGGTCATCTCGGTGTCGCCGAACACGGTGGTCGACATCGCGGTGCTCGCGCTCGGCGCCAGCATGACGACCCGCATCCAGATATCGTTGCCACGGCCGGCGGCCAGACGTGTCGAGGTGGCAACCACGGCGCCCGGGCCCTGAGCGCCGCCCTGCGGTCCCTTGGCGACCACGGTGTTGATTTCGGTGGCGGCCGTGCCGGCATTGCGAGCCGGGCGGACCGAGCGCGGCATCGGGGCGGTGGCGGCGACGATGTTGGCGCGGTCGACCGGCGAGGATGCGGCCGGTGCATAGGCCATCGCGCGATTGAAGGTCTCGGTGACGCTGGCGGTCGGCTGCGGATCGGTGGCGGCGGCGAGCGCCTGGCGGGCGCGGAAGGCTGCGACCTGGGCAGGGGTGGCCTGGTTCGGATCCTTCGGGATGTCGTCCCAGAAGCCGCGGGCGTTGATGATATCGGCCGGGGTCTGCGGTTTCGCTTCGTCCTTGTCGGCGGCGGCCTGCTGCGCCGGTTTCGCCTCGGGCTTGCTTGCCTCTAGCTTGGCTTTCGGCGCCGACACGATCTGGGCGTCGGCGGCGGCGAGTTGGATGGTCGCACCGGCCGGCTTCGCGCGCGGCGTCGGCACCGGATCGGCGGATTTAGCGGCCACGCTGGTCGGCGCCGGTTTCTCGTTCCTGACCGGCGCGCTCGCGCCCTCGTCATCCTCTTCCGCCGACTTGCCGCCCCTGAACAGGGCCGCGAACAGGTTCGGCATCTTGACGCCGGTCGGCTCGCCGCCATTGCCGCGGCGTTCGATGTCGGCGCGGGCCAGTTCATAACCCTTCATCGGTCCGCTGGAGGACTGGTGAACGGTACGCCCGTCCGGGAATACCTTGGCCAACTGGTCGTGGGTCATGCGCGGCCAGTGGCGGATACTGCCGGTATCGAGATGGACGAAAGGCGAGCCCGAAGTCGGATAGAAGCCGACGCCGCCACGTTGCAGCCGGAGGCCGGCGGCGCGGATATTCTCCAGCGGCACGTCCGGGATGTAGAAATCCATGGCGTGGCCGAGCATGTGCTGGCTGGAACGCGCGACGCCGGAAGAACGGCGGCGGAGCATGGCGTTGGTGGCGGGGGAGCGGTAGGCGGAGATGATCTGGATCGGCTTCTTGCCGTCGACGTCGCGGTAGACTTCCCAGATGATATCGAACAGGTGCCGATCCATCGTGGTGGAGTCCTGGCTGCGCCAGTCGCGGAGGAAGTGATTGAGCTTTTTCAGCGCTTCTTCGTCGTAGCGGCCGTCGCGCTTGAAGGTGACGGTGAGGTCTTCGCCGGAATGGGTGTGGTGGAAGGAGAGGGTGCGGGTCTCGTTCAGCGCCGTGGCGTCTTTTACCGTGCCCGCGCCTGCCAGCAGCAGAAGCGACGTCAAGCCGATCCGGTATCCGGCTTTTGGCAAAGCAAGCGGATTTAATTGGCGCGCGAAACCAGCCAGCACGTATGAGCCCACCCAGTCGACGAGCGTTCACGGTGTTCTTTTGCAGACCCCCGGCAAAAGACGGTGAACGCTTTCTTAAAGCAGGACGGTTAACCGAGGTTTACCGAACCTGCCCCCAAGCAAGCCTTAACCTAACGCGTGGACTGTGGCGAAAAAGTGCCCGGCGGGCGCTGCGTCAGGGATAATGGTTAACGTAAACAATCTCTCCGGAGGGGAGAGATTGTTGATTTCCTTGATAAAATTTCTCAGGAATGTCCCTAGGACCGTAGTCCTGCGGAATTACCTGGTGAAGCGCTGCTGCGGCCGGCGACCGATCGGGGCAGATCGGAAGAG
>PJQE01000029.1_pt1 | contig 17945 bp, 17 predicted proteins | sample 1503751 | NCBI WGS metagenome assembly PJQE01 (sample SAMN07775948, study PRJNA414020) | Biofilm metagenome, whole genome shotgun sequencing project. | reverse complement strand
ATTAAAACGGCGCAGGGGAGGCGCATAAGAGAGGCCTTCGTACCCGACGACGGGAGCGTTCTTCTCTCGGCGGACTATTCGCAGATAGAGCTCAGGCTTCTCGCACACTTTTCGGACGACGAAAGCCTCATAGAGGCGTTCCGCACGGGGAGCGATATTCACAGCAGGACCGCGGCCGAGATATTCGGGGTAACCGAAGACCTCGTAACGCCCGACATGAGGAGGCTCGCGAAGAGCATAAACTTCGGCATCATCTACGGCATAAGCGCGTTCGGCCTGGCGCGGCAGCTGGGGACTTCCGTATCTATAGCCAAGAGCTACATAGACGAGTACTTCAAGCGTTACGGAAAGGTCAGGGAATATATAGACAAAACGATATCCGATGCGGTTGAAAAGGGATACGCTGAAACTATCCTCGGCCGCCGCCGCCCGATACCCGAGCTGAAGTCCGGGGACAGGAACAGGAAGGGTTTCGGCGAGCGCGCCGCCATGAACACTCCCATTCAGGGCTCCGCCGCCGACATCATAAACATAGCCATGATAAGAATCCACGACGAGCTCGCCCAGGGGTTTAAATCCCGCATGATACTACAGGTGCACGACGAGCTTCTTTTCGAGGTTCCCGAAGGTGAGATCGAGGCTCTTTCAAGAATGGTGAAGGCCGAGATGGAAGGGGCGTGGGAGCTGAAGGTGCCTGTTATCGTCGAAATGGGAACCGGCAAGAACTGGGCCGAAGCGCACTAGCTCTTGCCGGTTCGTGTTCTCGTGTGAATAAATCTTCTATCCGTCTATGAGCGTGCAGGTGCTCGGGTTTACGTTAGACGTTCCGCTCTGATCGACAGCCAATTTCGCGCCGCTTATCGTGCACTCGTTCTGCGGGTCTATCTCCACGGCCGAAGAACCCGAAGCCCTGATGCCGTTTTCCCTGAGCGAAGTCACGAATATGTTGTTGTCTACCGGAGTCACCGTCCGGGCCAGCCTTACGAAAGTGTTGTTGTTCGTCCTGATGCCGTCCCGATTCGCGCTTACGCTGATGTCCTCGTCAGCTTCGAGAAGGACGAAGCCGAAGTTCTCGGCGCGAATGCCTTCCTTGCAGTCGATGAGCGAAATGTTACGTGCGGCGATCTCGATCCTGGAGTCGCCCTTTGCGCTTATGCAGTCGTTTCCGTTCCCGTCTATGTTGAAGTCGGCTTCGAGGGAATCGAAGATTATCTCGTCAAAGCCGCTGGCGCGTATGCGGTTCTGGAATACAACCCAGTTCTCGACGAATATCGCGCCGGGGGATATCTGCAGAATGACGTCGAGCTCGACGTCGCTGTCCCTCGTGACGGAAATGATTCTCGAGAGCGTATAATCCGGCCCTTCGAATTCAATCCTCACAGTGTTGAAGTCTGGTGTGAACCTGAGGTTGAATTCCCCGAACTGGTTCGTCCGGGTGGATTGCTTCCTCCTGTTGTTCTCGAATATGCTCACCCTTATGTCGGATACGGGGCCGTCTATGACCTGTAGCACAGTGCCGTTGATCCTGGTCTTGTTGTTGCCTCCGCCTCCGCCTCCGCTGTCGCAGCCCCAGAAACCGTAAGATATAAACGATGTAATTAAAAGCAGAAATAACAGGAATGAATGTCTATTCAGAAATTTCACCATGGTCCAATCCTCCATATATTTAATGGGTGTAGCGATCTTCTATACAGAGTAAATGTTATTTCAATATTAACCGGAAACGCCCGATTTTTATATAGGGGTTCTTGTGTCATGTCGAAAAAATACTGACAGTCCAGCCTGCCGATCGACTACTTTAAAGCCCGTTCGCCTCAGGGCGGGCGACCTGCCCCTGCGTCCCTCGGCGGCCGTGATCTTCGGCCTGGCCGGGTTTGATTTTTCGGAATGTGTTTATTTACTATAGTATTATGCAGACCGGGTGGACGGCTACCGGACAGCCGTTCGAGAAAGAACATTCGGTATAAGAGGTGACAGGTGGCTGTAAAAAGCGTTGGCATTCTTGGCGCGACGGGTTACACGGGCTCGGAGCTCCTCCGGATACTCCTCCGCCATACCGGGGTTTCGGTCAGGTGGCTGACATCCGAAAAGTTCGCGGGGCAGAATATCAGCGACGTCTTTCCCGGGCTCAATGGGTTTTGCGGGCTCGAATGCCGGAGCGTCTCGGCGTTGAAAAGCCTGCCCGAGGCAGAGCTCGTCTTCTCCTGCCTCCCGCACGGGACGGCCATGCATTTCACTGGCCGGCTCCTCGATGAAGGGGTCCGTGTAATAGATTTCAGTGCCGACTTCAGATTCAAAAACGCCGGCCTTTACGAAAGCCTTTACAGCGCGAAGCACAGGCTCCCCCAATATATAGACGAAGCGGTTTACGGCATACCTGAAATATCGAGAGACAATATCAGAAGCGCTCGCCTGGTGGCGAATCCCGGCTGTTATGCGACGGGCGTTATACTCGGGCTCCTGCCTCTTCTCCGGGAGGGACTCATAGACGAAAGCTCGATAATAGCGGACGCGAAATCCGGCGAATCCGGTGCGGGCAGAGCGCCCTCGCTGGAGCACCACTTTCCCGAATCGAACGAAAACGCGCGCCTGAATCCCGGGGCCGCCTCGCACCAGGGCCCGGAGATGGAGGAGGTGCTCTCTTTCGCCGCCGGGAAAAAGGTCGGCATAACATTCGCCCCGCACAATATCCCCGTCAGCCGCGGCATACTGACGACTATATACGGAAGGCTGAAGTCCGAAACGGATACGGGTCGGGTGCTCGATGCTTTCAGGGAATTTTATGCGAACGAGCCCTTCGTCCGCGTATACCCGGAGGGAAGGCTCCCCGACATCAAGGATATGAAATATACGAATTTATGCGGCGTAGGCGTCACGGTAAAAAGGGGCGTCGTAACAACAGTGGTGTCCCTCGACAATCTCGTAAAGGGGGCGTCCGGCCAGGCGGTGCAGAATATGAATCTCATGCTCGGATTCCCCGAGACGGAGGCCCTCGGGTTTCGGGGGATGTTCCCGTAAGAGGATGCGGAATATGCAGACCATGAACGAGCTGTTTCAGGAAAGCGTCGAGAGGTTCGGGAGTCGGCCTGCGATTATAGACGAGGATAGATATCTGACATACGGCGAGTTTGGCGAAGCCGTGAATTCACTCGCCTCGCTCCTCGCCGCCCGAGGCGTCGGAAGGGGGGACAAGGTCGCAATTCTCCTTCCCAATTCCATGGAGTTCGCCGCCGCATTTTTCGCTTCGGCGTCGCTGGGCGCCGTATCGGTGCCTGTGAACAATCTCTGCAAAGAGGACGAGATAAGATTTTACGTGACGGATTCCGGCGCGAAGGTTCTTCTGACCGACGCCGTCTTAAAAGAGACTGCGGAAAGTGCCGCCTCGGGTTCGGGCGCCGTCGTCGCTGTAATAAGAGGTGAGGCGGCGGACTGGGTTTACCTTGAAGGCCAAACCGTAAATTCCGAGCCGGCCGAAGTCGAGGCCGGGGACGACGCGATATTTCTCTACTCGACGGGCTCGACGGGGAAGCCGAAGCGGGTCGCCCGGACGCATTACAATCTAGTCGCTCTAGCACAAAACCATTCCCATACCGCCGGGTTTACAGATAGAGATAAGGTGCTCTTCGTTGTGCCCCTTTCGCACACCTACGCCTTCGGGAATTTCATAAGCTCCGTCCGCGGCGGAGCGGCCTCGATAATGCTGGAGCAGTTTAACAGGAACAGGGTGCTCGACGTCCTGGAGAAGGAAGCAGTCACCATATTCCCGGCCGTACCCGTCATGCTCGATGCGCTGACCGGCACATTCACTCCGGAAGAGAAAGACCTCTCTCGGCTCAGGCTCGTAATTTCGGCCGGTGCTCCGCTGAGGGAAGAAAGCTTCAGAAAATTTCACGAGAGATTTTCGATATATCCCCGGCAGCTGTACGGCTCTACGGAAACCGGGGTCATTTCCATTAACCTTGCCGAAGATATCGAAAGACGGCCGGCTTCAGTCGGAAGGCCCGTGAGCCAGGTGACGGTGAAGGTCTTCGGCGAGGGCGGCGAAGAGCTCAAAACCGGCGCGGAAGGGGAGCTGGCCGTCAGGAGTCCCTCGATGGCGCGGGGGTACGACGGCCTCCCGGATGAGACGGAAAAGGTATTCAGGAACGGGTACTATTTCACCGGGGACCTCGGGAGTATAGACGCCGAGGGATATATTTACATAACCGGCCGAAGGAAATTCTTCATCAATGCCGGAGGATATAAAGTCGACCCGGCAGAGGTCGAGAACGTTCTCCTCGCCATGCCGGGGATCGCCGAAGTGGCAGTCCTAGGGGTCGAGGACAAGAGCGGGAAGGAGCACGTCAAAGCCGTACTCGTTTCCGAAAGGCCCGTCTCGGCTGGCGAGGTCGTCGAGCACTGCAGGGGAAAGCTGGCCGACTACAAGATCCCTCTTTCCATAGAGTTCAGAAAAGAGCTTCCCCGGAGCCCTGCGGGCAAGGTTCTTAAGGAGCGGTTAAAGTAGGTTTCAGGTGAAGAAATGGACGACGTCGCGGGAAGGGTAAGAAAAGTGCTCGGAGCGAGCCTGCCATCAGGCGTAATAACGGAAAATATCGACGACGAGTTTCCGCTCGTGGAGCTGGGCGTGGGTATCGATTCCGTGGCGCGCCTAGAGCTTCTCGTCGCGCTCGAGCAGGAGTTTCGCATGAGGCTCGACGAGGAAGAAATCACGCCGCTGTTTTTCGAGTCGGTAGGGAACATGGCGCGGCATATAAAGTTCAAACTCGGCGCCGCTTCCGCATAAATCTTTCAGATATGTATCAGTTCGTGAGGCCCTTGTCTTTAAGGTATTTCTCGAACGAGTTTATAAATTCCTTTCTGACGCGCTCGCTCGCTTTTCCGATGGGCTCGATCACGGTCTTTTCGTAGAACTCGAAAGCAGTGGCTTCGAGCTTCGTATCGCCCGTAGTCCGCGCGAGCCGGAGAACGGCGATCGAATTATAGAATATAGCCCTGAAGAGCGCCCGCCTCGCGTCGTTGAATTTGAATTCTTCGAGGAGCTTCTGGGCCTCGATGAGGGCGTAAAAACCCACTCCGCAGAAGAGCGTCAGGAGCTTCTTCGCCTCGTCGGGCGACATGCCTTCGATGAGATAGACTAGCGGGGCTTCGACTATCGATTCGAGCTCCTTTTCCTTGCTGATGATGTTCGCAAGCTCTTTGACCTTGTCGTCGTCGGCGTTGTTGAGAAGGTCTTTCAGCGCTCCCTGAACGTATTCCAGAGCGAAGCTGTCTCTTATTTCCTCGGGGCTGAGCCCCTCCGATTTGAGCGCCTTTATGTGGGCGAGCTTCTCGATGGTTTTTTCAGGGAACAGTAAAATCGTTTTTGACGATCGGCCGGAGGTTACTCTCTTTCTCCGGGGTTTGGGTATGAGCCCGAGCCTGGCGCATATCTTGATCGTTTTTTCCGGGTCGCTTCCGAGGTCTATCTTTCTTTTTTTTGCTTCCTTGATGATTTCGTCTATCGATACATCTGCCATGACAATGATATTCGCAGGTTGAAGGGCCTTTGTCAATCCGTAATTCTCCCGTATTTCTAGGGGAATGCGGCGTTCCGGACAGCGTCATTCGGGCTCTTTCTCAGTCCCGTGACCGCTACCCCGCGCCATGTTTCCGGCGGCTTATACACTGTGGAAGCCGGATTGATTTTGAACGGCGGATGGTTTATTAATTTCATATGGCCAAGAGCACTCTCGTCGTCTACGAACCCGTCGAAATGACGGACAAGGCTTATTACTGGAAGGAGTACGCCGAGTTTTACGAAAAATACTGGGGCGGCCCGACGTCGCCCTTCGGCGTCTGGTTCGGAAACGAATACGAATCCTTCGTTCAGGCTATAGCCTCTCACCTCGGCATAGACAAAAACGAGGTCGAGCATTGTTTCTTCACGAAAGACGACGACGGCAAATACTACATCGCCCCCTTCCGCTCGCAATCGAATTTATTCTTCTCGGAGAATTTCATCCCGCTCGAATGGTTCATGCTATTCAGCCCCGCCGACAGGGAAACTCTATACACGCACTGGGGATTCAACGCGCTTTATTACGATACGCGTATAGGCGTGGCCATCGAGCGCCTGGGCGATGCGTCGCGCGTAATAGCCGAATCCGTCGAAAGGGGCGGCGGTGTCGGAAGGGATTTCGGCTTCGACATGGAGACATTTCTGATGAGTCTTCGCGACCTGCAGGGCTGGCTTTCGGGATACGACCCGTCGGGATTCATAGTGCTTAACTACGGCGAGATTTGCGCCATGATAAACCCATACTCCCTCGAAAGGGAGCACTCCGTCGAAGAGGTGTGGGCGACCATCGGGCAGCTCGGGGATGGAAAATTCGACGAGGCCGCGGCGTCCCTGAAGGCATTTCTGCAGAAGTGGGACGACATACGAAACACGGCTTCCGTCGACGCGGCGGACGACTCCACGCTCCAGTGACGAAGACCCGGGCCTCCCGGGATAGTATTGAATATTCCCCCTCGCAGGTTTTCACAATCTAAAACGGAATTTTAAAGCTCTCAACTATTATCCGAATGGTTTTTGCCGCCGGAACGTATAAACCTGAGAGCAGGCTCTATCCGTTAAATCTGAAAAGGGCGGCGCCTGCCCTTGGGAGACGCCTAAAAAGATAATCATTTCCGGTGATTAGTGCACTTTCAAACAGTTCGAATGAATCTGAAACCATTTCGTGATCGTACTGGTTTAATAGGTATATGGTTGGAACGGGTGTGAGAATCCCTTATCCAGGACCAGATGACCCGAAGGAGACCAGCAATGCTGAAAAAGCCTGAATTTGCGAACATATTCGATGATTACAGTTACGGCCAGGCCGAGACCATGGTGGACGACTTCGGCGGTGATGAATTCGACGAGATGGACGACTATTTCGAAGAAGAAGCCGAGGAAACCGCCGAGGAAGAGGAAAATGTAAGCAGCATTAAACCAACTAAAGAAGAAGTAAACCAGGACCTCCGGCTTGTAAATGCGTATTTTAAGGAAGTCAGCACGGAGACCCTCCTCGCGCCGAACGAAGAGGCGCATGTCGCGGCCAAGATAAAATGCTGCGAGGACAGGGCCGCGAGCATAAAGAGAAAGATAGAAAAGCTTCTCGGTAAGAGGCTCGGCCAGGAGCCCGAAAAGCTCGCCTCGGCCATAAGCGAGTTTTACGGCCGGGACGTTTCAGCCATGACGCCGGCGGAAAGGGTAAAGCATCTCGAAACCTGCTGCCGGCTGAGCGCGTTCGCGGGGCTTCACAAGGCCTATCAGAAAAAGGGCTTCGAGCTCAGGAACAGGTTCATAAAGGCCAACCTCAGGCTCGTCGCCAGCATGGCGAAGAGGTTTGCCGGAAGGGGCGTCCCTTTTCTCGACCTCATCCAGGAAGGGAACCTCGGCCTCATAAAGGCCGTCGAGAGGTTCGACCACAGAAAGGGATACAGATTTTCGACCTACGCCTGCTGGTGGATCAATCAGGCGATGACGAGAGGCATCTTCAACCAGACGCGCACCGTCAAGATGCCGGCTTACCTTCTCGAAAAGGCCGGGAAGGTCAAGCACGTGAAAAGAGAGCTCACGCGCGAGAACGAAAGGGAGCCGATTGCCGAGGAGATTGCAGAGAAGGCCGAGATGAGCGTCGAGAACGTGAGGCGAATCCTCGAATCCGGGGTGAACAAGGTTGTCAGGCTCGATACGCCCATATGGAACGGAGAGAAGGCGACGTTCATGGATTATATAGAAGATTCCGGCGCCCTCAAGGTCGATTCACTCATAGCGGAAATATCCATCCCGGGGAACATAAACGACGCGCTTCTTATACTGCCGATGAGGGAACGAGAGGTGGTGAAGATGAGGTTCGGGATAGGGTACGAGTCTCCCTACACGCTGGACGAGATCGGAAGGAAGTTCCGTCTAACGAGGGAAAGAATAAGACAGATCGAAAAGAAAGCCCTCGACAGGATAAGAAGATCGAAGTCGGCCCCGGTACTGAGGAGCCTCATGGAAGTTTATAACTAATTCGTTTTCCCGGCGCGCCGTCATGCACAGCGGCGCGCCGGTTCCATTATTAGCCCCCACGGCGATTTTTTCGCCCTTTCCATTTTTGTGTAACACTGTTTTCCGCATCAGCTCACATGACTTTTGTGTATATTATGGTCTCCGGGTTTACCGATGAAAGCGGACGACATCCATCCTGTAATCGAGGCTCTGACAAAGACGGCCCCGTCGTGGGACGTCCCCGCTGTAACCCTTGTCGCCGAGACCTCCCGCGACCCTTTCAGGGTGCTTATATCCACCGTCCTCAGCCTGAGGACTAAAGACGAAACCACGGCCGCCGCGTCCCGGAGGCTCTTCGCCCTCGCCGATAATCCCGGCGACATGCTCAGGCTGAGCGAGGATGAAATAGCGAAGGCGATATATCCCGTCGGGTTTTACAGGGTAAAGGCCCGTAACGTGCTCGATATCTGCCGGACCCTCGTCGATAATTACGGCTCCCGCGTCCCCGACGACCTCGACGAGCTTTTAAAGCTGAAGGGCGTCGGCAGGAAGACCGCAAATCTTGTTTTGACCCTGGGCTACAATAAGCCCGGTATATGCGTCGATACGCACGTGCACAGGATCTCGAACAGGCTCGGTTACATAAAGACCAAAAATCCTCACGATACCGAGATGACGCTCAGGAAGAAGCTCCCGAAAAAATACTGGATAGACTACAACAGCCTTCTGGTCGCCTTCGGACAGCACCTTTGCAAGCCTATTTCTCCTATCTGTACGCTGTGCCCGGTGTCTGCCTGGTGCGAGAGGGTGGGCGTCGGCAAAAGCAGATAGCCCCTGCGCGATTTAATCCCGTTTTATGGGGCAAGCGTTGACTATCGCCCTGTTCCACATATACTTCATGTACCTCGATTTAAAGCTCAGTCGCCTATTTATCCGGGAGGTTTTAACAGCTTGGAGACTGTATTATTCTATCTCTTCGCGGCGCTCGCCGTGGCGGGCGCTCTCCTCGTAGTGATCCATAAAAATCCGGTGTCGAGCGCCGTGTCTTTAGTTCTGACGCTCTTCTCGACGGCCGTACTTTTCGTGCTCCTTTCGGCGCATTTCATAGCCGCTATACAGATACTGGTCTACGCGGGCGCGATAATGGTGTTGTTCCTTTTCACCGTCATGTTCCTCAATCTCAAGCCCGGCGCGCTCAATTTCGATTCCAAGAACATGGCCTTCAAGGGCAGCCTACTCCTGGCGGGCCTCTTTTTCGTGGGTTATTTCGCCATTCTTGCCTACAGCAAAACGTTTCCGGAAGGAAGCGCCGCAGCCCTCCCCGAGGGGTTCGGCACCGTCGAGGGGGTTGGAAAAACGCTATTTACGGACTATCTCCTTCCGTTCGAGCTCACCTCGGTCCTCATTCTCGCCGCCATTATCGGCGTCGTCGCGATAGCCAAGAGGAGGGAGAGCTGAGATGTCCGGCATAGCCCCCGAGCATTTTTTCGTTCTGAGCGCTATACTTTTCGTCATAGGGGCCTTCGGGGTCATAGCGAGGAAGAACCTCATAATAGTTCTGATGTCGCTCGAGCTCATGCTGAACGCCGCGAATCTGGCGTTCATTGCATTTTCGAGGATCCACGCCGACATGACCGGTCACATATTCATGATAATGTCGATCACTGTCGCGGCCGCCGAGGTGGCCGTCGGCCTTGCGCTCGTCGTGGCCGTTTATTCGCACAGGGACTCGCTCGACATAGACATACTAAGGATGCTTAAGGGTTAGCGCATAAATGATACTCTGGATTATTCTCATACCTCTTCTCGGGGCGGCATTTAACGGGCTCCTGTTCGTTTCGGGCCTCTGGAAGAAGGTGCTGAAAGGTGACGAGCACACGGAAAAGAAGATCGTAAGCCTGGTCGGCTGCGGCGTCGTGCTTGCCTCGGCGCTCATATCGACTTCGCTCTTTTTAAAGCTTCTTTCCATGGATCCATCGCAGAGGCAGATAATCCAGGAGCTCTTCGTCTGGATACCGTCGGGTTCGTTCACAGTCAGCTTCGATCTACTCTTCGACACCCTTTCCTGCATAATGGCACTCGTCGTAACGTGGATAGGTTTTCTCATACACGTCTATTCGACGGGGTACATGCACGACGACAAGGCCTACGCCAAGTACTTCATGTACCTCAATATTTTCATATTTTTCATGCTTATCCTCGTCCTCGGCAACAGCTTCCCGCTTATGTTCGTCGGCTGGGAGGGCGTGGGGCTCGCGTCTTATCTCTTAATCGGGTTCTGGTATGAGAACCCGGCCAACGCCGACGCCGGGCGAAAGGCGTTCGTCGTAAACAGGATAGGGGACTTCGGATTTCTCCTCGGAATATTCCTGATATTTTTCGTTTTCGGCTCCGTCGGTTACCAGGAGGTATTCGGCAAGGTGCTCGACCCGGTTTTCATGAGCGCGGTCCCCGCAGCTGTGATAACAGCCATAGCGCTTCTTCTATTCGTCGGCGCGGTCGGAAAGTCGGCGCAGATACCGCTCTACGTGTGGCTCCCCGACGCCATGGCCGGCCCGACGCCTGTCAGCGCGCTCATACATGCCGCCACAATGGTCACCGCCGGCGCATACATGGTTGCCAGGTGCAGCGCCATATTCTCTCAGTCGGTAACGGCTCAAACGGTCATCGTAACCGTTGCCGTCCTGACAGCATTCCTCGCGGCGACTATAGCCCTGACTCAGAACGATATAAAGAAGGTCCTCGCGTATTCCACGATAAGCCAGCTCGGCTACATGTTCATGGGCATAGGCGTCGGCGCTTATACGGCGGGGCTCTTTCACCTCGTCACCCACGCGTTCTTCAAGGCCCTTCTCTTTTTGGGCTCGGGAAGCGTCATACACGCCCTTTCCGGCGAGCAGGACATAAGGCGCATGGGTGGCCTCCGGAAATATATCCCGACGACGGCCATAACGTTCCTCATAGGAACACTCGCCATTGCAGGCGTCCCGCTGCTATCGGGTTTTTACAGTAAAGACGGCATTCTCGGGCAGGTCTACGACAGGGGATACGCCCTTCACTGGCTCCTGGCGCTCATAACGGTCGTCATGACGGCCGCGTATATGTTCAGGCTCTATCTTCTGACGTTCGAAGGGAAAACGAGGATGACGGACGAGGTCAGGCACCACGTTCACGAGTCGCCGTTCTCGATGACGATACCTCTCATGATTCTGGCGGTGCTGTCGATATTCGGCGGATATCTGGGAGTGCCCGAGTTCATAGGCGAGCTCGCGGGCATCCACGAATCCAACCTCTTCGATAAATTCGTTTCGCCGGCGATACTTCTCGATAATTTCGTCGCCGCGGGGCAACGTCTGCTGAATCACGTTACGCTTCTGATACTGTCCATTGCCGCCGCCGCCACGGGTATCGCGATAGCGTTTTATCTCTATTCTGTTAAGCCGGGGACGGCGGACAAGATCGCGGCCAACAAGAACATCGAGCCGCTCTATAATTTTTCTTACAATAAATGGTACGTGGACGAGCTCTACGACTACATCATCGTCCAGCCTTTCAGGTATCTCTGCGATCTCGCCGCCTGGTTCGATACGAAGTTTATCGACGGGGCCGTGAACGGCGTCGCGAATATCCTCAAGGAAACGGCGCTCACGCTCCAGGCCGCGCAGACGGGCGTCCTCAGGAGCTACGCCACCCTCATGGCGATAGGCGCGCTCGCGATACTCATCTTCATAGTCCTCTGGCAGAAATTCTGATTGTTTTATCCCTGGAGTAAGACCCGAAAGGAACTCATACGGCCTCGTGCAGGGTTCAGTCGAAACATCTTCAACCACCGGCATTCGGTTTAACTTAAAACCGCTCCGAGAAGATCAGCAAGTCAGGCGAACCCGTCGGTGTTCGAGTCTCCGGCGGAGGAGATGGGTTTTCCGCAGCCGTTTGTGGAAAGGGGACGCAGCGGACATAAAAAAAGCGGCGGCCTTTTTCAAGACCGCCGCCTACATCATCCGGTTTTTATTATCCTTGTCAGAACCGATTACACGTCGAAGTAGAGCTTGAACTCGTACGGTACCGGCCTCAGCTTTACCGGGTTTACTTCCTTGTCCGTCTTGTATTCGATCCAGGTTTCGATGACGTCCTCGGTGAATACGTCGCCCTTTAGCAGGAACTCGTGGTCCGCCTCCAGGGCTTCGAGCGCCCCTTCGAGCGAGCCCGGAACGTTCGGAATGCCTGCAAGCTCCTCCGGCCCGAGAGCGTAAATGTCTTTGTCCAGCGGCTCTCCGGGGCTGAGCTTCTTTTCTATGCCGTCGAGGCCGGCCATGAGCATCGCGGAGAAAGCGAGGTAGCCGTTACACGACGGATCGGGGAACCTGCACTCGAGCCTCTTTGCCTTCGGGCTCGGCGAGTACATCGGGATCCTTATCGAGGCGCTTCTGTTCCTTGCCGAGTAGGCGAGGTTGACCGGTGCCTCGAAGCCCGGTACGAGCCTTCTGTAGGAGTTCGTGGTCGGGTTAGTAAATGCGCATATCGCCCTTGCATGCTTTAATATGCCGCCAATGTAGTTCATGGCCATGTCGCTCATGCCCGCGTATCCGTTCCCGGCGAAGAGCGGCTTGTCTTTTTTCCATATCGACTGGTGGACGTGCATACCAGAGCCGTTATCCTCGAAAAGGGGCTTGGGCATGAAGGTAACTGTCTTGCCGAACTGCCTCGCCACGTTCTTGATAACGTATTTGTACCACATCATCTGGTCGCCCATCTGAATGAGCGGCGCGAAACGCATGTCGATTTCGCACTGTCCCGCCGTCGCCACTTCGTGGTGATGAGCTTCGATGCTGATCCCGAGCTTTTCGAGCAGGCTCACCATCTCGGAGCGTATGTCCTGGAGCGAGTCGGTCGGCGGTGTCGGGAAGTAGCCTTCCTTGTGCCTCGGCTTGTATCCGAGGTTCGGGTTCTCGTCCCTGCCGGAGTTCCATATACCCTCTATGGAATCGACGAAGTAGTATCCGGAGTTGGAAGTCTGGTCGTATCTTACGTCGTCGAAAATGAAGAATTCGAGCTCGGGACCGAAGAACGCCGTATCGCCGATGCCTGTGCTTTTAAGGTAGGCGACTGCTTTCTTGGCTATGTTCCTCGGGTCGCGCGAGTAGGGCTCGCGGGTGATCGGGTCGACGATGTCGCATATGATAGCGAGCGTCGGATGGGTCGTGAACGGATCGATCCTGGCGGTTTCGGGATCGGGAATCATGAGCATGTCGCTCGCGTGAATCGACTGCCATCCGCGGATACTCGAGCCGTCGAACCCGAGTCCCTCTTCGAAGGTCCCAAGCCCGAGCTCGTGGGCCGGAACGCTGAAATGCTGCCAGGTGCCTATAAAATCCAGGAACCTGAGGTCGATGAATTCTATACTGTTATCTTTAATAAGCTTCAAAACATCAGCCGGTTTTTTTGCAAACATCTCCTCTCCTCCTCCTTTGCTTTTAGTCTTGCTTGTCGTGGGCATTACGTTATAGCTCCTCCTGTGTTGTTATTGTTTTTGCATCACCTGTAAAGCGACAACTTATAAGGCGTCCTCGCCTCTTTCCCCTGTCCTTATCCTTATGACCTCTTCCATCGGCAATATGAAGATTTTGCCGTCCCCGATCTTACCTGTTTTCGCGCTGTCCATAATCGCGTCTATAACCTTCGACACCATGTCGTCGGAAACTATGATCTCTAGCTTGATCTTGGGCAGAAAGTCTATGACGTATTCAGCGCCTCTGTAAAGTTCCGTATGACCCTTCTGTCGTCCGAAACCCTTTACTTCGGTAACCGTAAGACCCTGAACCCCTATTTCCTTGAGGGATTCCTTTACATCGTCCAGCTTGAAAGGCTTAATAATCGCTTCTACTTTTTTCATGAGATATTCCTCCTTCCCATGCCAGTGATGCAAACAACATACCACTTATCAAAAACCTTTTCAATCAATGATATTAAGGGTTTATATCGAAAGTTTCGGGATTTGACTGCCCAATATTTAAGCAAATGATACCAAAAATTAAACATTGACGGAAGCAAAGGAGCGAGATTCCTTTCGAGGCGCCGGATATGAGAAGCGCTCTCGAGTGCGCATGCGGCGAACGCAGTTTTCACGCTCCGGCACTTTGGTTTCAACGAGTGAGGCGCACAGCATTCCGGGTCTTTATCTTCTCCGGGCGCGGATGCGGAGTCATTGCGGATGCGGAGTCATTAATGTTACATCGAACACGCGGACGCGGAGATAGATGACAATCGTTCTTTCCTCACTCGCTTCTCGATGGTGCGCAAAATTATCTCAAATGACGTTTTTTGTCACATGAAGCCGGCTCGCGGATACGGCTCGGGCAAATGAAATATCGAGCATTGCCGGATAGTTATCTTTCTTAACCGCCATGGCATGATATTTGCTGAATTTTAAATCATATGGGACTGCAACTGGCAAAATTGCTGGTCGGGGAAGGTCTGGTCGGTGTAGACCAGGTTCGGGAAGCTGTAGAACTGCAGCGGAATTCGGGCCGTGGCCTGGGCGATTCGCTGATCACTCTGGGGCATATAACGGAAACCGATTTCGTGGGATTTCTTGGCAAATACTACGGCATGCCGGTCATGGACCTCGACAGCCGCTCTATAGAGCCCGAGGTGCTGAAGCTCATACCGCAGGGCACCGCGGCCGAGGAGTCCCTCATACCCGTGAGCCTCGTGGGTGCTGATCTGATCGTCGCGGTGAGCGACCCTTCGAATATCCTTCTCATGGACGATCTCGGATTTATCACAGGCAAACACATCGTTCCCGTGATCGCGTCGGAGCGCGCCATATCGGCCAAGATTGGAGAGTACTACGGCGAGATCCAGGGAAGCCCCGGCCGGGAGTCAGACGGCGCGGGAAGGTTGCCCAGGGCTGGGAAACTGCGTTCGATAGACGAGATAATACGCGAGCTGGAAGAGTACACGAACGACAACAGAGAATTTGCCAGCGCCGTAAAGGCCGAGGAAAGCCCCGCTGAAACCGATGCGGACAATGCCGGGGAAGCGCCGCCGGAGAGCGTAGAAATCGAAATCATAGAAGAAGGAAGTGTCTTGGTCACAGATAACGCGGTTTTCGATCTGACAAGCTCCGGGCAGGCAAACGGTGAAATCGAATTTCCCGGCGGAAGCGACGTATCCGGTTTTACGGCTCAAGTAGAAGAAAGTGAGACGCCGGAGATTGAGAGCCGCACCGAAGAGGGCATAGACGGCGCTCGGGAAAGAGATACGGAGCAGCTCTCACCGCTCCATAGCCCGGATAATTTGGCAGCTCTTAATGATATAGATAAACCCGCCGAGGCCGAGAGCGCTCGGGAAGGCGTATCCTCAGTGATCGGGGAACATAATCAAGCGCGTGCAGGGGATTCGTCGGGTGAAAACGGGCTCTATCCGGTTCCGGAGACGGCGGAGCAAGATCAGCACGTAAATAATGCGCCGGATACGAAGGAAGATGCTTTGCCGACGTCTGAAAGTGAGACCGAGCCCGCCGCGGAGAAGAGCGCTTCTCCCGGCGTCGAAAAGGCAAGAAACGGGGCCGGGATAAAGCTGCCCAAAGGCTCCGTTCTGATAGTCGACCACAGCCCCACCATAAGGCGGGTGGTCGCGCTCGCACTCGAAAGAGAGGGATATAAAGTTTACGCGGCGGGCGACGGCATGCAGGCGCTCGCGGCGCTCAAGGACATAACGCCCGGCCTCATACTCGTGGACATAAACCTGCCCCACATGGACGGCTACCAGCTCTGCAAGGTGATAAAGGGTCACGGCCTTACGAAAGACATTCCCGTCGTCATGTTGTCCGGGAAGGTCGGGATGATGGACAAGGTGAAGGGCAGGATGGCCGGCGCGAGCGACTATATAGCAAAACCCTTCGCGGCCGGCGACATCATAGGCGCGGCGGAGAAATATGTAAGTTAAGGATAGCGGAAAGAGATGCGTAAATTTTTTGTCGTAGACGGTGAAGTCGAATATTCTCACCCCGAGGCCGGAGGACAGGGCCCGGCGGAGGGGTCTGCAAACGATTCCGCCATTGAATCCGGGCTCGTGCTTCTCCTTTCCGAGATTGCCAGGCACGCCGAGGAGATAAACGAATCCGGAAACAGGAATCCCGTGGAGGTGATCGGTATCCTCGCCGACGTGATAAACCGGGCCGCCGAATTCGTCGCCGCCGCGGGGATAGAGAAGGGCGGGAATAGTGTTCTCTCCGAAGCCGTGTCGAAATCTTCAGCCGCCGTTTCGGAAGCGGGGCTTCTTCACGTCGATAACGGCTGCCTGTCTGCCCAGACAGTTATAAACCTCTACAAGGGGTGGTCGGGGCCCAAGAACGAAAAGAGCCTGGTATTCGGCCGTATAGCCACGAGCATGGTCGGGATACTGGAGTTTCTCCTCGGCTCCATAGCCTCGGCCTTCTCTTCGAAAAAGGTCGCCGACGAATGGTCCGACGCCTTTGCCATTTGCTCGGGCGAGCTTTCTTACGCTGTAAAAAACGTCAAGTTCTGATCCCCTGAATTTTTCAATAGGCTCCTGTGTGAGCGTCCCCCGCGCAGACGGAACATTTTTCCACCGATCCGGGATGCTTTATTCTCGTCATGATTTATAATAGTCTCCCTCGGATAAAAGGCGGCCGCCCGCGGATTTATACGTGGCGGCGTCCCCGGTACCGGACTGTTGTCTTAAAGCCGAACAAAACATAAATTCCGAACGGAGGTTTAAACCATGCCGGTTGAGAAGAATGTTTTTGGAGAAGAGCTCCAGCCGTGCTCGACATCGCCCATGACCGGATTCTACAGGGACGGGTGCTGCAGGACTGGTCCCGAGGATCTCGGTCTTCACGTTGTATGCACCGAGGTGACCGAGAGCTTCCTCGAATTTTCGAAGGCCCGCGGAAACGACCTCACCACACCTAACGCCGCATACGATTTTCCGGGCCTTAAACCCGGTGACAGGTGGTGCATATGCGCGCTCAGGTGGAGGGAAGCCTTCGAAGACGGCTACGCCCCGCCTGTGATACTCGCTTCGACGCACGAGTCGGTTCTCGAAATCGTTTCCCTCGAAGACCTCAAGAAATATGCCCTCGACCTCGCCTGAGGGGATATGCTATCGTAATTCTCAGGGGGCGGAGTCGCCCGGGTTATCGAGCCGGGGCGGCTTGAATATCATGACCGGAAAAACGGATTGGGAGCTCGAAGAGAGAATAGACGGGATCTTCGATGATATAGTCGCGCCGGTCTTCGGCGAGCTCATAGAAGAGTACGACGGGGCCGGCGGGTACGGCGCGAAATACGTCACCGACAGCCCGCTGATAACCGGCCTCGGGAGATACGCTTCCATTATGATCACCCACCCTGGCGGCGTCGAGATGATAATCTGTGTTTACTGGGTCAGGGGAAGCCTCCGTCTCGTCGCCGAAAACATACGCATGGTCACACTTTCGAAGACGTTCGACATCTTTACCGTCACGAAAGAGCTCCTTTCAAAACAGGTCAGATTTTTGAGCGGTCTCGAAGCGTGACAAAGCGGCCGGGCTCGGCGCCCGCGCCCTGGAGATAGCTTCTATTCCGGCGTCGTCGAATCTATCCTGACGAGCACGCGCCTGGGCTCGATGTTCTCGAGCGATATATCCTTCGGGAATTTCAAGCTCGACTCCGATATGTCGACCGTCTTCAGTCCCTTCCTTGCCTCGGGAATCTTGAGGAATATCTCGATCTCTTTCTCGTTGAAGAAGTAAAAGGCCCTCCTCGGCCCGAGGAAGGTGACCTTTACCTTGTCTGGCTTTATATCTTCGACGGCGAGCTCGGCCGGGAGCGTCGTATATTTGACTGGCACGCTGTAGGTCCTGTAGACGAGCTTCGATTCGTGAACGAAGACGAACCATAGCGCCACGGCCATGAAG
>PJQE01000028.1_pt1 | contig 18132 bp, 25 predicted proteins | sample 1503751 | NCBI WGS metagenome assembly PJQE01 (sample SAMN07775948, study PRJNA414020) | Biofilm metagenome, whole genome shotgun sequencing project. | reverse complement strand
GCTCTTCCGATCTGGACCGTCCGCATCATCGAGAGGAGATCGCTCTTCTGCCGGCGGTCCAGAATCGAGAGATCCCCGACGCTCTCGCCGCGCTTCGCCGCGGCGCGCGCCGTCTTGTTGTAGGCGACGATCCGCGCTCGCTCGGCCTCGAGCCGGGCGATCTTCTCGCGGAGCCGGTCGATCGCGTCCTCGTCGTCCGAGTAGATCGCGTGCGCCGCGGCCCGCTCGATCGCGTCGGCCCGGTCATTCATCCGCTCCGCCTTCTCGAGACTCTCGAACCCGCGCCGCTCGAGCCGGTTCACGCGATCCCGCTCGGGGATCCGGCCCGGTTGCGTGGCGAAGGCGATATCGCCTCGATACGGCTCGCCGGCGGCGAGGTCGCGCTCGGCGCTCGCCTCCCGCTTCGCGGCCCATGCCCGGAGCCGCTCGGCCCGAGCGAGGCGCCGCTCTCGATAGGTCATCCGTGGAACCTCCATCGCTTCGTCCCGGATCTCCAGGCCGGGCTCTCCGGGAGGCCTCCCGGCCTCCCGCATATGCAGTATACCACAGTCAACAGGAACGCAAGCGCGGATCCGGCGCTAGAGGTACTAGGTAGATCGGCTAGGATCTCGAGCGTGAAGCGGCGGGGATCTCGCCGCTCGAGCATCGAGGAGAGCTTCCGTGACGGTTAGACTTCCAGGCGACGCGGATCCGCCGGCAGGGGCGGGCGGATCGGGAGGCGAGAGGCCTCCAGCGCAGAACCCGCCGGCAGGCGAGACGCCGCCGGCAGGAGGAGCGCCGCAGACGCCGGCTCCGCCGGCGAGTCCTAGCGCGAGAGGCGCGGCTTCATCCGAAGACGACGGGATCGATCTCTCCGATCTCCCCGATGGCACTCCGGACGCGGTTCGGGAAGTCATCCGCCGGGAGCGCCGAGATCGCAGGGCCGCAGAGCTACGAGCGCGCGAGGCCGAAGGCCGCCTCTCCGAGAGGGAGCGGGCGGAGATGACGGAACTCGAGCGCGAGCGAGCGGATCGCACTCGGCTCGAGGGCGAAGTCCAGAGGCTTACCGAAGCGGCACGTTCGCGAGCCGTCCGGGAAGCGGTCCTAGATCTCGCGCCGCGTATCGGCATCTCGGATCCGAAGCTCGCCGCTCGGCTCCTGGACTCGAAGGATCTCGAGTTCACGGACGACGGCTCGCCGAAGAATCCGAAGGCGCTCGAGGCGAAGCTCGAGGCTCTCAAGACGGAGTACCCGTCGATCGCATCCCGGAAGCGTGGAAGCTCCGACGCTGGAGCCGGCCGCGGTGGCGAACCGAACGAGGCCGATATCAACGCAAGAATCCGGGAGAGGATCCGCCGCTAGACGTCGCGGCTCCCTCTCGGAGACGAGAGGGAAGCGATGCCGTACGACAACATCATCTCGCGTACGGACGCCGCGGCGCTCATCCCGGAGGACGTCGTTCGCGAGGTCATCCAGGGCGTCGAGACGGCCTCCGCGACGCTTACCCGGTTCCGCCGCGTCACGCTCTCGCGGGCGCAGCAGCGGATGCCGGTCCTCTCCGTCCTGCCGACGGCCTACTTCGTGAACGGCGATACGGGCCTCAAGCAGACGACGGAAGTGAACTGGGCGAACAAGTACCTCGACGTCGAGGAACTCGCCGCCATCGTCCCGATCCCGCAGAACGTCCTGGACGATGCGGACTTCGATATCTGGGGCGAAGTTCGTCCTCTGCTCGAGGCCGAGATCGGGCGCGTTCTGGACGCCGCCGTCTTCTTCGGTACGAACAAGCCGGCATCGTGGCCGGCCGCGATCGTTCCGGCGGCCGTCGCCGCGGGGAACGTCGTCGCGCGTGGCACGAACGCGGCCGCGGCCGGCGGGATCGCCGCCGACGTCTCGGACGTGATGGCGACCGTCGAGGAGGACGGCTTCCCGGTGACGGGCTTCGCCGCGAACCTCACCATGCGCGGCCGGCTCCGCAAGGCGCGCGGCACGACGGGCGAGCGGTACGCCGAGATCGGGAACGGTGGGAACTCGATCGAAGGCCTCGACGTGACGTACGCGATGGACGGCCTCTGGCCGACGGGGCTCTCGGCGGCCGAACTCGTCGCCGGTGACTTCCGGCAGGGGATCGTCGGCGTCCGGAAGGATATGACGTTCGATATCTTCCGAGAGGGCGTCATCCAGGACAACACCGGCGCGATCATCTACAACCTGCTCCAGCAGGACATGGCCGCGATGCGCGTGACGTTCCGAGTCGCCTTCCAGGTGCCGAACCCGATCACGTACGCGCGGCCGGTGGAGGCCGATCGCTACCCGTTCGGAGTTCTCCGCTCGCCGGCCGCCTAGTCCGGACGAGCGAATGATGGGGCCGGGCGCGGAGGTTAGAGATCCCCTCCTCCGCGTCCCGGCTTCGCCTACGATCCCGAGCTAGAACGGAATCGATCACCGGGAAGGAGAACTGGAACGATGGCGAAGAATGACGGCGGCGCCGCGGAAGTCGCGGAGAAGCTCGCCGAAGAGCAGGAGGCCGGCGGCCGCGGATCCTTCGTGGATCCGACGCCGAATCACGCCTACACCGTCGCGGGCGTGACGTCGGGAGAGCCGACGCCGGAGACGGATCCCGATCTCGCGCGGGAGGCTCGCGAGGCGACGCGCGTCACGGAGACGAAGTTCGATCGTGGCGAGAGCGCGACGTCCGTCCAGGCGGAGACGTCGGGCGAGACGAAGCTCACCGGGGAGGCGCTCGATGCGCGCGGCGCCGAACTCGGGATCGAGGGCTTCTCCTCGATGAAGGCCGACGAGAAGCGCGCCGCCATCGCGGAGGCGGAGGCCGCCTCCGGGAACGGGAGCTAGGGCATGGCCGCGAAGGGATACAAGGCGGGCGACCGGATCCGGATCGAGCATCCGAAGACGGGCGAGGCCTACGGCGTGACTGGATCCGCGTTCGAGAAGACGTACGAGGAGCGCGGCTTCCGTGCCGTCTCGTACGAGGACGGCCGGCCGTTCACGCTCTCGAAGGCGGAGCAGGAGGCCGCCTCCCGCGCGGCCGCTCCCGCCTCGCAGAACGTCGGGCCTGCCGGCATCGCGCCGGCTCCAGAGCCCGCGAAGCCGAAGAAGGCGAAGGCGACGGGCTCTCGCGCTCGGCGTTCCGGAACCCGCTCGAGCGCGGCCGGAACGGCGACGTCGGAGGCCGCCGCGGCGCCGGCGGAGGGATAGCCGGATGCTCACGGAAGCGGAGGCTCGAGCCCGGCTCGAGCGGCTCGTAGCGCATACGACGCCGCCGACGCTGGACGCCGAAGAGATCTCCGCGCTCCTGCTCGTAGCCGCTCGCGTGGACTCCGCGGGCGCGCTCCGAGAGGAGGCCGGCGCGGAGTGGGCGCCGTCCACGGCGTACGCGGTCGGCGATACCGTCGTCCCGACGTCCAGGAACGGCGTCCGCTACCGCGTCTCCGTGGCCGGCACGTCCGGCGCGGCAGAGCCCGCGACGTGGCCGGTGACGGGGACCGTGACCGATGGCGGCGTGACGTGGGAGATCGATACCGCCACGCCGGCCGCGTGGAGCCCGACGTACGATCTCGCGGCCGCGGCCGCGGAGGGATGGCGCGTGAAGGCGGGGCTCGTCTCCGATCGCTTCCGCTTCGCCGATGACGGGGACTCGTACGATCGCGATCAAGTCTTCGCTCATTGTGTCCGGATGGCCGAGCAGTACGAGAAGAAGGCGGCCGCCGGCGGGCTCGTCGTGGGATCGCCGGCAGGCGGGACGGGCGGGATCGGCTCGATGCCGCTCTCGCGCTCGACGCGCGCCACGCTCACGGAGGATCGCGTCATCTCGCTCGAGCAATGGAACGGGAGCGGGCCGCTCCCTCGAGTGAACTAGATCATGCTCACCGCCGACGAACTGGCCGGGATGCAGACGGTCCAGGAGGCGAATCTCCCGGACGTCCTGAACGTCGTCACGATCGAGTACGTTCGCGACGCGCGCGGGAACGTGACGGAGAGCGCCGTGACGGGGCCGGACGTCCCGTGCCGGGTGAAGCCCGTCTCGCAGGCGCGCTCGTCGGCGCAGGAGGCCGTCGTCCTCGAGAAGCTCGGCGTCGTGGAAGCGTGGAAGATCCGGATCCCGCTCGGCACGCCGGAGGTATCGCTCCAGGATCGCGTCTTCGTGGACGTCTCCGGATCCGGCGGCCGGATGATGGAGATCGTCGCCGCGCCGGGGCTCGCGAGCTTCCCGACGATCGATACGCTCTACGCCGTGGAGATCCGATGATGGCGCTCCAGGAGACGCTCGGCGGGAAGTACGGCTCGAAGCTCCGCTCGGTCATCCCCGACGTCGTTATCGAACTCGAGGATGCGGCCTTCGATATCGTGGAGTGGACGCTCACCGGCATCGAGAGCCGCGCGGCGGCCGACGCGCCGATCGGTCCGACGGGCGTCCTCGCCGGCTCGCAGAGTCACGAATCCCGCCGCTATCCAGGCGGCGCGGAGGGCGTGGCGCGGAGCGGCGCCGCCTACTCGGCCTACGTGAACTACGGGACCGGGCAGCGTGGCGCGGCCTCCGACGTCCCCGGACGGACGGCGGAGATCCGGTACTCGGCCGGCTGGATGGGGATGAGCGCGCGGCCGTTCTTCTCGCAGAGCGTCGAGGACGGGCGCGACGAGTGGAATCGCGTATGGCGCGCGCTCGAGTCGAGGCTCCCGCGGCTATGACGACGATCGTCACGGAACTCTCGATCGCGGAGTCCTGGATCTATCAAGTCCTCTCCGGCGATCCGACGCTGGACGCGCTGGCCGGCGGTTCCGTCGAGGACCGGATATGGCCGGGGATCGCTCCGATCGGGACGCCGGAGCCGTACATCATCCTCGCCTACCAGGGCGCGCGGGACGTCGTGGGGCTCGGCTCGGGCCTCGCGCGGATCCTCTCGCGGCCGCAGTATCAAGTCGCGGCGATGGGACCGGCGATCACGCTCGGAACGCTGGATCCGTGGGCCGCGCGAATCGATGAGCTTCTCCACGGGAAGAGCGGTAGCCTGCTCGATGACGATCTCGTCACCGTGCTAGGGCGCGTCCTCTCATGCGTGCGGGAACGTCCGTTCTCCCTGCCGGAGACGGTAGAGGGCCGGCAGTACCGGCGGCTAGGCGGGCTCTACCGCCTCGAGATCACGAAGGGAGCCTAGAGTGGCCGAACGAACAGTCATCACGAACGGGATCCAGATCGGCGTCGAGGCGACGCCGGGAGTGGCGGTCCCCGCGGATAAGAAGCTCCTCTCCGCGGCGATCAATCTCTCGGGCGCCGGCGACGTCCAGGTCATCCGGGGATCGGGCTCGAAGTTCCCGGCGATTGCCGCGCTCGGGAAGGACTTCGCGGAGGGAGATCTCGAGGGCGCGCCGACGTACACCGAACTCGCGTACCTCCTCTCCGGCCTGCTCGGCGATCCGGTTATCTCGACGCCGGGCGGCGCCACGAACGCGCGCCTCTGGACGTGGCCGATCCGCGTTTCCGCGCCGCAGGAGGGGAAGACGTTCACCGTCGAGCAGGGCTCGAGCGTGGCGGCAGAGCGGACGACGGGCGCGGTCATCTCCGGCCTCTCGCTGGACTACACGCGCGACGAACTCTCGCTCGGCGGGAGCGTCCTCGCGCGCGCCTTCGAGACGGGCGCCACGCTCACCGCGGCGCCGACGGAGATCCCGCTCGTCCCGATGCTCCCGAAGGAGGTAGACGTCTTCCTGGACGATACCGTCGGCGCGATCGGGACGACGAAGCTCCTCCGGGCGCTCGCGGCGTCGTGGGATATCTCGGACCGCTTCGGCGCGCTCTGGCCGCTCAATAGCGCGCTCCCGAGCTACGCCGCGACGTTCGAGACGGAACCCTCGAGCGAGATCGGGCTCACGCTCGCGGCCGATGCCGTCGGGATGGGGCTCTACGACGTCCTCCGCGCCGGCTCGACGCGGTTCCTCCGGATCCAGGCGCAGAGCGGGACGGAGATCGAGGCGGGCTTCCCGTACCGCTTCCGGTTCGATGGGGCCGTGAAGGTGACGGACGTCCCGGACTTCTCCGACGAGGACGGGCTCTACGCCGTGGGATGGCAGTTCGGCCTCTTCTCCGGCTTCGGCGCGGATCTCGCCGGCGAGATCACGCTCCAGACGAGCCTCCTCGCGCTCTAGTATCGGGAGGTCATACACCGCTAGGGGATCTCCCGATATGCCGCTCACGCTCCAGAAGCTAACGGGCGCGACCGTCGCCTCCACCGTGGATCTCAAGATCCCCGGACAAGAGGAGGCGGAGAAGGTCGCGCTCGTCTATCGTCCGGCCGTTCTCACCGGGAAGCTCGAGGACGATCTCCGGAAGTACGGAGAGCGATCGGAGGGATGGGCCGCGCTCGTCTCGAAGCTCATCGTCTCATGGGATCTCGAGAGCGAGCCCGGCGTTCCGGTCCCGCTCGAGTACGTTCCGGCCGTCATCGAGCAGGATCCGGAGACGGGGCGCGATCGCATCGTCCAGCCGGCGAGCGGCGCGCTCATGGAGATCCCGACGTGGATCCTCCAGGGGATCATCGAGGGCGTGAAGGGAGATATGCGCCCAAACCCGAAGAGCGGCGAGAGTTCCGCCGCTTCATCCTCTCGCGAGGCCTAGTCGGTGCCGTCCCGGATTACTACCCGCTCGTCCGGGCGGCGCGCTATCTCGGCGTCCCGCCGTGGGAACTACATGAGCAGCGGATCGCGTGGCGGGAAGCCGCGCTCGTACTCGAAGGGGCCGAGCTAGGCGCTCGGGCCGAAGAAGTGAAGAAGGCGACCGCGAAGGCGAAGAAGGCTCGAGCGGGACGTCGGCGTCATCGATAGGGGATCTACCGTGTGACGTAGAGAGTGGCGATCACCGTAGCCGATCTCGAAGTTCGCGCTCGAGCGAACGTCGGGGACGCGCAGAAGGGGCTCCAGAACGTCCAGGGCGCCGCCGAACGATCGGCGTCCGGGGCTTCTGGAGCCTTCGCGCGCGCGGCGCCGGCGATCGGCCGTGCGTTCACCGCGGCCGGCGCGGTCGCGGGATCCGGGCTCCTCCTCGCCTCTGGCGCCGCGGCGACGCTCGCCGACGAGATGGCGAACGTCGCGACCGTCGTCCCCGACGCGGATATCGACGGGCTCACCGATAGCGTCCAGGAGCTATCCCGCGCCACCGGGCAGACGACGACGGATCTCACCGGCGGCCTCTACGATCTCGTCTCCGCCGGCGTGAGTGCGGAGGACGCGATGGGCGTCCTCGCCGCCTCTACGAACCTCGCCATCGGTGGACTCGGGACGACGGCCGGCGCCGCCGACGTCGTGACGTCGGCGATGAACGCCTACGGCGAGAGCGCGGACCAGGCCGGCCGGATCACCGATATCTTCGCGCTCGCGATCCAGAAGGGTAAGGTCACGGCCGACGAGATCGGCTCCTCGATCGCGAACATCGCGCCGGTCGCGGCGTCGGCGGGGATCTCGCTCGAGGAGGTCGGCGCCGGCTACGCCGATCTCACCGCGAAGGGCGTCCCCGCGGCGCAGGCGGCTACGCAGATGCGGGCCGCGATCTCCGCTCTGCTCACGCCGAACGAGCGTCTCAACAAGATCCAGGAGCAGACGGGGATCAACTTCGCCGATCTCGCGCGCGAGAAGGGGCTCGGCGTCGCGATGGAGGAGCTTCGCGTCGCCTTCGCGGAGAACGGGGACGCGCTCGCCGAACTGGCCGGCGTGGCGGAGGCAGACTTCCCGGCCGCGCTCGCCTCGATGCAGGACGAACTCGGCCTCGCGAACTCCGATATCGAGAAGCTCACCGCGATCGCCGGGAAGGACGGCGCGACGTTCGCGCTCCAGGAACTAGCGAAGATGACCGGCGAGTCCGAGTCCGGCTTCGCGATGGCGCTCGGCTCGATCGAGGCCTACCAGTTCGCACTCAATACGACGGGCGAGAACGCGGCCGGCTTCCAGGGGACGATCGAAGAGATGTTCGGCGCGACCGGGACGGCCGCCGAGCAGGCCGCGATCAAGATGGACTCTCCCGTCGAGGCCGGGAAGCGGATGATCGCGACGTTCTCGACGTTCATGCAGGATATCGGCGGGCCGTTCGCCTCTACCGTCGGGCCGATCGCGTTCATGCTCAATCAGATGGGGCCGAGCTTCGGCGGGATCGCGAAGTTCGCGGGGATCGCCGGCGGCGCCATCGGCGCGCTCGCCGGGAAGTTCGTCGGGATGGCCGCGACCGCGATCCCTGCCGTCGCCGGCGTCGTGGCGCCGTTCCTCCCGATCATCGCCATCGTCGGCGCCGTCGTGGCCGTCGTGGCGGGGCTCTGGCTCGCCTGGGAGAATAACTTCCTCGGGATCCGCGATATCACCGCGAGCGTCTTCCAGGCCGTCTCGGGCTTCGTCTCCGGCGCGATCGAGTTCATCTCCGGCGTCATCTCCGGCTTCATGGGCTTCCTCTCGACGCTCTGGAACGGCGTCATCGAAGGCGCCTCCTCGATATGGTCGGCCGTCACCGGCATCGTCTCCGGCGCCGTGAGTGCGATCTCCGGCTTCATCGGCGGGCTCATCGAGTTCGTCGCCGGCATATGGAACGGCGTCACCGGCGCAGCGTCGGCCGCGTGGAGCGGCGTCACGGGGATCGTCTCCGGGGCCGTGGACGGGATCGCCGGGATCATCGGCTCGATCGTGGACGTGGCGCGCGGCGTATGGGATACCGTCTCCGGGATCTTCGGTGCGATCGGCGACGCGGCCGCGAGCGTCGGGGACTTCATCGGCGGCGTCGGCGATGCGGCCTTCGGCTGGATCCCGAGTTTCCAGACGGGGACGACGTACACGCCGGAGGGGCCGGCCTACCTCCACGAAGGCGAGGCCGTTCTCCCGCCGGATCTCGCCGCGCAGTTCCGCTCCTTCTTCGGCGGCCGCGGCACGATGGGCGGCGAGGAGATCCCGGTCCTCGAGGCGCTAGGCGGAGGCGATACGAATATCACCGTCCATCTCCCCGGCGCGACGCGACCGATGGGCCCGGAGGACGTCGCACGTCCGCTCCGCCGGCTCGCGGCGCTCGGGACTTGGTAGGCTCCGGCCATGCCGAATCCGTACGCCGCCGTCGGGCTCACCTATGACGGGGAGGACGTCCAGCTAGCCGACGGCTCGCTCTTCCTCGAGGTACGCGAGGGGCTCGGGAGCTACCCGTCTCTCCGCGGCTCCGACGTCCTTCGGCCGGGCCTTCCAGGCCGGCGCGCGCGGAACCGGATCGGCGACGTACTCGGGCTCGAGCTTACCGGCTGGATCCGCGGATCCACGCTCGCCGAACTGGCCGATCTCCGGCTCCTGCTCGCCGGCCTCTTCCGGCCGACGAAGGGGCCGCGGTCGCTCGAGGCGACGCTCGAGAACGGGACGGTTATCTCCATCCCGGCACGCTCGCTTCCGGACGGGATCTCGTACGGCGACGAGCCGAGCGCGACGCGGACGGTGAACGTCGCGCTCGAGGCGGCCGATCCGCCGTACTGGCGCGGCGCGGAGGAGGAGGATCTCGATCGAGCCTTCGCCGCCTCGCCGACGGACTTCGATCTCGAGCATCCGGGGAATGAGCAGACGCATGAGATCGTCTTCGAGTTCACCGGGCCGATGGAGAATCCGCGCGTGACGAATCTCGGCTCGGGGATCTACGTCGAGGCGCTCGTCGCGCTCGGCGCCGGCGAGGTACTCACGATCGACGGGACGAACTTCACGGCCGATATCGACGGCGTATCCGCGATCGGCTCCATCCGTCACTCGGGCTCCCGGAAGTGGATGCTCCTCGAGCCGGGGACGAACTCGATGAGACTCACCGCCACGACGCCGGGCGGGACCGTGACGTCGCGGTTCCGGCCCGTCTACCTCTAACCGTAAGGAGATCGCTCAATGCCTCGCTACGCTCATCCCGGCGCGAAGCCGCAGCTAGACGCCGACGCCGGCGAGTTCTCGGACGAGGAGCCGTCGTCGGAGTACGCCGCTCCGCCGATGGTCATCCCCGACGCGACGCCGGAGGCGATCGCCTACTCGAACCCGGCGATCGAGGAAGCCGGCTCCGGCACGTCCGGCGGCGGGACGCTCCTCAATCTCATCGTCCAGGGCGGGACGACGACGCTGGACTGCCAGAGCGCGACGTGGACGGAGCGGCAGGCGACGGTCACGATCGGCGCGAACGGGCTCTTCACGCTCTCGGCGTCGTGGAATCCGCGCTTCGCGACGCTCCTCATCGAAGATATCGGGGCCGCGTGAGATGCCGTACCCTGCTCTTCCCGATCACCGGATCCCGTACGACGCCGACGGGACGCTCGTCTACTTCGGCGATCCTCTCACCGGCGCGACTACTGCCGCGAGCGGCGCGCAGCTTCTCGAACTCCAGGACGATGACTACGTCACGACGGGGCCGGGCGGCGGGAGCGGGGACGGCTCTACGGGCGGGATGACGATCTTCTTCTTCTTCCCGCATCAGTCGGAAGTCACCGGCATCTACGCACTCGCGAACTTCGGGACGATCGGGCAGCCGAAGGGCTCGAACGATACGACGAACGGCCTCGATGGTACGTGGGAGACGGCGAGCCTCCCGAGTGGCGCGCCGAGTCCGACGGGATCCACGGCGGCCGTCGATTCATGGCGCGCGGGGATCAAGCCGGTTAGCTTCACGGGGCCGAAGAAGAATCTCCGCGTCCATCTCGCGACGGGAGGCGGCGGGAATACGTGGGCGATCTGCCATCTCTACGGCGAGGTCGCCGGCGGGCAGATGACGCACGATCTCGTCTTCCTCGATCCCGATCTCGGCGCCGGCGTCGCCTTCCCGGCTCCGGAGGACTACGGCGACCAGCCGCTCGGGACGACGGTCGTCCGGCCGTTCCGCGTGAAGAATACGAGCGCGACCAGGACGGCGGCGAACGTGAACATACAATGCAACGATGCGGACTTCACGATCGGCGAGTCCGCGTCGGGGCCGTGGGTCGCGACGATCAACATCGCCTCGCTCGGGCCGGGCGTGGAGAGCGCGACGCTCTACTCTCGATGCACGACGCCGGCGCCCGGAGCGCCGCTCAAGCCTCGGTTCGCGCGCATCATCGCGACGTGCGACGCCGGATTCTTCGGCTAGGCGATGCCTCCCGCCTCTCTGCCGACGCCGGCCTCGGTTCTCGCGCGCACGCTCTACCTCTACGAGAACATCGGATCCGGCCCAGGCGACGGGACTACGAACGGACCGGAGGACGTGGACGCGCGCACGCTCTACCTCTACGCGAACGAAGGGGCTCACGGATGGCCGGCCGGCGGCGAGACGATGGGGCCGGACGACGTTCTCGCGCGCACGCTCTACCTCTTCGTGAACATCGGACACGATCGGGATCCCTCCGACGTCGCCGGTCGCGCGCTCTACGTCTACGAGGCCTATACGAACGACGAGATCTTTCCGTGGATCGAGCGGATCCGGCCGACGGAGCAGTACCGGGGCGGGCAGGTGGAGATCTACGGCGACGGCTTCGGCGCGACCGCAGCCGCGGAGGGAAGCTCCGTTCGGCTCGGCGTCTACGATCCGGCCGTCTCCGGGCCGGGGCTCGTTCTCGGCGTCGTCTCTTGGAGTTCGCGCTCGGCTAACCTCTGGCCGGCGAATGGCGACGGCTCCGGGGCTCCTCCGCCTCGCTCCCTGCCGGCGATCGTCGTGACGCTGCCGGACGAGGCCGTCTCGGGGATGCTCTCCGTCGAGGAGACGACGTAGCCGATGGCGCACTTCCGCGAATCGAACGCGCTCCATCTCGAGATCCTCGAGGTAGTTCCCGTCGAGGGCGTCCCGATCGAGGTCGATATCTTCGATGGCTCGAATCCGGGGACGATGCTCGAGCATCTCGAAGGCGCGGAGGGCGTGAAGTTCTCGCTCACGATGAACGAGGAAGGCGCCGGCGAGTTCCGCCTCTCGCGCGGGGATCCGAAGGCGACGCCGGAGGTCATCGATCGCGAACATCTCGCGAAGGTGAAGATGGGCGGCGTCTACCGCTTCTCGTTCTGGATGGAGAACCGGAAGATCGTCACGCTCACCGAAGAGGAGGAGGGCGGCGAATACTGGCACGTCTCCGGGCGCGAGGGGACGTACGCCTACCTCGATCGGGCGACGATGGATCGCGTCTCTCACGTCGGCGACGATCCGATCGAGGGCGTATATAACCTCACCGCGGCGGGGACCGGGAACAAGCTCGGGCAGATGCTCCGGCGCGTCCTCGAGGAGAGCGAGAACAAGAGCCCGAGCCCGCTCGAGTTCCTCGGAGTCGGCTTCGATTACGACGTGGACTCGCACGGCGCGGTATGGACGCAGGACGCGGACGTCCAGGTGAACGTCGGGACTCACGTCCTCCCGATCGCGAAGATGCTCTCGGCGCTCGGCGTGGATCTCCGCGCGCGGCACGATCTCCGGCTGGACGCCTACGAGGATCTCGGCCGGCACTTCGAGATCGATGGCGGGACGGGCTCCGTCGTCTTCCGCGCCGGGCAGAACGTGACGACGAGCCTCGAGCGGACGACGGAGCCGGGGATCCTCTCTCGGCTTCTCGTGAAGGGGACCGGGGATCAGTTCTTCGAGGTCATCCGGCCGGATCTCGAGGCCGATCCGTATATCCGCCGGCGGGAGAGCTACCTCTCCTTCGGGAACTCCGACGATCCGACGACGATCCAGCGCGCCGGCGAGGCCGAGCTTGCCGCTCGAGAGGCGCGCCGCGGTGCGATCTCCTTCGGCGCGGACCATGATCGGGGCCGCGGTGGATATGAGCCGTTCGTGGACTACGATCTCGGCGATTGGGCCACGCTGGACGAGCCCGGCGTCTACGATCTCGAGACGGTCCGGATCGTCGGGATCACGGTCGAGCAGGAAGAGGACGATTACGCCGTCTACCTCGACGCGAACTCGATCGTCCTCGAAGAGATCCTCAAGGTCGCGCGGAAGATCCAGAACGGCGGATCCGGAGGATCCGGAGGATCCTCCACGTCGAGCGTCGGAGGCGGATCCGGCGGAGGCGGATCCATCTCGTCGCCGGCGAAGGTGGCCGTCGAGGCCGGCGATCTTCCAGGCTACCTCTACGGGAAGCTCGAGGCCGGCGACGGGATCACGAAGAGCATCTCCGGCCCGAGCGGGAACCGGACCGTTCGCCTCGAGGCCGACGTCTACCTTGCCTCGCTCGGCGACGTCGATCCGACGGGGCTCGCCGACGATGACGTCTTCGCGTGGGATGCGACGGCCGGACTCTTCGTTCCGCGGCCGCGCGGATCCGGCGGCGGCGGCGGCGCGGAGGAGGAGGTATGGCGGGAGGGGAACGGGCCGGCCGCGCACGCGCAGAGCCGCGAGTTCACCGAAGGCTCGACAATCGGGACGCTCTCGCGCGTCGCGCACGGGACGCCGAAGGGAACGTGGAGCGAGGTTCGGAGCGGCCTCGAGTGGCTCCAGACGGCGGCGATCGGGACGGAGATGGACGTCTTCGTCATTCCACTCTCTCTCGCGATCGGCGATCACGTCTCGCTCTACGGCTCGTACTACCGGGACCAGCCGGACCATCTCGGGCCGTTCGTCGGCTTCACGGACGGCGCCGTCTTCGGGACAAGCGCGGCGCTCGGGACGTTCCTCCACTTCTCCGGGAACTCCTATCGCTCGATGATGAATACGTGGCCGGGGATGAACTCCCGGACGCAGGACGGGACGATCTTCGATTATCCGTACCCGATCCTCCCGTTCGGGTGGCGGATCAAGTGGGAGGCCGCGAATACGTTCGGCCTCTACCATCGGCCGAATCTCGCGGGCAAGTGGCGCCGGATCCAGGCGAACTACGCGCGGACGTTCACGCCGACGCACGTCGCCTTCGGGATGGCAAGCATCGGAGCCGGGTACTCTGCCGACAATCCCGCGCGCCTTCGGCTGGAGGCCGTGCGGATCAATGACGCGGACTAGGAGGCGCGAGGCGATGGCGAAGAAGACGAAGCCGTTCGAGGGGCTCGAGGATCCCGCCGGCGAGGAATGGCAGGCGGCCGCGGACGGCGCATGGGCGGCCGCCGAGAAGAAGGCGGAACGCGCTCGAGCGAAGGCCGAGAACGAGGCGGAGGCTCCGTCCGCGTGGAGCTTCTACGAGGCGCCGGCGCTTCCGGACTTCGCGGCCGCGGCGTCGAGCGCCGTGAAGATCGAAGTTCTCGGCCGGTTCGTCATCCAGGACGGGGCCGTCCACGACGTCACGCGCGCGACCGGCGCCTGCCGGCTCGTCCCGCTCGGGCCGGGAGCCTCGAGGACGTTCGTTCACTTCGGGCATGAGCTAGAGGCCGCGGCCGGGGATGCGATCCCGCACGCCGTCTGTATGGGATGACGGACGAATGGAAGCTCGCGGCCGGCATCCTCGCCGTGAACTTCCCGCTCGTCATCGCCTACATCGTGGCGGAGCGGAAGGGCTGGATCGACGGGCCGAGCGCCGTCGCGGCGAAAAAGACGCTCCTCGCGGAGAAGGACGACGAGATCGAGCGCGGCACGGCCGAACTGGCGGCCGTGCGGAGGGCGCGCGAGGCGAAGGAAGCCGAGATGCGCGCCGAGTTCGAGAAGCGGCTCGAGTATATGGAGGCTCGCCGGAAGGAAGAGCGAGACGGTAGAGTAGCCGCGGAGAAGAGGGTCACGATGCTTACAGAGGCGACGCGCGAGATCACGGGGCTCCTCCAGGACGTCCGCGTCGAGATGGCGCGCCGTGCCGGCAGCTAGGGCGCTCACGATGAAGCGAGTCCTCCGGGACGCCGATGACGTCATCGCGAAGGCGCATCGGGAGGCGGCGCTCTTCCGGGAGCTACGACGAACAGAGGGGATCGTCCAGCGGTTCGGGGAACGGCGTCGGCGTGACGTCGGCCACGATCCGGATCGGAGGAAGGACGAGGGACCGTGGACGTCATCGAACGGATCTTCTTCGCGGAGCTAGGGATCGCGATCGCGGTCGCCGTCCTCGCCGTCCGCGAGTCGATCTTCATGTACCGGCTCGGGCGCTCCGAGCAGAACGATCCGCCGTCGTGGATCCTCAAGTCCGTCGCGATCGCGACGTGGACGATCACCGCCGCGGCGATCTACTTCGGCGCCATCGCGACGGCTCGGCTCATCTTCTACGAGCCGGCGGGATCGCCGCTTCGGCCGTTCACGCTCATCTCGGGCGCGCTCATCATCGCCGTCCTCGCCGTGCCGGCCTACATCGGCTACGAGTTCCGCCGACGCCGGCCGCACGGCGAGGAGTAGACTCCGCCGCGAGATGGCGATCCCGACGGTCACGTTCCTCCAGAGCCCGTACCAGAACGCGCGGGACGCGCGCTACGCGCTCCGCGCCTTCGTGGAGCATCGGATCGTCGGGACGCTCCCGTCGGCGCGCCGGGCCTTCGGCCTCGTCGCCGGCGACGCCGGCCGGCGCGCCTCGAGTCACTTCGGGCTCGGCTTCGTGAACGGCGTACTCACGATCGATCAGTACGTCCCGCTCGATCGGATGGCCTGGACGAACGGCGACGTCCGGGATCCGACGTGGAGCCGGATCATCCCCGGCGTGAACCCGAACCTCTATACCGTCACGTTCGAGCATGAAGACGGCGGATCCGCCGGCCGCGGCGTCATCGCCGAAGCGGTATGGCGCGCGACGATGGAACTCCAGGCGCTACTCACGTCCGGCGACGCCGCCGCGATCCGCGCGAAGGGGATCCGCGGCGCGACCGATGCGATCGTGGCGCAGATGCGCGCGATCCCGAAGGACGCGACCGGCTTCATCGATCATCATGCGATCGCCGGCCCGAACAAGCCGTATTGCCTCCGGCGATGGCTGGACGATCCGGGACTCATCGAGGGCTCGCCGAGCCGGCGCGACCGCCTCCTCGCGGCCGTCCGCGGAGGAGCAGTAGGAGGAGACGCGATGCCGAGACTTCACTTCCAGGCCGTCGAATGGAAGACGGACGCGGACGCTCCGTTCTGGCGCGAGGGGCCGGGCGCCGGCGCGATGGAGCGGTTCGTCGGCGTACAGACGGTGGACTCGATCGCGCGCACGACGGACGATAACGGCGCGTGGGTACTCGTCCGGATCCCGGTCGCCGGGCAGAGCCCGTACGTATGGATGAAGCGGACGGATCTCACGCCGGCGGCGGAGTGGGAGAAGTACGAGGCGGCCGTCCGGAAGGTCATCGAGATCGGCCCGGCGGCGCTCTCGAGCGGCGGGATCTCGGAGGCGGAGGTCGCGAAGCGGACCGCGGCCGCGGCGAAGGCGGCGGCGGCCGACGTGAAGAAGGCGGCGAACGCGGACGTGGACGCCGCGGCCGCGAAGTACGGAGCGTGACGGTGGAGCAGGACTACGAGGTCATCGGCGAGGACGCCGGGACCGATCCGACGAGCTACGGCGTCGTCACCGATGACGAGGCCGGCGACGAGCCGACGGAGTTCGGCGTGAAGCCTGGAGAGGAACCGGCGCCGGCGTCGGTTCCGGAGGAGGAGTAGTGGAGCCGTTCGATCTCGCGATCATCTTCACCGCGGCCGGCGCGCTCATCGGCGCCGCGCTCGTCACCGCGGCCGTCGAGCTACTCAAGAGGCTCGGGATCCTCGCCGTTCACGGTCGGGCGCCGATGCTCGCCGCGGCCGCGCTCTCGGCCGGGCTCGTCCTGCTCGGCGCGTGGAGCATCGGCTTCGCCGTCACGCCGGAGAATCTCCTCCTCGGGATCCTCGCCTGGATCAACGTGACGACGGCCGCCATCGGGACGCACGCGACCGTCCGGAAGGCCGGCGCGATCGCGTCGGGATCCACGAATCCAGGCGGGCCGGATCCAGAGGGATAGGCTCGGCGCCGCAGAGGCCGGGAGAGCGAGGGCTCCCGGCCTCTCTTCATGCCCGGAACTTCGCGCTCGAGGATCCCCGACGTCGCCGTTCCGGCTAGGCCGGAAGTACCGCGCGGAATCCGCTTGCAGGCCGGAACCGGAAGGAGTACGATCTAGTTCCGGACGGGCAGGAGATCCCGCCGGGAAGGAGATGAGACGGTGACGAAGAACTGGAAGTGCGGCTCCCCGGCTTGCGATCGGCCGCTCGCGTGGCACGCGCGGCGCGCGACGTACCTCCTCGAGACGGAGGGGCCGGACGCGGAGCGCGAGTTCGAGATGGATCATCCGGACTCGGAGGACGATGACGATCCCGCGTGCGATGCCTCCGACGCGAGCGAGTGCGCGATGATGCGGGAGCGGAGCGTGGCCGGCCGCTCGAACGAGATCCCGGCGTGCCCGGTCCACGGCCACCGGATCGGCGGGAAGCCGATCGGGCCGGACAATCCCGGCGCCTACGGCCGGACTCACGATATGGACTGTCCAGGCTTCGGATGCGCCGCGACGCCGTTCACGCTCTCGCCTCGAAGCGAGACGTACTGGAGTTCGTGAGATGCGTCCGGCGGCTCTCCGCGGCGTCCCGTGCGAGATATGCGGCTCGACGCGATCGGCCGCGACGTTCTGGCCGGGAAGCCGCGACCGCGCCGTCTGCACTCCGAACGCGGACGGCCGGGATCGATGCCGAGAGCGGGAGCGAGAGAAGGCCTTCGGGCCGACGGTGAAGGAGGATCCACGGTGAAGAAGGTCACGAAGGCGCAGGCGGAGAAGGCGCTCCGCGAGGTCGCGCGGCAGCTGTCGGCGAAGCGGGGAGGCTATCCCGTCCCGACGGGACCGGACGCGGCCTATCACGGCGACGGGCCGGAGCTTCGGATGGACTGGAACTGGAGCGGGACGCCGACGCCGACGATCCTCCTCGAGTCCTCCGCGTTCTCGGAGTGGACGTTCGAGATCGATACGGTGAAGGTCGGCGCCGTCGCCGGCGTCTTCGCCGAGCCGTACTCGAGCTACGCGCTCTCCCTCTACCCGGCGGTGACGCGATGACGAGGACGTGCCCGGCGTGCGGCCTCGCGGCCGCTCCAGGCGATCGCTACTGCGGGCCGTGCGGATCCGCGCCGGATCGGACGTCCTGGATCGACGGCCCGGATCCGATGGCGGATCCGCGCGAGGCCTACGAGTTCGAGGCCGCCGGCGTCGGGCTCGATCCGGAGGCGATCGATGAGTGGATGCTGGAGAGGGGATGATGGGAGATCTCATGCGCCGGATCGCATCCGGCGAGAGGAACGGATCGATCGCGAG
>PJQE01000027.1_pt1 | contig 18326 bp, 13 predicted proteins | sample 1503751 | NCBI WGS metagenome assembly PJQE01 (sample SAMN07775948, study PRJNA414020) | Biofilm metagenome, whole genome shotgun sequencing project. | reverse complement strand
TAGCTGGAACGAAGAGAGGGAGATAAGCTTTTCGAGCTTTCCTTTGCAGTGCTTGCATTTCTTTAAGGGCGGATCGTTAAATCCCTGAAGCGCCTCGGTTATTCTCCCGCATTTCTTGCACTCATATTCGTATATCGGCATACCGTTGACCTCAAAACATGTATTCGGTTTTCGATTTAATATAATGATTGCGAGGGATTTTTCAAGCCGTAGGCGAAGCGCACTCCGTTTGCGCGAGCGGTAGATAAGGATAGTGGAAGCAGTAATGATAATTGACTAATAAGTTGTTTAATATGATATAGTAAATAATGCAGCGCAGTCTGTTCTCTGGAAATCTGTAATCCTTACGGCTGCAATTTCTATGAAGGCGATCTTTCCACCAGTCCGCTCGTTCTGCAAGGGAGAGTCGAATTTTTCAACTGCGCAGTTATAGACTACTTCAACGTAGAATGCGGCGTAGCCGGCTTCAATGGATTCCCCAACGCCGATGCTGTTTTATCAATCGAGGAAATATTGGACAACAGTAATATCGCCGGTTTGTCCAGCCTCGACGGCGCGGGTGAATTTAGATTCGAGTGCTCGCCTATAGTGCAATAAGTCTGCTTGCCCGCTGGCTTAGCCGAATAGGGATGATGACAATGGGCGATTTTAAGCAGAAAAACAGGCCTTATAAATGTAAGATTTATGAGTTAACATAATATATATTATCGGACGTTAAGTCTACGCCGCCGGGAGTGATGCGTCTTCGGGGTTTCGTGGAGGTCGGATCGAGTCGGCAGCCTTCTGCTGGGCGGTTTATGGACGAGCCTTTGTAGTCGGATCTTCCGGGTAAGTCTTCAAATTGTTACAACCTTACGACATTCACGGATTCGCTGAGCGTTTCCCGCGCCAGCTCGACGAGGTGCGCGTGATGGGTGAAGAAAAGAACCTGGGTTTTTCTGGATAGCTGGTCGAGTATTTTTAATCCGGCGGCCGAGCGAGTGTCGTCGAAGTTAATGAAGAGATCATCCGCGATAAACGGCAGCGCGTTCGAGCTTTCGAGATAATCCTCGACTGCCGCTATGCGAAGCGCCAGGTAAAGTTGGTCGGCCGTACCGTCGCTCATTCCAGAGACCTCGACCTTATCGCCACCGGTCCTGACTCCCGCGAGCCGCGTGCGATCGTTCTCGTCGAATATGATTTCGAGCCCGGAGAACGAGCCATTCGTGAGAGCTGCGAATAATTCCCCGGCGCGCCCGAGAAGCGGAGCCTGTTTCTCGCGTCCGTAGCGGTCAATCGCCCATTCGAGCATTCTGGCGGCCGAGCGGACCCGGACATAGCGCTCGGCAACCTGCTTCATCTCGGCGATCGCCGATTCTTTCCTCGATGCCGCCTCGGCCGCACGCCCTGAGCCGCCGAGAGCTTCGAAATCCTTTTTCTTTTGCGATAGATCGATAGCTGTGGCTTCGAGTTGTATCTTTAAATCATTCTGCTGTTCTTCGAACTCTTCGATCCTATCCCGGACCTGTTCAATATCTGCCCCGCTGCATTCATGAATTAGCTCTTCTAATCTGAGCCCGTCGCCGTCTTGGACGAGCCTGTCCGTCAGGCGCTGTTTTTTGTCTTCGAGCTCTCTCAGCTTGTCCGATTTCAGGATTGCATCACGCAATTGAGCGGTGTTTTCCGTCCGTCCAGATTTTTGAAGGAAGCTTATAGTTTCGCGCGCCTCCGCGGCCGAGTCTCCGGCCTCTTTAATTCTTCGTTCGAGCCGGGATATCTCTTTTTCTTTTTCCTTTCTCTGCTCGCTCGTTCTTTTCGTTTCATCAAGGCGCTGTTCGAGCTTAATTACGGCATTTTCGGTGTCGTCTTCGGCTGCGAGGTCTTTTGCCGCCGCGCTCACGAAATTTCTTACGTCATGTGTAAGGTTCTCGATATCGCGTTTTATCTTTTCGATCCGCTCATAGAGGATATGGTTTATTTCGACCGCGATCTCCCTCATTTCTTCTATGGCGCTTAGCTTGGGTGCAGCTTCCTCGGGCGGAGTGTTTTCCGAGATACCTAATGCCCTGAGTGCTTCCGCCCACTTTTCCCGCCACGAATCCCCCTCTTCTTTGGCGATCTTTAAAGCCCTTCGCTTCCGTTCGGCTTCGGCCTCGAGCCTGGCCAGATTCTCTAGAAGCTCTTTTCTCAGGGCCGCTTTCTTATCGTGCTCCGCGAGAATGTCGGACGCGGCTTCTATAATTACGCCGAGCGGATTTTCTGCAAGCGTGGATTCGTTCGCGGCAAGCCATGAAAGCTCTGCGATTATGGAGGCCTTTGCTTTAGATTCTTCGTTGTATAAGGCCTCAAGTCTTCGCGAAGCCTCCAGGCGGTTTTCGACGAGCCTCATTATATCGCTTCTGGCGGCGAGCCATCCGAGCATGGAATCCGGAGATGCGGGCTCGAACGGAGCCCCTTCCCACATCTTTCTCCACGCCGCTTCCAGTGACTTCGAATCCTCCGAAAGCGCTCTCTCGTTCTTGAAGAGGCTTTCGAGGAGCTCCTCTTTTTCGGCGACTTGCCGTGAGATTGTCGTTATCTCTGCGGCAGACTGCGCGTTGTCGAAGCGTCGGTCGGCCGTCGTGTCGGCCTCGACGACAGCGGATTCGTACGCTTCCGTCAGTGAAGCCTCGCTGCCTGTAAACGCCGCTATTTCCGCCTCCGGCACGGCCTCACCCGCGACGTAGCGCCGTTTTAATAGAGACCACCCGGTGTCCCTGGCTTCACGTGCCTTCACGAGCTCGTCGATGGACACTGCGTGCCCTTCTTTCAAGAGCCGTTCATATGTTTTTTTGTATCTTTCGAGCTCCTGCCCGGTGCCACGAATCTCCTCCTCGCATTGCTTTACCCTGAGGTCGAGTGAGCGTCTTTCGTCGCGGTGATTCTGAACGGCCTCCCTGATCGGGACGGAAACGCCAATGAGCACGTTTTCCTCGACACTTGGATTGAGTGATTTCAGGTGGAGCGCAGCAGCATCTTCGGCGGCTTTCATTTCCAGCCCGGCCGAGCGTATCAGAGATGCAATATCGCCCCCGGCGCGTATGGCCCTGAGCACTGCTGAGAGCCCCGAAATGTCTCTGGGCTCGCCCATATTCTTTATTTTTCGCTCCAAGTCTGTGATTTGATATTCCACTTCCACTGCGCCGTCTCTTGTGTTGGAGATTGCCGAGATTATCTTGCCTCGGGCATTCAGAAGCGCCCGCGCTGTCTCCACCTTTGCCCGTTTTGGTATGCGATTTAGTAGGACTTCCGCGTCGTCGCCTTCCAGCCCAGCTTCGCTAGCGAGTCTTCTGATATTCGCCTTGGCGGCCGCGAGCTCTGCCTCGCGGTTGGGGAGGTCCACCCTCTCTTTCCTGACCTCTATCCGGCGGTCGCGGAATGACAGGATTATGCTCTCGCGGAGAAGGAGTTCCTCGTCATATTTCATTCCTTCGAGCTCGGTATTCGCCTCTTCTAGCTCCAGCTTTAAAGTTCCGGCTTGATGTAACCACTTGTCGAGCTCGCGTTCTGCTTTATCGAAGTTGATGAGCGCGTTTTGGGGGAATCTTACAACACTACCCAATTCGAGCATCTTTCTTTCCGTATCAGAGAGATCTTCCACGTAGTTATAAATTTGGCGGATTCTGAGCAGTTTCCTAAGCTCATGTGAGATATTTCTCCTCGCTTCGTCGAGCGTATGGTAGTGCTTCTGCGCCTCGTCGAACGCCCGTCTGAGCTCCTGCCAATTGGCAGCCGTGACTGTATGCTCGCGTATCGCCTTCTCAGCTTCATTGAGACGGGCCTGAGCTTGGTTATATTTTCGAGTTTGTGCTTTTGGAGCCCATAGTTCCTCCGCCTCTGCATTCAGACCCCGGAGCTTCTCTCTTAGCCCCGATAAACCTGTCCCCGCGGAAAAGAGCGTCTGGCCGACTTCGCTCTCGGAGTCGAGGATTTCCTGCCCTCCCCTCCTGAGGCGAATATGGTCGAGGCTGAACATACGAGTGAAAAATTCCTCGCTTGCTCCGCCCAGAAAAGGCGCGAGGGCACCCTCCCCTCCCCTCACCGGGAGGCCGCCCGGCGTGAGAAGGGTGTCCTTGTTGCCCTTTCTGCGGCGGACGTCTATTGTCTCGACTCCATTTTCGAGCGCCGCGCCCAGCAGCATGTTCTTATACTCGTGAAGGAATCCGAATTTCGATTTCGGGTCGATCCCGAACAGAAGGTCTTCGATGGCGGAAAGCGCGGTCGACTTCCCGGCCTCGTTCGGGCCGAATACTATATGGAAGTCGGCGGGCATGGCGGGTATGTCGAGCCGACTGTCCGTGAAGCACCCGTATCGTGTGAGGTCGAGCCGTCGTATGCGCATCGCTCAGCCCTCTCTCGTCTTGAGGAGCGCCCTTAAATATTCTCCCGTGTGCTCCGCCAGCGCCCGGTAATCGGACTGCACAGCCGCGCCCAGGACGGCGTCCTCTATATCGCTTCTTATGTCGGACGGCAGCCTCGATATTATTTCGCTTAAATCGGATTTAAGAAGATTTTGAAGGTCCGCATCCTCCTCCGCGCCGCGCAGTATGCCGTAAAGATCGCCAAGGATCTCTCCGGTGTCTGTATCATGACGGCGGTCCGGATCCGTCGATACCACGACGCGCTCCACCCACGCCGCCCCGTCGCCGAGGGCGTGAGCCGCTCCGTGCGCCTCGGCCAGGAGATTGTCGCCCGATATTATCAGATTATCGTGTATCGCGCTCTGTCCGTAGAGCTCGATCCTGCAGGCCAGGAGCCTGCCATCGGATTTTCCCGCCTCCTCCTCTATCGCGCTCCGCATCCTCTCGTAAATGTCCGAAAGACGCTCGCATCCGCCCGCGTCGATCTTGAGAAGCTCCCATCTTACGACGTCGGTGTAAACGGGTTCGAACGAGGATATTTCATTATCATCGACCGCTATGATATAAGCGCCCTTGGGCCCCGTTTCGCGTATGTGCCTCCCCTGAAGATTTCCAGGGAAGACGACGTGCGGGTTCTCGCTGATCACGCGGCCCTGGTGCACGTGGCCGAGCGCCCAGTAGTCGTACCCTTTCGCGAGAAGCTCGCCGAGGACACATGGTGCATAGTTGGCATGCCCGTCCATGCCGCCCATTCCCGTGTGCAAAACTCCTATGTTAAAAGCACCGCGGACCGGGGCCGGATAGGAAGCGGCAAGATTCTCCGTGATGTCGCGGTCGGAATACCCGCGCCCATGAAGGGCAACGTTGATGTTTTCGAGGCTGAATGTCTCAGGCTTTCTCGCTGAAAATACCCTCACGTTATCGGGCAGAGTAAGCCGCTTCGTGATCTGGCTTTCCGCATCGTGGTTGCCGTAAAGTATATACACCGGGATACCTGCCCTTGAAAGCCGTCCCATCTGGCCGACAAAGAAGAGCCCCGTCTGGTAGTCCCGCCAGTCGCCGTCGTAGAGGTCGCCTGCTATGATGACGAAATCCACTTTCCGCTCCACGGCCTCTGTGATGAGGTTATCGAAGGCCCTCCGTGTCGCCGTCCGGATGCGCTCGACAGAGGGGCCCTCCATGCCGTCGAGGCCCCTGAGGGGGCTGTCGAGGTGAATGTCCGCGGTGTGTATGAAGCTGAATGAGGCCAAGTAGCGTCGTCTCCGGTTTGTCAGAAGATTATATCATGACACGAAAACTGCGGCCCCGTACAGCTTGTCTCCGGAATTATCGTGAATATTCTTGAATAATGCGGATGAATCATCCGGGGCTGAATGCCTTTAGCTACCGTTATTTCTGTACCGGCGGTTTTTATTACGACTTAAATTTGTAATTACATTGCACACGGAAACATGTATCATATAACCGGTTTTTTGACGCACACCCTTCGCCCGGGCAGACGCGGCTAGCGTATGCCCCCCACGACGAAAAGTCGGGAGCTCGAGCGGGTGGATTCACAGCCGCCCGCACAGGCGCGGACTATAACCGATAAACGGAGACGATAGACTGAAATGGAATTATTAACGGGAGCTTTTACAGTCGACTTGATGGGAAAAGACCTCTGGATGTGGGTCATTTTCCTGGCGCTCGTGCTCACGCTGCTGGCGCTCGACCTCGGCGTTCTTCACAAGGAGAAGCGGGAGATTTCGATAAAGGAGAGCCTTCTACTGAGTGCGGGGTATATAGTGATCGCCCTTCTTTTCGGCGTATGGATATGGTGGTCGATGGGCCAGGTGTCCGGAATAAATTATCTCACGGGCTATTTCGTGGAAAAGAGCCTGTCGATGGACAACATTTTCGTCATCTCGCTTATATTCTCGTATTTCGGCATTCCCCGGCTTTACCAGCACAGGGTTCTCTTCTGGGGCATTCTGGGGGTTATAATCCTCCGCGCGATAATGATAGGAGTCGGCGCGACCCTCGTCGAAAGGTTCGAATGGATACTCTACATATTCGGCGGCTTTCTCGTCCTCACGGGGATCAAGATGCTTTTTTCGGCGGACCACGATCCGGACATGACGGACAACGTGTTCCTGAAGTTCCTCAGGAACCACATTCCGGTGACAGACAGGCTCCACGGCGAGAAGTTCTTCGTCAACCAGCCTGACCCGGCCTCGGGAAAAATGATAAAGCTCGCAACGCCGCTCTTTCTAGCCCTGATAATGGTCGAGGGGGCGGACATCGTATTCGCCGTCGATTCGATCCCGGCAATATTCGCCATCACCACCGATACATATATCGTATATACCAGCAATATATTCGCCATACTCGGCCTGAGGGCCCTTTATTTCGCCCTGGCGGGCATGGTGACGAGGTTCGTTTATCTCAAGTACGCCCTTTCCGCCGTTCTTATATTCATCGGCGGCAAGATATTCTGGAATCACTTCTTCGGCAAGATTGATCCGCTCATATCCCTCTCCGTAACCCTTCTCCTGCTTGCGGGCGGGGTGGTGGTGTCGCTCTTTAAAACGAAGCCCACAGAGGCCGGCACATAATATTCCGGCCAGGGCGAGCCGTGATATTCTCGACGAAAAGAAACGGTTCGGACACGGCCGCTTAGCAGGTAGAATTGAGTACCATGAAGCTCAAAGGCAAAAAGGCGCTGATAACTGGCGGAGCCAAGGGGATAGGAAGGGGCGTGGCCGAAGCCTACCTCAGGGAAGGCGCGTCCGTTCTCATCTGCGGCCGTAACGAGATCAATCTGAAATCTGCCTGCAACGAGCTTTCCGGCTCGGGCGATATAGACTACGTCGTGGCGGATATAGCGAATAAAGGTGAAGCCACGCTTCTTGCCGCCGCAGTTGCCGAAAGGTGGAAATCCCTCGACGTCCTCGTCAATAACGCCAGCATCCTCGGCGTGAGGGCCCCGATAGCCGAATACCCGGAAGACGTTTGGGACGAAGTCATTCAGATAAACCTGAACGCGCAGTTTTATGTTACGAAAGCTATCCTCCCGTTCCTCTCGCCGGGCGCGTCGATAATAAATGTCAGCTCGAGCGTCGGCAGGAAGGGAAAGCGCGATTGGGGCGCCTACGCTGCCTCGAAGTTCGGGCTCGAAGGGCTGACGCAGGTCCTCGCGGACGAGCTCTCGGATATGCATATACGAGTCAATTCCATCAATCCCGGGGGCACGCGGACCGACATGAGGGCCGACGCGTATCCCGACGAAGACCCCGAAACCCTCCCTGCCCCGGAAGATATTTCTCACGTGTTCGTCTACCTAGCCTCCGACGAATCAGCGGACGTCAGCGGGAAAGAATTCAACGCCCGGGACTGGATAATGAAGTAGCCCTCCGACTTTTCTCACTGTGTCTTCGATAGACGGCTGACAAAGATTCGGACGAGCCGGATTCTGCCCTATTGCCTTTATCTGTCCTTTCTTATATGTTATGTCATCCCGCGCGAGACGAGCGATTCGAGGGTGAATTGTCGCGGTCTCCAGGTTTATGAGCGCACGCGGAAAACACATAAACTAATGTAGGGAGGTCGAGGTGAGATTTATCATATCGAGTCTGTTAATCGTGGCCGCGGCCCTTTCGGGAGCGGCCTTTTTTGTTTCATGCACGCCTGAAAAAACCACCGCGCCCGTGAAAAGAACGGAGCAGGAAAGGTTCGCCAACGGGGAGTACATGACGAGGATGGCCGGATGCAACGACTGCCATACGGCAGGATATCCTGAAGCGGGAGGGAATATCCCGATCGAAAAATGGCTCACCGGCAGCCCTCTCGGCTGGCACGGTCCGTGGGGCACCACTTACGCATCAAATCTCAGGCTGCTCATGAGCTCGATGACGGAGGAGGAGTGGATTCACCTTGCGAAAAACACCAAGTGGATGCCGCCGATGCCGTGGTGGATACTCCACGATATGAAGGAATCTGACCTGGCCGACATGCACTATTTCGTGAAGTCGCTCGGGCCTGCAGGCGAGCCGATGCCCGAATACCTTCCGCCTAACCAGACTCCGGAAGGACCTTACATCGACTTTCCGAGCGACAAAGAGTAGCGGTATTAGTCAGTATACGATGAGGACGTGGAGCTCTTTCGGGCCATGAACCCCGAGGGTCAGGTTGAGCTCTATGTCGGCCGTTCTGCTGGGGCCTGTGATAAATGTAGCGGAGGCCGGGGTGGTTTTATGGTCTTCATAAAATTTATTAACTATGCCAAATAACTCTTCTATATTACTCACTATATTTTCTTTTTTGACTATTGCAAGGTGTACGGGCGGTATCAGCGATACGCCCCTCGGCCTCTCGGGGCCCGAGAGCAGAACGAGCGTGCCAGTGTCGGCTATGGCGTAGTCCGCCTCCGTGATTCCCACGCTCGAAAGCGCGATCTCGGCCTTGTTCTCGGCGGATTTAATGGCGAGCCCACTGCCTTCGAGGGATTCTTTTATGCCGAGCGAGTTTAAAAACTCCGTCTCCCATATCGAAAACGATTCCAGGCCCCTTTCGCTGACAAAGCCTGCTATGAATTCACGTATACCGTCCGTCCCGTTCTCTCTATAGACGGACGTGTTGACTCCCGTGAGCGATTGCGCGAATACATCGGCGAGGTCGTCTTTGGATAGCTGCTCGCGGGCACCCGAAGACGGCCCGGAATTCCGAGGCAGCGGGGCTTCCGAATCCGCGTGCCCGGCGCCCTCCCCTCGCCCGAGGCCCTTTCTAATCCTGTGGAGTATCTCTTCGCGGGAGCCCGTCGTCACAGCGTGTCTCCTTTCCGGCTCATTTTCTTCCACCTTTCCCTGAAGGGCGTTTCGCTAACAGCCGGAAAATCCCTCTCGTCGGTCCACCTCGAAAAGGGATACGGGAGGGATCTCAACACCCCTCCCCTCGCCTTCCACGGCCGCTGCACATGGTAAGAAAGCCTGAGCGCGAGCTCGTATATTTTTCTGCGCATGACGACCGCGCGCCAGAATCTAAACGACAGGGCTTCGAGCAGGGCGCTCGCCCCGCCGGTCTTTTCTTTCCGGGTTACCACCTCGCTCCTCAGCTCCAGCAGGACTTTCGGAAAGTCGATCTTCACAGGGCAGACGTCCCTGCACGCCCCGCAGAGGGAAGACGCGAACGGAAGCTCCGGGGCCTCGTCTATGCCCATGAGCTGGGGATTTATAATCGCGCCTATCGGGCCGGAATACACCCATCCGTAGGAGTGCCCGCCCACCTTTCTGTAGACGGGGCAGTTGTTGAGGCATGCCCCGCACCTTATGCAGTATAGCGATTCTCTCGTTTCGGGGTTGGCTAGTATACCGGACCTCCCGTTGTCGAGAAGAACAAGGTGAAATTCCTCGGGGCCGTCTTTGTCCCCGGCCCGCCGTGGGCCGGTGATGAGCGATATGTATGTCGACGTCTTCTGCCCCGTCGCGCTTCTCACAAGCAGGGGAAGGAACAGCGAAAGGTCCCCGAATCGCGGAAGCATCTTCTCGATGCCCATGAGGGCGACGTGTATGCGGGGCACAGTTGTCGTCAGGCGCGCGTTGCCCTCGTTCTCGACGATGACGATTGTGCCCGTCTCGGCGACGCCGAAGTTCGCTCCCGAAACGCCCATCCCCGCGCCGAGGAATTCGTCCCTGAGCCTTTCACGCGCCACCTTCGTCAACTCCTGCGGTTCGCTAAGGTACGGCACACCGAGCTTCTCCGCGAAGAGCTCCGATATGTCGTGACGGGTCTTGTGTATGGCGGGGGCGATTATGTGCGACGGGTGCTCGCCGGCGAGCTGTATGATGTACTCTCCAAGGTCAGTTTCAACTGCCCTTATCCCGGCGGCCTCGAGGCCGGCGTTGAGCTCTATCTCCTCCGTCGCCATGGACTTGCTCTTGACGACGGATTTCACACCGTTCCTGCGCGCGATGTCGATTATGATATTTCGCGCTTCTTCGCCATCTCTCGCCCAGTGGACGTGTCCGCCCGCCTTCCCGACGTTCTCTTCGAGCTGGAGGAGGTAATCGCCCAAATGCGCAATCGTATGCTTCTTGATCTCACGGGCGCGGTCCCTGAGGGCGTCCCACCCGGGCGTTTCGTCGCTCGCTCGCTTCCTCGCGGCCCTGAAGCGGTCTGTAACGTTTACGAGCGCCCGCTGAAGATTCTTGTCTTCGACGGCGCGCGCGGAGTCCCTTTCGAAATTCACTCTCTCGTGGCTGATTTTCGGTCCCTACCCTTTACCGGTATTTGCCAGTAGCTCCGCCAAGTGCATCACCTTCACTGGGAGCTTTCGCCTGCTTATCGCGCCGCCTATATTCATGAGGCATCCCATGTCTGACGAGACGACCGTATCCGCCCCTGTCCCGGTTATCGATTCTATCTTCTCGTCGAGCATGGAGACTGACACCTTCGGGAATTTTATCGAGAATGTTCCGCCGAAGCCGCAGCAGGAGTCGTGGAGCGCCATCTCCCTGAACTCGAGCCCCTCAACGGATGCGATAAGCTCCCTCGGCGCGTCCTTTACTCCGAGCTCACGGAGGAGGTGGCAGGAGTCGTGATACGTGACTACGCCGTCGTATCTCGCTCCGACGTCCGTTCTCCCGAGGACCTTTACAAGGAATTCCGAGAATTCGTACGTCCTGCCGACGATATAGTCTAATTTATCAAGCATCAAAGACTCGTTATGGAATAATTCCTTATAAAATACTTTAACCATGGTAGTGCACGATCCGGAGGGGCAAACCACGTACGATTCCTCTTCCCCGCCCTTCGAAAGGGCATCCCCGAAGACCGAGACGAACCTCTCGGCGACTGCGCGCGCGTCGTTCCTGTATCCGCTGTTAAAAGCGGGCTGGCCGCAGCACGTCTGCTCTCCGGGAAAGTGGACGTCTACGCCGAGCCTTTCGAGGACCTTCACCATGCTTTCGCCCACCTGCGGGAAGAACGTATCCACGAGGCAGGTAATGAAAAGATTAGCTCTCATCTCAATCTCGACCGCAGGACAGCGGACTATTTCATTATCGTCTATAGGCATATTTTTTTCAAACCGTGGATTGGGAGAACGCGGCCCCTTCTGTTAGATTTATACACGCGGAAGCGGGGAGATAGCATTAACGGAGCTCTTCATGAACAAACTGAAACTGCCCCTGCCCTCACATTACAAACCCGAAAAGGCGGGAGAGGTCTGGCGGGTCGAGTACGAAGCGCTTGCCCGGTCGGCACGGGAATGGGCCGACGTGCACGGCCTCGCCCCCGCCTCGGGTGACGCGCCCCGGGTCTCGCTCGTGATAGTGGACGCGCAGAATACGTTCTGCATTCCCGGGTTCGAGCTTTTCGTCAGAGGCCGCTCGGGCACGGGGGCAGTGGACGACAACCGGAGGCTCTGCGAGTTCATATACAGGAACCTCGGGGCAATAACCGAGATCGCGCCGACGATGGACACCCACCAGGCGATGCAGATATTCCACGGGATATTTTTCGTTAACGCCACAGGCGAGCACCCGGCCCCCTACACGAACATATCGGTCGAAGACATAGAAAGCGGTAAATGGAAATTCAACACGATGCTGAGCAGTAACCTTGCATACGCCGACGACTACATCGAAAAACATCTCCTTCATTACGTGAAGGAGCTCCGGAAATCCGGGAAGTACGAGCTAACCGTGTGGCCCTACCACGCAATGCTGGGCGGCATCGGGCACGCCCTCGCCTCGTGCGTCGAGGAGGCCGTTTTCTTTCACTCGATAGCACGGCACAGCCAGCCCGACATACACGTCAAGGGCGACCATCCGCTGACGGAGCACTACTCCGTCCTCGCGCCGGAAGTATCGACGGGGCCCGACGGGAAGCCGCTGAAACAGAGAACAGAGTCGCTATTTCAGAAACCAATGGCGTCGGAGGCGATTTACGGGAAGCTTGCGGACTTCGACGCCGTCGTAATAGCCGGGCAGGCGAAAAGCCACTGCGTCGCGTGGACCATCGCCGATCTTCTCAAGAAGGCGCGCGAGGGAGACGCCACGCTCGTCAGGAAGATATATCTCCTCGAAGACTGCACGTCGCCCGTCGTCGTTCCGAACGTGATCGACTATACCGACGAGGCCGATGCGGCATTCGGCGAATTCGAGGCCGCGGGAATGCACGTCGTCCGCTCGACGGACCCGATAGAGGGCTGGCCGGGCATAAACTTATAGCCCGCGTCTTTCCGCCGTGTTATGATTGGATACCTGCGAGACAAGAAACTGTTCAGGAGTGCAAGATGAGCTCGATTTTTACGAAGATAATAAATAGGGAAATCCCGGCAGTCATAGTCTACGAGGACGAGCTCTGCATCTCCTTTCGCGACATCGACCCGAAGGCCCCGCAGCACATACTTCTCGTCCCGAAGAAGGAGATAAAATCACTCGCGGAAGCAACTGAAGAGGACGCGCCGCTCCTCGGGCATCTGCTGGTCAAGGCGGCCGAGATAGCCAGAGATCAGGGCTTCTCGGATTCGGGCTATCGCGTCGTGATAAACACGAACAAGGATGGCGGGCAGGCCGTGTATCACATCCACCTTCACATCCTCGGCGGACGGCAGATGGAGTGGCCCCCGGGATAACGAGGACAGCGCGGGTTCGGATTGCTGTCTAAATTAATCCACGCCCAGCGCTTCGGCGTCCCTGTCGGAGAGGAGCCCGCCGCCCGGGCGCTCCTTAACTGTCCCGTCCCGCTTCCACGAGCGCTCGCAGCGCGGCTCTCCCGAAAGATCGACGATTTTTATTCGAACCTCTTTCCCTTCGAGGATCTCGAACCTGCTCACGCCCGCGATGTCGGGCAGCTCCGGCTCGAACGGCTTCAGCTTTTTGTAAAGCCCTCCGTCAACAGTTACCTCGACGCCCGCGTCCAGGGGATTGGATATTCCCTGCGCATCCTTGGCCTCTTCGAGCGCCTTCAGCACCCTTCCCCTGAGCTCCAGAACTTCGTCCCATGCCTGGTCCGACGGAACGTCAATGAACTCGGGCAGACCCGTCAGGTGAACGCTCTCTTCTGAATCCGGGGGGAGTCCCTTCAGCGAGAGATAAGCCTCGTCGGCCGTGTGAACGAGTATAGGGGCGAGGAGCCTTACGAGGGCGTCCGTGATGCGGTACATCGCCGTCTGCGACCTCCGCCTTTTCCGGCTGTCAGACCTCTCGCAGTAGAGCCTGTCCTTCGTGGCCGCGAGGTAAACGGCGCTCAGTGTGTCATAGCAGAATCTGAATATTATTTCGTTCGCCAGCTTGTACTGGAAGACGCTGTAGGCCTCGACCGTCTCGCGTATGAATTTCGCGAGCTCCGTCATTGCCCACGCGTCGAGGGAATATCTGTCCTCCTCTCCGAATTCGACGGCATCCGTCTCGGGGTTGAAGTCGCTTATGTTGCCGAGGAGAAACCTTATCGTGTTCCTGACTTTTCTATACTCGTCCCCGGCGACGCGGAAGAATTCCCAGTCGACTTTTATATCGTTCGTATACTTGAGCGAGCTCACCCACCACCTGCATATGTCGGCTCCGTGCTGCTTTAAGAGCTCATCGACTTCGAGCGCGTTCCCGCCGGACTTGCTCATCTTTCTCCCCTGCGCGTCGACCATGAAGCCGTGCGTGAGGAGCGCTTTGAAGGGCGGCCTTCCGCGCGTGCCGAGCGCAGGCAGGAGGGATAGCTGGAACCATCCTCTGTGCTGGTCCGAGCCTTCGAGGTAAAGGTCCGCCGGGAATCCAATACCTCTCTGCTCGAGGACGGCATGCCACGACGAGCCCGACTCGAACCAAACGTCGAATATGTCCATCCCGCGCGTGAGCTTCCCGAGCGCGCCCTCTTCCTTCGCCCATTCGGGGGCGTCGGGGTCGGAGAGCGGGTCGTACCCTTCGAGTATTTCCTCGTCCTCCCCCTGGAACCAGAGGTTTGAGCCCTTCTGCCTTATTTTTTCGATTATGACGTTCACGGACGCGGGCGTGAGAAGGCACTCGCCCTTATCGTTCACAAACGCCGGTATCGGGAGGCCCCACGCGCGCTGGCGGCTTATGCACCAGTCGGGCCTCGATTCGAGCATGCCCCGGAGCCTGTTCCGCCCCCACTCGGGGTAGAAGTCTATTCCGGACTCGCAGTATTTGAGCGCGAGGTCCCTGAGAGAGCCTCCGAACTCGTCCATTTTCTTATCGACGGCGATGAACCACTGCTCAGTCGCGCGGAATATCGTCGGCGACTTGCTCCGCCAGTCGTGGGGGTAGCTGTGCGGGTATTCCTCTTCGTGGAAGAGGTGTCCCGATTCCGCGAGACGCCCGGCGATTACGCCGTTCGCCTTCCAGACATCCATGCCCCGGAGCCATTCCGGCACCGTGTCGTCGAACGTGCCGTCGCCGAGAACGGGGCAGTATATGTCGAGCCCTTCCCTGAGCCCGGTCTGGTAGTCCTCGACGCCGTGCCCGGGGGCGGTATGTACAAGCCCCGTGCCCTCGTCGAAGAGTACGTAATCGGCGGTGACAACCCTGCTCGTCCGGCCGGCGAAGGGGTGCACGTACTTCACCCCGGCGGCCGCTATGTCCCTGCCTTTAGCGCCTCCGAGCTTCACGTACTCTTCCGCCCCGGCCTTCTTGAATACCGTCTCGGCGAGATTGTCGACGAGTATCGCCAATATTTCCTTTCCGTTCTTCGTAACTTTATAAAGCCCGTAGTCGCCGTCAGGCGATATGGCGACCGCGAGGTTCGCCGGAAGCGTCCACGGGGTCGTCGTCCAAATCAGAAGCGAAGGCTTTCCGCCCTCCGGGACATTAAGCCCCGGAGGCAGCGCGTCCGTATTTTCAACTTCGAATAGAACGTAAACGCTCCTGTCTACTCTTTCGTAATATTCCAGCTCCGCGTCGGCGAGCGCCGTCCTGTTTTCTATAGACCAGTGGACAGGCTTCAAGTCCCTGTATATGAGGCCGCGCTTTAAAAGCTCTGCGAAAACTTCGAGCACGCCCGCTTCGTACCCAGGCACCATGGTAAGATACGGATTCTCGTAATCCCCCGTCGTGCCGAGGCTCTGCATCTGCCCGGCCTGGAGCTTCACATACTTCTCGGCATACGACTGGCACTTATACCTTATCTTGAGGCGTGAAAGGTCCTTCGCCTCCTCGCCAAGCTCCTTTAAGACCTTGTGCTCTATCGGGAGGCCGTGGCAGTCCCAGCCGGGGACGAAGTGGACGTCGTAGCCGAGCATGGTGCGCGACCTTACGACAATATCCTTCAGCACCTTGTTCAGGAGATGCCCGAGGTGTATCGGTCCGTTGGCGTAGGGCGGGCCGTCGTGAAAAACGAACTTCTCCCTACCCTCCGATTTCTCACGGATTCTCTGGTAGAGGTCGATCTTCTTCCAGCGCTTCTGAAATTCGGGCTCCTTCTGGGCGAGGTTGGCCTTCATCGGGAAGTCCGTACGCGGCAGGTTCAGTGTGTCCTTGTAATTTACCTTCTTGGCCTCTGACATTTGGCGCTAATGCTCCTTAAGCCCCGAAAGCCCCGTCGATTCCGATAATATTCAATAGCTTGGGTGAGATAGACAACGGCTTGTCGTTCGAGATGAAGAAAAATATTAGCTCAGATAGGGCGAAATGCAAGAATCCGGGGCTAGTCCCCTTCGACCACGTCCTTTAATTCTCGGAGGAGCTGGCGCGAAAAAACGACCCAGTCTTCCCACGCTTCCATGTATTCCCTGCTCTCGTCCACTTTTTTATAGAGCTTGAAGCCGATCACGGTTTCTTCCAGGAAATACTCGGCGTCGCCGCTAAGCCTCGACTTCAGAATGCCGGAATACATCCGCAGGAGGCGGAGCTTTTCGGGATCGCCTTCCCTGTATTCGGCTATGAAGAACCCGGCCGACTGGGCGGTGGGCATCTGCATGATATTGCTCTCCTTGAAATAGATGCCCTTGTTCAGGGGTTCGGCTTTCATGGATATGAATAATTCCATACGGTATCTCTCGCGGGTCGTTACGGCTGTCCCGGGTCTGAATTTATTGTATGGCTATCGCGTCGTGAAAGTCAAGACGGGCGAAACGGTATTGATTTGAAGGCTGACGGGCCTGATAATTATACCAGTATTCACGGAGTCCAGATGAACCAGCTTGGGGGCAGAACTGCGATAGTGACGGGAGGAACGGGCGCTCTCGGAAGGGCCGTTACGTTCGAGCTCCTTACGCGCGGCGCGAATGTCATGTGCACCTATCTTACCGAGGAAGAGCTCGACGCCTCGTTTGCGCTCCGGCAGTCTTTCGGCGAGAGGGTGGTATTCGGAAAGGCCGACGTTACGCGGCAGCCTCACGTCGCGAAGCTCGTATCCAAAACGGAAGAAACGTTCTCACGTATCGACATTCTCGTCAATGTCGTCGGCGGATTTGCCATGGGTCCGATAGGGGCCACGGGCGAGGACGACTGGGACGCCATGATGAGCGTCAATCTGAAATCCGCCTTTCTCTGCTCGAAGGCCGTCATACCCGTTATGATAATGAACGGCTGGGGGAGGATAGTGAACGTCGGCTCCCGGCCCGCGCTGAAGGGCTCTGCTCGCATGAGCGCGTACGGGGCGTCGAAAGCCGGGGTCCTTAACCTCACGCAGTCGATGGCGGAAGAGCTACGCGAGCACGACATTACAGTGAACGCCGTCGTCCCCGGAACCATAGACACGCCGGCCAACAGGGCGGCGATGCCTGAAAGTGATTATTCGAAATGGGTGCCGCCCTCTGACATCGCAAAGGTGATAGCGTTCCTGTCATCGGAGGATGCGCGCGCCGTCAGCGGGGCGTTCGTGCCCGTGCACGGGAAGTCGTAATCCGAACCGGCTTTACTTCCGCGCAAGACCCGCGCCGGCCCTTTCCATGTCGTCGAAAATAGAATCCAGAAGCTCCTGCCCGAACCCGGACGCTGTCTTGATGTCGTCCTTCGAGATCTCGACATTATTAAGATACTGAAGCCTGAAAACGTCCCCGTCGCCGTATTCCGGTATGACGCACCCGAAGAAAAATCCCATGTCCCGGAGGACCGATCCGACGTATCCCGCGCCCTTCTGCTTCAGGGGGAGGTCCGCATATATGCAGTCGAACCTCTCGACCGTCAGGTGCTTCAGGTGAAACCGAATTTCGTCTATAGTTTGTTTGCCGATTTTCTCGATTATTATCCGCGCCTGGTTGTGGTCGTGCCTTATCGACACTGACGCCGCGCCGGGGTGCCTGCCCTTCAGGCCGGTGTGGCCGTTCTCGGCTATGATGTTCCTGCCGTAGCCTAGCCTGTCGTATATCTCGGCAATGAGCTGCCCGTAAGCCTCGGGCACATATATCGTCACGGGCCCGCTCGGGAGAAGCGGAGTGAACATCATCGCGACAGACTGCCGTCTCGGCCTCTCGTTTTCGGATATGCTCTCGAACTTCACCGTTCCCGGGCTGTAGCCGAGAAGGAATCCCGTCTCCCGGCCTCCGAGCTCGATGCTCCCCTTCTGGCTGTAGGGATGCACCGTTACAGCCTCGCCGTAGATGCCGACGACGTCCTCACGCACGACGAAGTCCTTCAGATAATTCTTCATCATCTGGAATATGCCACGCCCCCTGTATCGCGGGTCGACGACTGCCTCTCCCGATTCCGCGACCCTCGCCCCCGGAGCGCTGAATATGAACCCGACGTGCCCGATGAGCTCGTTCCTGCTGTTGTAAGCGCCGGACGACAGCATGAGCCCCGATTTTAAAAGCGACTCTATCTGCTCCGGGAAGTACATGAAGTCGTTGGCGTAGGTATAGCCGTAGCACTTGAATACGAGGCGCACGAGCTCGTGAATTCCCTTCGTATCGAGCATGCCGACATTTATCTTCTCGTCGTGCGGGGCCTCGGGGCATTTGACGTGATCATGGTGCTCCGAGATGTCCATCTCCTCACGTATGTCGGAGCCGGGAAG
>PJQE01000026.1_pt1 | contig 18510 bp, 17 predicted proteins | sample 1503751 | NCBI WGS metagenome assembly PJQE01 (sample SAMN07775948, study PRJNA414020) | Biofilm metagenome, whole genome shotgun sequencing project. | reverse complement strand
CTCTTCCGATCTCAACCAGAAGGGCCAGATACAGCCAATAGGCGGCGTCAACGAAAAGATCGAGGGGTTCTTCGAGGTGTGTAAGGCCAAGGGGCTCACCGGCGAGCAGGGCGTCGTCATACCGTTTCAGAACGTAAAGAACCTTATGCTCAAAAAGAGCGTCGTCGAAGCCGTAAAGGCCGGGAAGTTCCACATATATCCCGTCGAGACAATCGAGCAGGCGACGGAAACGATGACGGGCAAGGAAGCGGGCAAGCGCGGCGACAGCGGAAAGTTCAAGAGGGGAACCATCAACTACCTCGTCGACAAGAAGCTCAGGGAATTCGCCGAGGACTACAGAAAGTTCGGAAGGCAGCAGCCATCGAGAAAGGCCGCCTCTGAGAACTCGGAAAAATAGCGCGGGTTATCTCGAAGGGAGCGTCAGGCGCTTCTTCGAGAATCCGAAGAGGCTCACGAACCCGGCGAACGAGGCATCGCTCAACTCCTTTAAGCGCGAGATGTGAACGGGGGTGTCCTTTCTTATCCTGTCGGGGTCTATTGTTCCGGATTCCTCTATCTCTTTACGGTTCTCCGGGATGCCGAGCCACCTATCGACCATCCTCTCGTCCACTTCCATGTGGAACTGAAACCCGTAAACATTATCGCCGTACCTGAACGCCTGGTTCTCGCACCGCTCGGACGAAGCCAGGAGGGCCGCTCCCTCCGGTATGTCGAAGGTATCCCCGTGCCACTGGAAGATCTTCTCCGTTTCGGAGAAATGCGAAAGGAGCGGGTCGGCCGAGCCCTTTTTGTTAGGGGCGACGTCGTACCAGCCGATTTCCTTTTCGCGGTTTTTTCTGACCCTCGCGCCGAGGGTTTTCGCGATAAGCTGCGACCCGAGACATATCCCGAGGACAGGCATGTCCGACTCTATCGCCTTTTCTATGATCCGGATTTCCGTTTTAAGGAAGGGATACCTGTCCGTCTCGTCGACGTTCATCGGCCCACCGAGAACTATGAGCCCGTCGTACCCGGCGAGCATGGGAATGTAATCGGGATACCGCTCGAAGTTGACGTACTTGATCCTGAAGCCGGATCCTTTCAATAGCGGGTCCAGCGTACCGAGTATTTCGTGCGCCACGTGCTGAAATACGAGAAGCTTCGGCATAGGATTAAAAATTCCCTTAAGGATTTCGAATGCAGGATTAAAGTATTCTAGATTTTACCCGGTAATCGGTTCCTGTATAAAGAGGACGGAGATAAAATATGGCCGGACTTCCGGAAACGGCTAAAGCTTTATCTTTCCGGATATTATCTCCCCGAACATTTTCCAGTCGCCCATGAGGCTCCAGAGCGGGTGAGTGAAAGTCGCTGGCCTGTTCTTCTCGATGAAGAAATGGCCGATCCACGCAAAACCGTAACCGAATACCGGCGCGAGGATGAGAAAGAGCCATTCGCGGGAGACGAGGGCGTAAACCACCGTGGCTATAACGAGCAAGCATCCGGCGAAATGAAGCCGCCTGTTGAGAGGCTCCAAGTGCTCGCTCAGGTAGAAGGGATAGAACTCGGCGAAGCTGCCGAACGCTTTATCATTACCGGGATCGTGACCACCGCTTCGATTACCGTCGGTCATGTTACATCACCGCCCGTTAGGTGTATATGAGCGATAATATCACAGGCGCGCTTCTTTTCGCAAGCGTGAGCGGTATGGCCGGAATCTATGGAACGACCCGGGGCGGTCGAGACCCCGGGCGTAAGGTTACAGTACTGCTTTGGGATTACTCGCCTTTAAGGTACTTTACGACGTCGTCCTGTATGGACTCGTCCACGAGCTTTTTCCAGTCGTCGTTCCCTTCGGCGATGGAGTTTCTGACCTTTGTAGCGGATATGAAGCCAATGTCTTCCGGCGGGGTGAACTCGTTCATCTCGTAGCCGACTCCCCTGCCCCAGTTAACGGATTCGATGTCGGGGATTATCATAACCACTACGTCGTCGCCCTTGCTCTTGTGGTACTTCTCGATCATGCTGACGGTCTGCTCCGTCGTGAAGGGGTTCTGCGGGTCTGGCGGGATGTCCCTTACCATTACCAGGCAGGGAACGCCCTGGTCGAGCTTCTGCTGGACAAGGCTGACATGCCCCATGTGATACGGCTGATATCTGCCTATGAAGATGGCTCTCCTGCTCTTGGAGGGCTTTATCTCCTGGTTGCCGTGATTTACAAACTTCCACTCGCTCATTAGAGTCTCCTCTGTTGGCCCAATGTTGGCCCAGAATTTTTAGATGTTTGCCGGGTTCGAATAAGGCGTGGTAAACGGAACTTCAGTATACATGCCGGGCGCTATTTTTCAATTTTGCTTCCGGGCGGCCTTCCCGGAGATGAGACCCGCGACGGCGAGACCGAGCTTTCTGTTGGCCTCTCCATCGAGATGCACCCCGTCGGCCCTGCTCGGCTTCACGATCTTCCCCGCGTCGAGGAACTTGCACCCGAGGATCCCAGCAATCTTTTCCAGCTCGACCCCGAGCTTCTTCGATTCGGCCTGCCTTCCGTTGAAAAAGAGCCCCATGTAAGGCGAAAGCACGCCGAGATGCGGCGGGGCCAGGAGAACCACCTCCGGCGCGCCGGCGCCGGGGCCGCACATGCTCCGGAGGGCTGTCCAGGCGAGCGACATGCACGAAGCGGCTATGTCCGAAGCGGAAAAATTAAACCTTGTCCAGAAATCGTTCGTCCCCAGCATCAGGACGAATATGTCTATCGGGGAGTGCGTTTCGAGAACCATCGGAAGGGCCGCCTTCCCGTTCCTGTCGGCGAGGTACGGGCTGTCCCAGCAGGTCGTCCTGCCCGGGAGCCCCTCGTCGATCACACGGTACCCGGGCCCGAGCTCCGACTGCAGGATGCCCGTCCAGCGCTCATCGTACGCGTACCTCGTTCCGTCGTCGGGCTTAACGCCCCATGTGATCGAATCTCCGTAGCACAAAACGGTTTTCATGAACAATCCTCCACTAGAGGGTTTTCTCAAATATAACCCCTCCCGCCGCGGCGTGACAATAAGGAGCTCAACTTTTACTGCTCCTGTTCATACCGCCAGCGGCCGAGGAGCGTCCTCTTTTCGAGAGACCTCGCGAGCCGCGACAAAAACTCCTCCCTCGAAACCTCCCTTCCGCCGAGGCTCTTCATGTGGGTGTTCGGGACCTGTGAATCGATGAAATCGAAATCGTTCGCCAGGAGGAATTTTTCGAGATGATAAAGGGCCACTTTAGACGCATCCCTGACCTTGTGAAACATCGACTCCCCGAAAAATACTCCCCCGAGGGAAATGCCGTAGAGCCCGCCGACAAGCTCGCCGTCCGCGTAGGTTTCGACAGAGTGCGCGTAGCCGCTCTGGTGAAGGTCGGCGTAGGCGCGGAGCATTTCTCCCGTTATCCAGGTCCCCGTCTGCCCTTTACGGTCCGTCCCGGCGCAGAGGCGCATGACCTCTTCGAAGGCCGTATCGAACCTCACCTCGAACGCCCCCGACCTTATGGTTTTCATAAGCCTCTTCGATGCATGCACATTGCCGAGCTCTACTATGAGGCGCGGGTCGGGCGAGAACCACATTATAGGATAGCCTTCCGAGTACCATGGGAAAATGCCGCTCCGGTAGGCGAGGAGTAGACGCTCCCTCGAGAGGTCGCCCCCCACAGCGAGAAGGCCGTTCTCCTCGGCCAGGTTCGGATGCGGAAACAAAAGCGAGCTGTCCAGGAGATAAACAGGCATCAGGGGAATATTATACTAATCAGGGATTCAGGAAAGCGAAGATGTAAAACCAGAGCGGGTTCTACCTTCAGGAGTCGGAATGTCCGAGGTCCATGCCCGGGGCGACGCGGTCCCTGACGAGCTGCTTAAGCTCCTTTATGTCGGGAAAGCGTCCCCTCTCCTTCCTCGACCACACAAGCTCGCCCGAAACCCTGACCTCGAACACGCCGCCCGTTCCGGGAACGAGAGCGACCTCTCCCAGCTCCTCGCTGAACGTCGTCAAAAGCTCCTGCGCCATCCAGGAAGCGCGCAGGAGCCACCGGCACTGCCGGCAGTACTTTATCTCGACCCTGTTTTGACTTTTCGTCTCCGTCATTAAAATAGTCCGAAAGGTATTTTATCAGCCGTCGACGCGGCAGTCCACATACGGAGCGGGCATTGTTGCTATCGGCGGGTAATGTATGATAGATTAGCAGTATCCCTACTTAAAGGAGGCTAACGATGCTTAAAGAATTCAGGGAATTCGCAGTAAAAGGTAACGTCGTCGATATGGCCGTCGGTATCATCATCGGCGCCGCCTTCGGCACGATAGTGCAGTCCCTCGTAAACGACGTCATAATGCCTCCGATAGGACTCATGCTGGGAAATGTCGACTTCACGAACCTCTTCTTCGTGCTTAAGGAAGGCACGCCCCCCGGCCCCTACGCGGCCCTCGCCGACGCCAAAACGGCCGGAGCGGTATCGATAAATTACGGGGCGTTCATCAACACTGTCATAAGCTTCGTGATAGTAGCCTTCGCCGTGTTCCTGCTCGTAAAGAACATAAACCGTCTGAAGAGAGAAACGCCTCCCCCGCCCCCGGCAGAGCCGCCCAATGAGGAAAAGCTCCTGACGGAGATAAGGGACATACTCAAGAACAAGTAACAGGGGAAGCGTGCTGCCGGAAGCCGCGGCCTACTTATTCGGGAGGCCCGGCATTACTTCGCTCGCACCATTAGCGGCGGTCGGAGGCGGCGGTGCGCCGTCCGAATTTTCCTTCTCTTTCTCGCCCTTGTTCATGGGCTTTAGTATGGTTGCGGGAATGTTCAAGGTCTGCTTCACGAGCCCGAGAAGCCCGAATCTTATAGCCGACGGCGACATAGACGATACAGTGGGATTCGACAGGTCCCCGGTTACCTTTATCGGTATCGAAACGGCGCTGCTCCCAAGTATGTAATTTATGAGCGGTATCTTCTCTATAACAGAATCCACGGCCATAACCGGTATGACCACGAACTCGATGTCGAGCTTATTGTTCACGAGGTCGACGAACCCCTCCGCCAGAACCTTCATCGACGGGCCCTCCATAACGGCCTCCGTTATGTTCACCTTGCCCTCGTTCACGTCGGCCCTGGCCGTGAGCTTGTCGTACCTGAACCCCTCCTTGCCGAAATCGGGCCCCTTTCCCCTGAACAGGTCGCCGAAGTTGAGCATGGCGAAGAACCTCGCGAGGCTTCCGTACTTCTCCACCCAGCCGTCGGTCGAGGTTAACTCGATATTGCCGTGAAGCGTATTGAATAGATTCCCTTCGCCGCCGCCCGATGTGAGAACGGCGTTTAAATTGAGATCTCCCGTGATAATGCCGGCCTTGTCGAGAAGGCATTTTATGACGACTTCGAGGCTTTCGTCGTTCGTATTGGGCCTGAATTCGAACTTCACTCCCGGCGGGACTACGCTCACGACCCCCGGCGTCGAGATACCGCAGAGGTCCGCCTCGCTCACGTCTATATCGACGCCATTTTCCATGAACGAAACCATGGCGTGGACGGAATCCCAGTTGAGCTTCTTGAACTTAAAGCTCGCGGACTCCACTTTAACACTCCCGCTCACGGGCGATTTCCACTTCTGCCCGTTAGGCGGGGCCGCTGCTTCCGGCCCGGGTGTGGAAGACGGAGGCTCCTTCCATTCGAGCGCGTCAGCGTGAACGTTCACGTCGACGTCCCATTCAGCTCCGCCTTCCGCGTTTCCGGCTTGAGCGTTTTTTCCGCCGCCCTTGAGCTCGAGGCTCGAATCCCCGACCGAAAGCGGCCCCGAAAAGACGAGCTCCTCGGGAAGAGGCACATAATTCGTCAATATGGTCATGCCCGAGGGGTCGACCGTCCCGTTAAAATCCATCTTGAGAGAAAAAAGCCTGGCGAAGTAATCGCTCAGAACCATGTCGAGATTGACCGAAGTCTGGCCGTGCGAGAGGACGGCGTTCGAAAGCTCTATTTTGCCTCCCGAAGACGATATGTCCGCCCCGGCGATCGTAAGGCTTTTCCCCGGCTGCGAGAGGTTTATGTTAACCCCGGTCAACCTGCCCTCGGCCGTAATAGTCCAGTCCTTCACGACCGAGATCGGCCCGGTGAGGGACACAGACGGGAAATCGGCCCTCCCAGTAACGCTCCCTACATTTTTAAGGTGCGGTCCGAATCCCTCGAATCCCCCGAGCCATGAATAGATCTGGCCGAGGTCGAACGAAGCCGGTCCTGTCTTTATGTCGAGACGGTCCTTGTCGTCGAGCTCGATAACGCCCGACACGTCCGATAGCGAACTGTTACCGCCGGATACCGATAGGCCTTTCAGCGTCATAGCCTTATCCGCGAACGAGAATGTGCCGCCTTTGACCTGGAGTGGATAAGGGAACCGGCCGTAGTCCGTCGTGAAGTCGATTTCCGACGCGTCTATGATCGGCTCGATCTCGTTCTTTTTTTCCCCCAGCCTGAGCCTGCCCGTCACCCTCCCCTTCACGTTCGACAGGAGCGAAAGCTCGTGCTTTACGGTCTCGTCCTCGACGAACCGGCTGATCACGGGCGGTATTTGAGACGGGTCGGCGTCGACGGCGATGTCGAGCCTGAGCGGCGCGTCGTCCGCGCCGAAACCTAAAAGAAGCGTGCCGTCATACCCGGTCGAGTTCCCGAGCCTCCCGCTGAGGTTGGTTCCCGAAAGCCTGTCGTCCCCTATCGAGGCGTCTCCGCTCGCGTCCTCGATGTCGTACTCGACCACGGGAATGTGTATCTTCCCTTCCACCATGCTGCCTTTAAGCGTGAAATTGTGCTTTTTCCAGAACTCCCTGAATGTAGGCCCCGCCGCATCGAGAGTGACTTTCGGAACCGTACCTCCCCTTACGACCTCGAATATCTTGTCGACGACTTTGATACCGCCCGCCGCGATGAGTGTCGCTTCCCTCACAGCCCCGGCGTCCACGTTCTCGCCTTCGAGATGGAGCTTCCCTGAAGCGGGGGACTTTTCCATCTCATAGGAGCCCGTGATAACCGCCGGCGGGTTCGTAAGCTCGAGCCGGTTCAGAACGGCCGACGATTTGCCTTCCGAAAATTCCGCGCCGGCGTCGAGGCTCTTCACGCGCGCGGTGAAATCATCTTCGTTCCTCGAAAGCGTGAGCCCCGGTATCGAAGCGTCTACCTTCAGGCGTAACGAGTCTAGCTTGTCGGCCGTAAAGTCGACGGCGATGTTTAAATTCGAATTCTTTATTATTTGTAGGGCCTCGGGGAAATAGCGCGAAAGGAGGTGAGGCCTGAATGCCTCCATCGTCAGGTTGCCCTTGATATCCTTGGTTGCCGTGTTCGCCGAAGCGCTCAGCGACAGCCTCTTCCAGAGGCTCCCGCTTCCTGAAACCCTTATTTCCAGCCTTTCGTCCGGAAACCGGGCGCTGACGTTTAAACCGCCGAACGTAAGGTCTTCGTATCCGGGCTGGACGAGAACGAGCATACCGTTCTTGACTACCGCATCCATGCCCCTGTCGCCCTCGTTGAAATACCCGAGCGCCGAGGAAATATAATTCCTGATAAGGGCAATGGTGCTCCTTTCCCCTTCGGCGGCCTCCGGCTCTGCGGATTCGGGAATGGTAAGCCTGACAACCGGCTTCATGATTTCTATCGAGGATATATCGACGTGGCCGGCAAGAAGGGGCAGCACCCTGGGATATACGATCAGGGTCTCGAAAGTGCCCTCCGCCTCGCCGGGAATCGAGAAGCTTCCGCCCCTGATTTCGACCCGGGGCCTGTGAAAGAACTGAAAGTCTATGGTTTCGAACTCGAAAGTTCCCCCGATCCTGGCCGAGAGATAATCGAGTATCTCTTTCTTAACGTGCTCGCGGCTTATGTACTTCTGGGCCAGGAGCAAAGAAAGGGACACGACCACCACGATTACCGTGAGGCCCGACATCAGCCATATTGAAGCTCTTTTAAAGGTTCTCAATTCAAGAATCCCACCCGCCTTCATCCCGCAGGCGGGGGAGCGGATGAAGGAAACCGGCATCTAAATCAGATTATTAAGTTTAACCAAGAAAAAGCCCGTACTCAATCATTTTTTAGAAGCCTGAGAGCTATAACTGCGCTCGCGGCATCATCTTTTTTTGCCTTCTATGAATATAAGCGTGAGTATAGCGCCCAAGGCGAGGACAACAGTTGCAACCCCGAGCCCTTCCTGGAGGCCCGAAACGAATGACTCCCTGACATGAAGAAAAACCGTGTTCACCTTGTCAGCCCCGAGCTCGTTTACGAGCTTCTCACGGGTCCCGCTACCGAGGATGAAATCGAGGAGGTCTGCTTTCTGCGAGCCCGTGAGGCCAAACCCGAGCTCCGAGAGCTTTACCGAAATGTCCTTCCTCACCCCGTCCGTAAATATAGTCGTTATCACAGCGAGCCCGAGCGCCCCGCCCGCAAGCTCGAACATATATATTATACCGCCTGCGAGGCTCGCCCTCGATTCGTCGACGGCGCCGACCGCCGCTGTCGTGATGGATGGATTGGAAAAACCGACGCCTATGCCGAAGATGATCAGCCCCGGGACCATGCCCGCATAAGAATCTCCGAACCCGAAAAGAAGTATCAGCACCGTACCTACGAAGAGTAGCGCCATCCCCGTGAAGATCGACCACTTCGGGCCGAGGCGGTTATATATGGTTCCCGACACCGGCGCCGACAGCGCGAACGACAGCAGCATCGGGACAAGCCCTGCCCCGGAATCGACAGGCGTGTACCCGTGGAATTTTTCCAGGTACTGCGGGATGAAAAGGAGGATCGAAAAGAACGCCGGCATGGCGAGCGGCATCATCGCCCCCGTTATCATGAACTTCCTGTTGTTCATGACGTCCTCCGGTATGAGCGCGCCGGGCGTCCTCCTCTCGTGCAGGATGAAGACCGCGAGAAAAACCGCGAAGAGCACAAGGAGGCCGAGCGTCTTGCCCGACGTCCATCCCCACAACGTAGACTGGTTCACGGCGTAAAGGAGCGCGACAAGCGACAGCGAAACTGCCGCTATGCCGGGGTAGTCTAGCTTCCCCCCGGTTTCTTGGGACCCCTTTTCATCCACCACAAAATAGGTGATCAGACCCGCGGCCAGGGCCAAAGGTATATTGAAATAGAGCACTGCACGCCAGGAATATAGCTCCGTGAGGAAGCCTCCGAGAAGCGGCCCAGCCGCGTTCCCGATTCCCGCGGCGCCCAGTATAAGCCCCACTGCGAGCCCCTTCTGCGCATCGGGCACAGAGGAATACACGATGCCTAGTATGGCGGGCCAGAGGAGCGCCGCTCCGGCGCCCTGCACCACCCGCGCCGCGATCAAGACGCCCGAATCATGGGCCAGGGCCCCCACAAGAGACGCCGCGCCGAATACTACCAAACCGATGAAAAAGATTTTTCTCCGGCCGAACATGTCGGCGAGCCGGCCGCACGTAACCATCAGAACGGCCCATGCGAGGATGTATCCGTTCACGACCCACTCGACCGTTCCGATAGTCGTCTGGAAATCTTTTTCGACGGACGGAAGGGCGACGTTTATGGCGGCGATGTCGACCGCTATCACCATAACTCCAATGCCCATTGCTATAAATGTAAGTATGAGCTTCCCGGTCATTCCAGCCTCCTTCGGGCGTCGGGTATCCGGCTCCGGCGACTGCGGATAATCCGATTGACATCACTCTGTCAATCGTTTATCAACTTAAAATAACATATGGGGAGGTAAATAGCATGAAAACCAGGTCTGCAATTGTAGCAGTACTCTTTTTATTATTCTCGGCTCCGTCTTTCGCGAAGGTAAAGGGCGAAACCGTCGAGTACACGTCGAACGGAACCACGCTCAAGGGGTATCTTGCGTATGACGACAGCATAAAGGGGAAGCGCCCCGGCGTGCTGGTGGTCCATGAATGGTGGGGGCTCAACGACTACACGAAAATGAGGGCCGATATGCTCGCCGGGCTCGGGTATACCGCCCTTGCAGTCGACATGTTCGGCGAGGGAAAAGTAGCCGACCATCCTTCCGACGCCCAGAAATTCGTTTCCGAAACTATGAGCAACATGGCCGTGGCCGAGGGCAGGTTCAACGCCGCCCTCGAGTTCCTGAAAAAGCAGCCCACCGTCGACCCGAAGAAGATAGCTGCCATAGGCTACTGCTTCGGCGGCGGCGTTGTGCTTCACATGGCGCGCACCGGCACAGACCTGGCCGGAGTGGTCAGCTTCCACGGAAGTCTCGGCACTTCGGCGAAGGCCGCCCCCGGGAAGATAAAGACCAGGATACTGGTGTTAACCGGAGGCGACGACCCCTACGTCACCGCCGCGCAGGTAGAGGAATTCCGAAAGGAGATGGACGCGGCCGGGGCCAATTACGAAGTCATCGTCTACCCGGGGGCCACCCACGCCTTCACGAACCCCGCCGCCGACGAAGTCGGCAAGAAATTCGGCGTCCCGATAGCCTACAACGAAAAAGCCGACAAGGAATCCTGGGCGGAGATGGAAGTGTTTCTGAAGGAAATTTTCAGCCAGGGCGGCAACTGATTCGAGGTGGGTGCGCCCTAGAGGTTTAGCGATATCTGAATCCCGGCCACGAGCGCGTCGGGTATATCTCCCGTCCCCCCGGGATTTATGATCCACTGGAGGTCCGGCTGAACTGCGAGCCACGGGAAGACCTGGCAGGCGTAGGTCCATTCGAGAACTATTTCGAAGTCCTGGCCTTCGAGCTCGGAGCTCAGGGCGCCGTAGGCCGCACCGAAAGCGGCGACGTCCTCTCCGCGCCCCGGAATGAGCCCTTCGTAAAGAAAGCCGCCCGAGAGAAACCAGGGAAAGGTGTTTATATCCTCGTCCGGCGCGAGCGTTGCGGTAGCCCACAATGTCAGCCCGTCGTCGTCGCTCCCTGGCTCACTGTATACCATCTGCTGCAGGGCGGCATAAAACCCGTAATTCCCGTTCCGCTCTTCTTCGTCTTTTGACAGGTGATCGAATTTGCCCGTGTCGTAGTACGCCCCGAGCTTGTAGGCATTCCCGGTCGCCTTATCGCCGTCGGGCGTGAACCCGGCCTCGGCGATCAGTAAAACGCCGTCGTCGAACTTGAAATCTATGTTGGATGTGAATCTGGAAATCCTGGTCGAGTCGGGGTCGGCGTTATACACCCCTCCTGCCAGGTAAAAAGTTTCCACCGGTTTCACGCGGAACCTCCCCCCGAGCGCCGCGTCGGGGTTACTGAGGAACGCAGGTATGTTGTAGCCCAGGCTGTCCGGGTTTGGGTTCATGGCGTCGTTCACATAATTTCCGGAAGCCGCCACGGTCGCGAAATCGTCCCCTATTCCCATACGCCCGAGTGCGAGCACTATCTTCTCCTGCATGAAGCTCGTCTGCAAATAAAGCTGATAGAGGCCCCCGAAATCGCCGTTAAAATCGTCGGCCACGGTGAAGTAGTTGCCGATCGCGCTCTTGCTCAGGTCGTTTCCCAAAGCCCAGAATCCGGAGATCACAAACTTCGTCCGCTTCAGGCCGAAGATCTTTTCGAGGTCGAAATTCAGATAAAGATTGAAGAGGCCGGCGTATTCGATTTTCTTCCTGAATCCCCCGACCGGGTTACCCTGTATATCCGCCGAGTAGGTAGCCGTCGGCGTAAGCCCCCAGTCCGTGAGCCTCTTCCGTGCGCCGCCCCAGTCTCCTGTAAGGTATTGCCTCGAAGAAAGCGGCTCGCTCGCCCGCGCATGTGGAAGCGCCGTGAAAGCGAAGAGCAATATGAGGAATGTCAGAATGATGCTCGGCAAGTATGTCCGCCCGCAAACGATTCGGATAGCAAATTCTACTACCCATAACTCCCCAGTGTAAACAATCGGCGATCGAGACCGAAATGGATACAGGCAGCCGCGGCCGGACTAGAAAAGACCCCAGAACGAATCGCCAAGGTCGTAACCTACGCCGTCCCAGAAGGCGCACGCCTCCGGCGGAGTTTTCGTACTGATGTCCTCGATGGGCGTAACGAACGAAAGGCTTTGCATGCCGGGATTGTACTCCGGCCACACGCCGCCCGCCGGTGTTGGATCGAGCTCCCTGGCGAAATTCGTCCAGTAAGATATCATCAGCCGGGAGAGCCGCTCCTCTTCCGGCGTGAATTTCCAGCCCGTATTTTCCGCGGAGTGGAACACGAACCTGAGCTCCGCGCCGTGGCACACGTTCTCGCCGCAGGCGGGGTAAGCGGGCCACGAATTATGAGAAGGCACATGGTCGAATATATACGACCAGGCGCTGCCTGAATCTTTGCCAGCAGCGTATAGATTCGGGCATGTAAAGATATACTCCGTAAACACCCTCGAAATCTCCGCCGTGTTGTCGCCGCCGTTCGAGGGATAACGCTCGTAAATCTTTTTCCTGAGCGCCGAATTCCGGAAGAAGAAGTCGATGGCCAGGTGATAATCGAAATCCGAAACGGCCTTCCACCCGAGTCCCGATTTCACGACCTCTACGAAGACGAGGCCCTCGTTCCTGTTGGTGCCGATTATAAGCGGCTTCGTGAGCTTGCCGTTTCTGACGGCGTTTATCGGCTGCTGCGGGATGACGTCCCCGTCGACGACGGGCGACCACGCGAGCATGTCCCTTATGCCGTGGAAAAGCGCCGGCAGCGCCATATCCATCTGGAGCTGCGCGTCGAGGACAACTTCCACGGGTTGGGCCCTCATGCAGGCGAGGTCATCCGAGCCGCAGCCGAGATTGGAAGCGAACTCTCTCGCTATCGCCCGCGACTGTTTCAGGTTCTTATAAGGAAGCCCGAGCGGGTTACTCTCCATGATTGCCGCCCTGAAAAGGTTTTCCGAGCGGGGCGAGGAAACGAGATGGATGCCGACGCTCATGGCCCCCGCGCTCTCGCCGTATATAGTCACCTTATCCGGGTCGCCGCCGAATGCGGCGATGTTGTCCCGCACCCATTCGAGGGCCGCTATCTGGTCGAGTATGCCGAAGTTGCCGTTCACAGCTTCGCCCGTCTTCGGATCCTTAACGCCCGAAAGGAACCCGAGCGCCCCCAGCCGGTAATTTATGTTGACGACGATAACGTTCCCGTTCCCCGCCGTGTACGCGCCGTCGTATAGAGGAAGCGCATCGTAGCCGAAGTCGAACGCCCCGCCGTATATGAACACCATCACCGCCCTGGACCCCTTCGACGCTTCCGCCGGTGCCCACACGTTTAGAAACAGACAGTCCTCGCTCTCCGGATAAGTTGGCTCGGCGGTCTGCGCGCAGGCGGGGCCTGTCCTCGTCGCCTTGAGCACGTCCCCCCACGCAGCCTTCGGCACCGGCGCGCGCCACCTGTTCTGCCCGGCCGTCGATTCGGCGAACGGTATCCCGAGATATGAGTTCACGGCTTTCCCGTTTGACGTGCCGATAAGGTTCCCGCAAAGAAGGCCGCTCTTCGTTCTGACACCCGGTGTAGTGCATGGGGGTTTTTCGAACCCGGATATGTCTACGTATATGGGCGGCGTTTGGGACGTTTTGGATTTATGCGCGGCAGTCTCTGACTTCCCGCCGGCGCATCCGATGGTGAGCAGGATCAAGAACAGCGAAAGTGCGAGAGGCGCGAAAAATCCCGGCATCGGAATAGACAATACACCAAATGCCGTGCGATGTTAATAAGACTGCCGGGACGGGCGTCAAAGCTCGTAGAGGGTTTCGTCGATTTCCGGCTTGTCGTCCGTTTTCTTCCGCTTTTTTTTCTTTCCGGATGTGAATTCGAACGATTCCTCTTCTAAAAGCTGCCCCATCTCGGCTTCAATTTTATCCGGGTCCTCGCCACGCTCCATCCGGGCGAGCGCTTCCTCCATCCCCTCCCCCATGGAAATACCGGCCGCGTCGGTGAGCTTTCTCATGAAATCCGCCGCCTGCCTCGGGTCGTCGGCATCCACGCCCTCGGCGTCGCGCTCGAGGAGCGATAGCGCGCTCTCGAGCTTCGATGCGTCTATCTCCGGCGCGCCCGCGTCATCCCCGCCCTTCCCGTTTTTGCCGAGCGTAGCGAAGGAAGAGAACATCCTTTCGAGCTTCACGCGTTTACATTTCGGGCACTTCGGTATAGTCGTGGTGTCAATGGTGCGGGAGTAGAACCTGAAGACGGTATTACACTTCTTGCAGTAAAACTCGTATATCGGCATCTCGTCCTCAACTGCCCCTATTATACCAATTCGCCGGAATCCGCGCTACGGCCCCGGACGTGCTATAGCGTCGTCCAGCCGCCGTCGATCACGAGGTCAGAGCCCGTGACGTACTTCGAATCGTCGCCCGCGAGATAGAGCACCGCGTGCCCCACTTCGACAGCCTCCGCGCGTCTCACGAGCGGTATCATACCGGCCGCTATCTTGTCGAGCTGCTCCTCGGCGTCGGGCGGGTTCCCCATGAACTCGACGTCCATCTTCGTCTTGATGTAACCGGGACAGATCGAATTCACGCGTATATTTTCCTTCGCGTGGTCGAGCGCCATGCTTCGCGTTATCTGTCTCACAGCGCCCTTCGAAGCATTGTAGGCGACACAGTTCTCCATGCCCACCATCCCGAGAACGGAGGAGTTGTTTATAACGGAGCCGCCGCCGTGCTTCGCCATGAGCGGAACCGCGTACTTGCTCATGAGAAAAACGCCCTTCACATTTATATTGATAGTCCTGTCCCAAACATCCGCGGTCGTCGTGACGACTGTCCCGCCTTCGAGTATTCCGGCGTTATTAAAGAGTATGTCTATGCGTCCGTATCTTTTGTAAAAGTCTTCGACCACCTTTTTGACATCCGCTTCGGAGGATACGTCGCCCTCGAACGCCGTTATCTCGCCCGGCCCTTCGGCCTCTTTTACGACCTGCTCCAGCTTGGATTTGGTCCTTCCCATTATTCCGACCTTGGCGCCCTCTTTCGCGAACAAAATTGCGGTCGCCTTCCCTATCCCCTCGCCGCCCCCGGTTATAAGCGCAGTCTTGCCTTCGAGTCTCATCTCTCGCAGACCTCCTTACGTGTTTCGGGAAAGTCTACTTATTCCAGGGAAAGGAAACAATGGCGGGATATGGAAGGACAGGCGGGATGACCGAGGGGCACCGGCACGTCAGATTCCGGGCCCGCACTCGACGCTGCTCTCGCTGAGAGCGCGCCCCTTGTGGAGCTTCTCGTTCGCCCCGCTGAGCGCGGTCCGGACACCCTCTTCTATAACAGGATGGTAGTATGGCATGGCGAGCATCTCGGGGACGGTCATCCTCTTCTCCGCGGCCCACGCGAGGAGGTGCCCTATATGCTCGGCGCGCGGGCCGAACATCTCGGCCCCGAGGAAAACACCCGTCCCGTATTCCGCGTAGACGTGAAGGATGCCCTTATTTTTCAGCATGACCCTGCTCCTGCCCTGATTTTCGAAAGAGACCGAGCCGGTAACGAAGCAGAGCCCGGGGGCATTCCTGAGCTCATCGTAGCCCCGCCCCGCTATCGCGATCTCGGGGTCCGTGAAAACTATATTGAGCTTCGCCTTACGCCGCCCCGCTTTCACCTCGGGATAGAGCGCCGCGTTCTCTCCCGCTATGCGCCCCTCGTCCGCGGCCTCGTGGAGGACAGGCACCTCGTTGTCGGCATCCCCCGCTATGAATATGGAGCTTTCGCCGCACCTCGCCGTGTACCGGTCGTAAACGGGGACGCCTTTTTCGTCGAGCTCGAGGCTCGTGTTCTCGAGCCCGATATTTTTCACGTTCGGCGTCCGTCCAGTAGCGGCGAGAACGAGCTCGAAGCTCTCGGCCCTCTCCCTGCCGTCGAGGCCGACGTAGCGCACCTCTACCCCGTCTTCCTTTCGCGAAACGCCGAGGACATCCGCGTCCGTATCGACGTAAAATTCTCCCGCGAACGTATCAGCCGCGTACTTCTTTATATCCGGGTGGCTAAGCGGCCCGACGAGGCCGTTCTTGCTGAGTATAATGGTTCGCACGCCGAGGCGGTGAAGCGCCTGCCCGAGCTCGAGGCCGATTATCCCCGCTCCGAATACAGCGACCGACGACGGCAGGTCGTCCCATTCGAAGACGTCGTCGTTCACTATCAGCCTGTCCCCTAGCCCGTTAAACATAGGCAGTATGGAAGGGCTCGACCCCGTGGCTATGACGACCGATTTCGCTTCGACCCTCGTGTGTCCGTCGACGTCGAGGGTGTTATCGTCAAGGAAACGCGCGCGGCCCGTGAGCCTCTTCTCGGTAGGTATGGATTCGATGGAGTCGAGAACGTACCCGACGAAGCGTTCACGCTCTTTCTTTACGCGCTCCATCACCTTCCGGCCGTCGATATTTGCCGCGCCACCGGGAAAGACCCCGAAGCCAGGTGCTTCTTCGATTGCGTGTGCTGCTTCAGCAGCGGCAATGAAAAGCTTACTCGGCATGCAGCCCACCCGGGCGCACGTCGTTCCGTAGGGCCCGCTCTCTATAAGCACGACTTTCTCCGTGTGCTTCGACGCGCTCCCGTAGGCGACCATGCCCGCCGTCCCCGCGCCGATGATAGCGACGTCCGTCTTGATCAGTTTCATAAGCGCGTCACCTCTACGCAGCACATGTCCGTGTGCAAATCTTTACTCATACGAGAAGCTTCGACCCTCTCTTCGCGGCCTCGTCCTTGTCTTCCTTTTTCGATTTCGGAATGTCCATCCCCCTCGCGACCCCGGGGCGGAGCCTCACGTCCTTCATCCATCGCCTGAGATTCGGAAGGTCCTCGACGCCGACCCCCGCCCAGTTGTGCACTGCGATCCAGGGGTATGTCGCCATGTCGGCTATGGAGTAATCCCCTGCGAGGTACTCGCTTTCGGCGAGCCTCTTCTCTAAAACCTGGTACAGCCTTTTCGTTTCACGCTGGTATCGGCTTATGGCGTATTCTATTTTCTCCGGGGCGTACCTGAAAAAGACGTTCGACTGCCCCTGCATCGGGCCGATTCCCGCCATCTGGAACATCAGCCACTGGATAACCGTCGAGCGGCCCTTTACGTCCGTCGGCATGAACTGCCCCGTCTTCTCCGCGAGATATATGAGTATCGCGCCGGATTCGAACACCGCGAAATCGTCGTTGTCCCTGTCCACAATAGTCGGTATCCTGCCGTTCGGGTTGAGCTTCAGATACCAGTCTTCCTTCTGGTCGAAGTTCCCGAGGTCGAGGTGGATAAGATTGTAGGGAAGTCCCGTCTCCTCCAGCATGATCGAGATCTTCCTGCCGTTCGGAGTCCCCGCCGTGTAGAAATCTATCATTACAATTCTCCCGGGAACCCTTTCTTTAGTGCTGATTATCTGGCGTAGCGGATTCCCTAACGGAGATAAGGTTACTCCATAAGGCGGGAACATAGAAACTATTCGTCTTGAGTGAGGAACGTTCTTGCGGCCGAGAGCTCTTCCCTGGTGAGGCTGTGCCCCCTGTCGTGCCAGAATAGCTCGACATGCGCCCCGGATTCCCGGAGCAGACGCGCAAGCTCCCTCGTGCCTTCGGGGTCGACTATGGGGTCGTTGGTACCGGCGGTTATGAGCACGTCCGTGCCCGTGAGATCGGGAAGGCGCTCCGGAACAAACGGCACCATCGGATGAAAGAGCGCGGCCTTCGAGAAAATCCCCGGGTAGGTCAATAAAATACTCGCGGCGATATTGGCCCCGTTCGAATACCCGGCCGCGGCGATCGTTTTATCATCGAGTCCGTATGCTTCCTTGGCCTTTTCGACAAACTTCGCCATCTCCTCCGTTCTGTAGCGGAGGTCTTCGAGGTCGAATACGCCCTCTGAGAATCGCCTGAAAAAACGCGGCATACTGTTTTCGAACACCTTGCCCCTCGGGCTGACGACCGCGGCCCCGGGCATTATGATTCCGGCTACGGGAAGAAGGCTTTCTTCATCCCCTCCCGTTCCGTGGAATATGAAGATCGCCTCCCCGCTTTCGGAATCCGATGCAGGAACGTATTTATGTATGAAGCCCAGGTCTTCGCCCATTTTTTATATCTCCGGCAGCGCTTTTTCGATCTCTTCTCTCCGGGGCTCGAGCCAATCCGGCAGCTTGAGCGACCTTCCGAGCTCACTCACGTCCTCGTCTATCGTGAATCCGGGCGGGTCGGTCGCGATCTCGAAGAGCACCCCTCCCGGCTCCCTGAAATAAATGGATTGGAAATAGTTCCTCTCCATACGCGGGGTGACATTATATCCGAGCCCGACGAGCCTTTCCCTTATTTCGAGCTGGTCTTTTGAATCCGCTACACGGAAGGCGATGTGATGAACGGAGCCCCCCGCGACGCTCCCCCTCTGCCCCGATGGAAGGCATACGAGGTCCAACTTGTTGGCGTGCTTGCCGTTCGGATTTTCGAACCTGAACCTGTTGACGTGCTCGGCGATTTTGACGTATCCGAACTCTTCCGTAATGAGCCTCGCCGTCGCCTCGTAACCTTCGAGCGTAAGCGCGGCGTTGTGAAAGCCCCTTATCGCATGCTCGGCCGGGATCTCGTCGGCGAGCCACGGCTTCCTGTCGTCCTCTTCCGGGCCCGATACAAGCTCGAGCTTGA